>MDSZ01158832.1_pt1 | contig 22104 bp, 19 predicted proteins | sample 811201 | NCBI WGS metagenome assembly MDSZ01 (sample SAMN05326647, study PRJNA326480) | marine metagenome | isolation source: seawater | place: Indian Ocean: North | collected 2010 | reverse complement strand
TGTTTGGCGAAAACATCACTGATGAGGAATACCGGACCTTCTCCTTCGACTTGGCCTTCCTGGGATTCTCCACGGATGTTTACGGCAAGCCCAGTTGGTATGGCGTGAATGTCAGCTACCGCTTCTAAGCCTGTGGCGGCGATCGCCGCCGTTTTTATTTGGAGCTACCCAATGTCCCGATACTTGTGGTTGTTACTGGCCGCCGCTCTGCTTTCGAAAACAGGGCTGGCGGCCGCGCCGAGTGCCGATGAAGTGCGCGCTGTTGTGATGCGATCTCTCATGTCATGGGAAACGCTCAACGAGGCCGATTTTACAGAAACAGCCCATCCTCAACTGATCTTTGCCTATCCGGGCAAGCGCACCGACAACGCTGGCGCGCTGGCTGTGTTCCGTATGTGGAAAGACAAGTTCAAAAACACCAAAGTGTATGTGCATCAGATTCTGGTAGATGGCAACCGTTTCGCGGTGGAGTACCAGTTTGCCACCACCAGCAAGGCCTCGGGCAAACGCACCGCGATGGGGACCACGGCGGTGGGTGAGTTGCGCGACGGCAGAATCATAGTGCTGAAGGAGTATACCGACAGTCAGGTAGACGATATGCAGCGCCTGGGTGAGCTGCCGTTGGACGAAGGTGCGGAGCCCTATCCTTGGCCTGCCTCATCATAACTATTGTGTTTTCACACTGACTTTTAGGTAAATCATGTTTTTACTTTTCTCTACTTTTTTCTTGTCGCGCTCGGGACTTTGCCGTCTCAATACCGTTTTGCTGTTGGCGCTGCTCAGTGGCTGTGCGGCGCTGCCTGCCAGCGATATCGCGGCACCAGCGGCGCCCAGTCCCAGTCTGCGCAATGAATTTCGCCGCGCTTACGATGGTGCCATAGAACAGCACCGCGCAGCTGTTATCCTCGCCAGTCCTGTGGTGATTCAGGACTTTCTGGGTATGACGCTGATCACCAGCGACGGCCAGCGGCTGCGCTATGAAATAGATAAAACGGTCTATTTCGCCTTGGCCAATAACAGCCATCCGCCCTATGGCATCTATTCCATTATTGCCATGCAGGGGTATGGGGAGCTGTCTGCAGCGCAACAGGCGCAATTGGCCGATTACCGCGCGGCCATCCTTGCGTCGCTGGAAGGTCTGAGTGATATCGGGCTGAGCGCTGTGGTTGAACAACGCTTGCTGACCATACTCGAACGCTCTCGCGACTTTATCGATACCATTAGTGCGGCAGGAACGGTCTCCGAGGCGGAATTCCTTGCCTTTGTGACACCGCTTCGCCCACTGTTCAGCGCCAATTTCCAGCTCGCGGCACTGGAACAGTTGCGGCAGTTCCGTGCGCAGATGCAGCGTTACAAAGCTGACTTCCCGGATCAGGACTGGCAGAAGCTGCGGGTCGTGGTAATGGGCTTTCACCAGCCCCGTCAGCTATGGACGCCGAAGCAGTTTTTCCAGTGGCTGTTGCGTGAACCGGACTACGAGCATCGTGTGGTCTATGCTGAATTTCAGCATCCGTTTTTTGGCGCGGGCCGCGCCGAAGCGGAAGACAAAGCGCTAGAGCTGTTGACCAAAGTGGATTTTGATCAGAGCGCCGCAGAAGTGTTTCTGGGGGATCGCACAGGCTTGGGCAGTGATGTTCTGGGTGGCTATGCCAAGGATATTATCAAGAGCTGGGGACCCTCGACGTTCCTCGACTAACACCGTTCAGCCAGGGCGTTTGCCGATATAAATTACCCGCTTGAGGGCGGCAAGAGTGCGGTTGGCTCAGCAACTGGCCAGCGCGCCGCCATCAATCATCAGGTTTTGGCCGTTGATAAACCCCGCCCGCTCGCTGCATAAAAAGCAGACCAGATCGGCAATTTCCTCGCACTCGCCAATGCGTCCGCAGGGGTTGGGATATTCCGCTTCGCAGAAGGCGGCGACGATATCGCCCCAGTCGCCCTCCAGTCCGCGCTTGCGCGCCCAGCGCCGCACCCACGCTTCTACCTCAGGGGTGCGCACATAGCCCGGCGACACGGTATTCACCGTGACGCCGCTGCCCGCCAGCTCCCGGCACAGGCTTACCGTGGTGTTGGCCAGAGCCGCCTTGGCGGCGTAATAGTGTGGCATGGCGGCGCGGGGCTGGCGGCTGCCGATCGTGCCCAGTTGCACAATGCGGCCCCAGCCCCGGGTTTGCATGTCTGGCGCCAGCGCTTGGCAGAGCCGCACCGCCGACAAAACATTGTGTTGATAGGCCGCCAGCCACTGTTCGGTATCATCCGACCAATCGCCGCCATCGCTGCCGCCGCGATTGTTGATGAGGATATCCACCTCGCCGATGCGGTGCAGCTGTTGCAGCACCAGATCGCAGCCCTCGTCGCTGCTCAGATTGCCCCACACCGCGTCAGCATCCAGTTCCTCGGCGAGTGCGTCACAGGCGCCCTCAATATCGCTGTGCAGAATGACGCTTGCCCCCTCGGCGCTCAGTGCGCGTGCTATCACGGCACCGGTTCCGCGGTGGCTGCCGCTGATTAAGGCAGTTTTGTCACTGAGTTGCAGGTCCATGAGTTGGGTCTCCGCAGCGGTTTTTTCGTGGCGAGAAAAAGTCATTTATAGCAAAATCTGCAGCACTCTCCGACGAGTTTGCTGCGGGCGTTTGTTTAGTATGCCCGATTCAGACCGGCGGCATCCGTGCCAATTTATGACAAGGAAACAATAATGAACTACTGCCCCCAGTGTGCCAGTCCGCTTGCCGAGGTGCTGGTCGACGATGAAATTCGCAGCGGCTGCCCGGATCGCGCCTGCGGTTTTATCCACTTCAACAATCCGGTGCCGGTGGTGGCGATGATTGTTGAAGTCGAGGGTGGCGTGGTGCTGGCGCACAATGTGAGCTGGCCGAAAAAGTTCTACTCCATTATCACGGGCTTTTTGGAAGAGGGAGAGGACCCCGTGGAGTGTGCCCGCCGCGAGACCATGGAAGAGCTGAACCTCCATGCACTGGAGACCGAGTTGGTCGGTGCCTACCCTTTCCCGCATCAGAATCAGGTCATTATCGCCTACCACGTAAAAGCGGCGGGGGATATCAAGCTTAACGACGAGCTGGATGACTACAAAATCGTTCCGGTGGACCAGCTAAAGGGCTGGGATATGGGCACCGGGCTGGCGATTAACGACTGGCTGAAATCTCGGGTCTGCTGAGTGGTGTCGTGTCCGTCACTGTCCGGGCAATAAGGTTGATGATCAGCCAGCTCAGCAGGGCGCTGCTCAGTGTGTGGCTAAGAAAGTGATGACCGATTAGCATCTTGTACGCCCCCATTGCCGTTCCCGCTGTCAGACCCAACAGTAAATACTGGCGGCGCCGACGGCGGTCGCTTCCCAGATAATACAATGACAGCAAGGCGTAGCCGCCGCTGGCGTGACCGGCGGGAAAACAGCGCTGGCGTTTGGCGGGGCGCTGTGTGATGGGGTAGGCGTCGAACAAGCCGACCACGGGCAGGTCGCCGCCGTAGCGCTGCAGGTCGGCGGGGCAGGCCACATTCGTCAGGCTTTTCATTCCTGTGATGATGCCCGGCACCAGCAGCAGCGACATCACTACAATCCACTGTCCCCGCCGTTGCACACACAAGGCCGTGCTGCGCCGACCGCGTAGCAGCGCGACTACGAAGCCGAAAAAAATCAGCCAGAGCAGGATTTTGGGGCCGGTGTAAAACAAGGCTCTCAGCCGTGCGTCGTGGCGATCCAGCAACCATGTTTGCTGCTGGGTATTGAACAGAGCGTCCTGCAACCACAGGTCCAGCGGCCAGATTTCAAAAACCAGCAGTACGGCGCCTAGCGTCAGCGCACTCAGAACAAGCTGGCGGCTTTCATGTCGCATTAATGGCTGTCCTGCAAAATCAGTAAGGGCATGTCTGCCTTAGGCTTGAGCTGCGATTCCACTTCAAACAGTTTCAGCAGGGTGTCGAAGACCACGTCGTGGGAATTGGTCGCTGCCGACAGCGCCTGGCTCTGGCGCAGATCGATATCGGAGCTCTCTCCCGCCCACACGAGCACCGGCACGTGGGTCTGCGCTTCTGGCGCCAGTGCGTAGGGCATGCCGTGCAGGTACAGGTGATTTTCGCCCAGCGATTCGCCGTGATCACTGACGTAGAGCATGGCGGTCTCGAAGCGGGGAGTATTCTGCTGAAGCAGGGTAATCACCGCGTTCAAAAAATAATCGGTGTAGCGAATGCTGTTGTCGTAGGCGTTGATGACCGCCTGTTGGGTACAGGTAGACAGCTCCGGTGAATGACAAGCCGGGGTGAAGTGCTCGAACGCCGATGGATAGCGCTTGGCATAGGCCGGGCCGTGACTGCCCATCTGGTGAAGCACGATCAGCAAGTCGCCATCGTGGCTGTCGATATAGTCCTGAAGACCGCTGAGCAAGCCGATGTCGCGGCACTCCTCGTCGCAGGCGGGATTGTTGTCGGGCTTGCGGAAATCCTCAAAAGGAAGGCGCGCCGCAACGCCCTTGGAATCGGAGTTATTATCCCGCCAAAGCACCGTCACGCCTGCCTGTGAGAGGACATCGAGGATGTTTTCCGAGGCGCGAGCCTCCTCCACGTCCATATCTTCATGGGTGAGATAGGAAAACATACAGGGCACGGAAATCGCCGTTGAGGTGCCACAGGATTCAATATTCCGGTAGCTGATTAGTCGCCGTTGTTGCGAAAGCAGCGGTGTGGTGTCTCGGCTGTACCCGTTGAGTGCGAAGTGGTCGGCGCGGGCGGTTTCTCCCACCACCATAATGACCAGCTCCCGGTCGTCGTCTCCCTCCGGCAGGGCGGCTCCGGCGTTGAGTTGATTGAACATATGAGGCTCGGAGGAGCTGATCAGCGAGCCGCCAAAGCGCAGCGCGGAATATACCGGATAGCCGGGATTCAGGTAGTAGCGGACCTGTTTATGTTCGCGCAGAAAGCTGGCGTATTGATCGCTTTGGCTGAGAATGACGCCCAGTAGCAATAACAGCGCGCCACTACCGCAGAGCAGCGCGTCGCGACGTGATGTCCAGGCGCTGACATTTTTTGCTGGATAGCGTAGTACCAGCAGTATGGGGAGTGCTGAGAGCAAAGCGAGGCGCATCAGCAGCGCCGGTGACAGCAGGTCCAGGCTTTCGGCGGCGTTGGATTCCAGCACATTGCGCAGCATCTCGGTGTCGATCACCGTGCCGTAAGTGTCGGAAAAATAACTGCTGGTGGCGCCAACCAGCAGCGCCAATATTAGTGCCGCTGACAGCGGCAACAACAGCGCCAGCAGTGCTACGGTAAACAGTTGCACCGCAAAGCTGAACAGCAGCAGCGAGCCGAAAAATACCGGGTATGCCGAGGGTGGATACAGTGCCATGCTGGCGGAAAAGAAATGGATATTCATGGTGGCGGTAATAAATACCGCCGCCAGTAACAGTCGCTGCCAGGGCCTGTTCAGGGAAAAGAGGGTCATTAACGCCGTGTCCGCCGGTAAATGTAATAGGACTGAGAAGCGGCACACCTGCCTTCAGCCGTAAAGTTACATCAGGAGCATAGAGTGGAATTCTTAAGGCTGGCTTAAGTATGAAACTAGCGGAAGTCCGGCTTGAGCCGCGATGCTGTTCCAGCGCTTGAAGGCGCGGTGGAAGTTGCTGCTGTCGTGAAAATGCGGCCGTTCTGAAATAGCCTTCACCGAGGCATTATTCAGCAGCTCGACCAGCACGTCCTGATAAATAATGCCCCTTATTTAGGGCCGGCTCGCGCGGACCGTGATCAGGAACGCGGCGAGCAGAGCCACCTGATGGCCGATGTGGAAGGTCTGGATATCGCACCTCAGCGTTGGCGGGCTACCCCAAAATTTTGCTGGTGGTGCAGGACGGCCGCAACCGGCGCCAGCGGCACCGCAGAACAGATGAGGCCCTGTTAAATTCGGCGCCCTGAGGGCGCCTACTCCTCTTCCTTGCTGGCAAGACGGTCTTTCTCCGCCTCGTTTTTGGCCAGCAGGCGGGCGGCTTCCAGCTCCTCGGTGAGTTTGGACAGCTCGGCTTTCACCGCGTCGCGGTCGACTTCCTCGGCGCCCTCCTCCGGTTCGGCATTCAGTTGGGCTTTCAGACTTTTGATTTTGCTCTCCAGCGCTTCTACAGCGCTGGTCATTTCCGCCTTGTTGAACAACACCTCCTCGGCGTGGCCGGTTTCGTCCCGTTCTGGTACAAAGCGCCGCTTCAGCGGAATGATGGCTTCGGCAGGATCGAGCACACGCTGGTTCATGAAGTTGGGCGATACGATCTCAATGCCCGCGTCGTGCAGGGCGTCGAGCATTTTACCGCGCAGCTTGGAGCGGGTGCTGACCAGCAGTCCGGCTTCCTCCAGCCAGCCGCTGGCCCGATAAAGCACAGAGAAATCACCCAGTTCGCGAATCTGCACAAAGCCGTTGCCCAGCTCGGTATTTTCAATGGCGCGCAGCAGCGCGGCTTCGGCATCGCGTCGGTCGACGTCGTAACCCAGCGAGACCTCGGCAGAGACCACCGTGCCCGATGCGCGCACGACGTTGTAGGGTTCCTGAACCAGCAGCAGGTTCGGCACGGTGACCAGTTCGCTGGTTTCGTTCTGAATTTCCACATGGAGCAGGCCGCGCTGGCTGACCCGGCCGAGCTCGTTGCGAAACTCAATATAGTCCCCGGCGCGAAAGCTGTTCACCGTTCTGAGCATAAACCCCGCCATCAGGTTGCCCATCACCGAGGTGGAAGACAGTGCGATAGCGGCACTGGCCAGCAAGCCGATGAGTGAGAACAACTGGCCGCGCAGATCATTGTCCACCGGGATTGTCGCGACAATCAGCACAATGCCCAGCAGGCGCATTGCCAGACGGCTGCCCTGCTCGCGGTAGCGAATATCGGCCCCGTGGGCTTTCTGCGCGGCGAACACCCGGCGAACCACCAGCCAGACAATCACCAGTGCGCCCATTACGATTGCGGTCGGCAACCAGGGCAACAGGGCGCTGGCCAGGGTCGACGGCAGCGATGTCAGTGTCTCTTCCATTCCCGCTCCAAATGCGTTTTTGCTCAGTGTAGCGGCGCAGGCGGTTGACCACCAAACGCATTCAGTGACGCGACGGCCCTGTGGTAGACTGTGCGGCTACAAACGGAGAGCTGAACTACAGAGGTCCACATGCCTGCATACCGTTCCAAAACTTCCACCGCCGGCCGCAATATGGCGGGTGCTCGTGCCCTGTGGCGCGCCACGGGCATGAAAGACGACGATTTCAACAAGCCGATCATTGCGGTCGCTAACTCGTTTACCCAGTTTGTACCCGGTCACGTCCACCTGAAGGACATGGGGCAGCTGGTTGCGCGTGAAATTGAAAAAGCGGGTGGCGTTGCCAAAGAATTCAACACCATCGCTGTGGATGACGGCATCGCCATGGGCCACGACGGCATGCTCTACAGCCTGCCCAGCCGCGACATTATTGCCGATTCCGTTGAGTACATGGTGAATGCGCACTGCGCCGATGCCATCGTGTGTATTTCCAACTGTGACAAGATCACACCGGGAATGTTGATGGCGGCGATGCGGCTGAACGTGCCGGTCATTTTTGTTTCCGGTGGCCCGATGGAAGCCGGTAAAACCAAGCTGTCTGAAAACAAGCTCGATCTCGTCGATGCCATGGTGATCGCCGTGGATGACAGCGCCGATGATGAAACTGTTGCCGAATATGAGCGCTCAGCCTGCCCAACGTGCGGCAGCTGCTCGGGGATGTTTACTGCCAACTCCATGAACTGCCTGACCGAGGCGCTGGGTCTGTCACTGCCGGGTAACGGCTCCTTGCTGGCGACGCATGCCGATCGTGAAAAGCTGTTTTTGGAAGCGGGTCGTCGCATTGTCGAGCTGGCCAAGCGCTATTACGAAGAGGACGACGACAGTGTCCTGCCGCGCAATATTGCCAATCGCGATGCCTTTAACAACGCGATGGCGTTGGATATCGCCATGGGCGGCTCTACCAACACCATTCTTCACCTGCTGGCCGCAGCACAGGAAGCGGAGCTGGACTTCGGCATGAAGGATATCGACGAGCTGTCGCGCCGTGTTCCCCAGTTGTGCAAGGTGGCTCCGAATACGCCGCTGTACCATATGGAAGACGTGCATCGCGCGGGTGGGGTGATGGGCATTCTTGCCGAACTGGCTCGCGCCGATCTCCTCAACACCGGTTTGCCGACGGTACACGCCAGCAGCCTGGCCTCTGCGCTGCAGACCTGGGACATCATGGTCACCGACAACGATGCGGTGAAAACCTTTTATAAAGCCGGCCCGGCGGGTATTCCTACCCAGACGGCCTTCAGTCAGGATACGCGTTGGCCGTCGCTGGACGCCGATCGCGAGAATGGCTGTATCCGTTCGCTGGAAAATGCCTTTTCTCTGGAAGGTGGTCTGGCGGTGCTGCACGGCAATATTGCGGAAGACGGCTGTGTGGTGAAAACCTCGGGCGTGGATGAAAGCATTCTGGTCTTCGAAGGCCCGGCGCACATTTGCGAGAGCCAGGAAGATGCCGTTGACGATATTCTCAACGACCGCGTGAAAGCGGGCGATGTGGTAATTGTGCGTTACGAGGGCCCGAAAGGTGGCCCCGGCATGCAGGAAATGCTTTACCCCACCAGTTACATCAAATCCAAGGGGCTTGGCAAAGCCTGTGCACTGCTGACCGACGGGCGTTTCTCCGGGGGCACTTCGGGGCTGTCTATCGGTCACGTATCGCCGGAAGCGGCATCAGGTGGCGCGATTGGTCTGGTGGAAAAGGGCGATATCATCCGCATCGATATTCCTGCACGGACCATCAACGTGCTGATCGATGACGCCGAACTGGCCAAGCGCCGCAAGGCTATGGATGCCAAAGGTGACAGCGCCTGGCAGCCGGTCAAACAGCGCCCTCGCAAAGTCTCTGCGGCGTTGAAGGCCTACGCCAAAATGGCGACCAGTGCCGACAAGGGCGCGGTACGAGACGTTAATCAGCTGTAAACCCCAGTCAGCGGAAGGGCCTTGTCTCTTCCGCTGACTCCTTGCTTCCCCTCCGTACTCCCTCAGCCCTCTCTTTCTCTTTTGCCAAGTGCCGTGTTTCTGAGTGCCTGTCTGTCGCCCATTCTGATGAGGGCGTCCAGCCTGTGCTGCTGCAAAAATGCGAGTCATTGATGGGAGGATGACTATGCAAAGGCACAGGGGACATGTCGCGCTGATTACCGGCGCGGCTTCAGGTATTGGGCGCGCCACCGCGGTCAGGCTGGCCGAAGAGGGCGCCAGCGTCATGTTGGCGGATGTCAATCGGGAGGGGCTGGAGGCGACTCGCGCCTTGCTGCCTGCGTCGACAGCAGCGCAGTGCGTTGAACTTGACGTGACGCAACAGGATAGCTGCCAGCAGGCAGTTGAACAGTGTATTCGGGATTTCGGGCGGCTGGATGTGCTGTGCAATATTGCCGGCATATCCCTCTGTCGGCACTTGGCGGATATCACGGCTGACGAGTGGCAGCGCATTGTGGCCATCAATCTCAATGGCGTGTTTTTCATGTGTCAGGCTGCCATGCCACGACTGGTCGAGACTCGGGGAAATGTTGTCAATATGGCGTCTACCGCTGGGCTGGAAGGCCTGGCCTACAATGCGGCCTACTGCGCGACCAAAGCGGCGGTGGTGATGTTCAGCAAATCGCTGGCGCTGGAGTTTTCCGGCAAGGGCGTGAGGGTGAATGCGATTTGTCCCGGTGCGGTGGAGACGCCGCTCAGCTCGGCGTTTGAAATGCCGGAAGGGGCGGATCCGGCGCTGCTGGGACGTATGTTTCCGCTGCTGGAGATGAGTAAGCCCGACGAAGTTGCGGCAGCCGTTGCCTACCTGTCTTCTCCCGAGGCGCGTTTCGTTACCGGCGTAGCGTTTGCGATTGATGGCGGACAGACGGCGGGTTGATCTGCGGCAATCGTGATTGAGTTGTCGCCAGCGAGATGTTTTCCGTTGTGAAATCGGTGTAGCGTTGTAGGCATCGGCTGGTGATAACGGAAAGTGTGGTGGACGAGACAAAGCTGGAGAAACTCAAGGCCGGAGACGAGGCGCTGTTTGCTGACGTGGTGCGAGAGCATCATCGCGCCTTGCTCGCGTTGGTGGTGCCGCTGGTCGGCCACAGCGACGCGGAGGAGGCGGTGCAGAATGCCTGGATTAAGGCCCATCGTGCGCTGCCGGGTTTTGAGGGGCGCTCCAGTCTTCGCACCTGGCTGGGTCGTATCGCCCTCAATGAAGCCAAGATGCTGCTCCGCAAGGGCGGCCGCGAAGCTTGCCTGACGGATATGTTCCCGGATGCGCTGGCAGCGGACGTTCTGGAGGGCCGCTTCGATCGTCGCGGTCACTGGCAGTCGCCATTGGTGCAGTGGGATCTGGAGAGCCCCGACAGTCTGCTGATGCGCGATGACCTGTCCGATTGTCTCGATCGGATACTGGAAGCAATGCCCACAACACAGCGCGCGGTGCTTGAGCTGCGCGATACGGCTGGCATTGCCTTCGAGGAAATCTGTAACGAACTGTCGATTTCTGCATCCAATGCCCGGGTGATTTTGCACCGTGCCCGCAGCCAGTTAGTGAAACTGGTGGATCACTACGAGGAGACCGGGGAATGCTGAAATGTCGGGAGTTTGTCGATACCGCTGATGCGCTGGTAGAGGGCGAACTGACGGTTCGTCAGCGTCTGTCGATGCGCCTGCACTGGTTTATCTGTAAGCATTGCCGCCGTTATCTCAGTCAGTTGCGGGCATTGCTCGGCGCGATCCCCTTTATGCACAAACCGGCCAGTGACGAGGAAGTCGAGCGGGTGATGCGGGGTCTCAGGTCGGCAGATGAGCATCGGGACGGTGGCGAATAGTTTTTTGCGAAAGACTGTAACAAGCTGACGGTCTGTCGCATCTACGTAGCACCAACACATTGTTAATAATCAGGAGTTCACCATGCGTAGCAAATCCATCAATGCGGTAAAAAGTGCGGTCGGTCTGGCGCTGATGTCCACGGGGCTGGCAGTTTCAGCGCAGGCGTCAGCGGGCGAAAACCCCTTTCTCGCGAAAGATCTGGGCAGCGGTTACCAGCTGGCGAGCAAGGATATGGAAGGCAAATGCGGCGAAGCTAAGTGTGGCGAACGCAAGCCCGCCAAGGAAATGGAAGGTAAATGTGGCGAGGCGAAATGTGGCGAGCAGAAAGCTGCCAAACAGCATGAAGGCAAGTGTGGGGAAGCCAAGTGCGGAGAGAAGAAATCGATGAAAAGCCAGGAAGGTAAATGTGGCGAAGGTAAGTGCGGCGGTTAATTTGACGCACAACTGATAGGAAGTAAGGCCATGTTTTCCACTGACTTTGGCAAGGTGTCCGGCGCTGGTCTCGGCCTGCGCCGGGCACTGATGGACCCGCTGGAGAACGAGGAAACAGCGTGGCCGGACTTTCTGGAGGTTGCACCGGAAAACTGGATACGGGTGGGCGGTCGTTTTGGCCGCCGCTTCGCTGCACTTGCTGAGCGACGGCCGCTGCTTTGTCACGGCCTGTCGCTGTCGCTGGGCAGCACCGACCCCGTCGACTGGGCGTTTCTTGGCGAAGTGCGCGACTTCCTTCGCAAGCACCGTGTACAGAAATACACCGAACACCTGAGCTATTGCAGTGACAATGGCCACTTGTACGACCTGGCGCCGATCCCGTTTACCGAGGAAGCCGTGCGCCATGTTGCCGGACGTATCGCAGCCGTGCAGGATTTTCTCGGCGAGCGTATCGGCATTGAAAACGTCAGTTACTACGCGGCGCCTGGCGCCGATATGTCGGAAATCGACTTTGTTAACGCCGTGCTGAATGAAGCTGACTGCGAGCTGCTGCTCGATGTGAACAACATTTACGTGAACAGCATCAACCATGGCTACGATCCGCTTGCCTATTTGCAGGCACTGCCGCTGGAACGCGTCTGCTACATCCATGTGGCCGGGCATTACGATGAAGCGGACGACTTGAAAATCGACACCCATGGCGCGGATGTCATCGACCCGGTATGGGGCTTACTGTCGCAGACCTATCAGCGTGTCGGTGCCCTGCCTACCTTGTTGGAGCGGGATTTCAACTTTCCGCCGCTGGCGGACTTGATGGTGGAAGTGGAACAGATTCGCCAGTTACAGGCCGGTGTTGAGATACCGGCGAGGGCACTGCGATGAGCGAATCTTTCCGTGATGTGCAGCGGCAGTTCAGCGCCTACATGCGCGACCCCGAGAACACGATGCCGCCAGAAAATATCGAAGAACGGCGACTCAAGGTCTATCGCGAGCTGTTCTACAACACGGTGGAGGGCCTGCTTGCCAAAAGCTTTCCGGTGATTCGGGAGATACTTGATGACCGGGATCAGTGGCATGTATTGGTCCGCGATTTTTACACCAATGCCCGCTGCGACAGCCCCTATTTTACGGAATTGCCCGAGCGCTTTGTGGCCTATCTGGCTGACGAGGTGGCGCTCCCCCTGCCACCCTATCTGCCTGAGCTGGCGCACTACGAGTGGCTGGAACTGGTGCTGGAAATTGCCGAAGACACCAAGCTTGTACCGCCCGCTACACAGGGCGATTTGTTAGATGACGTGCCGGTACTGAACCCCGTTTATCAACTGGCGCAATACCACTGGCCGGTCAGCCAGATTGCGGTGAACTGTGAGCCCGATGCGCCATTGAGCACGCCAATGCTGGTGCTGCTGTACCGCGATGCCGGTGACGTCGTGCGGTTTATGGAGATCAACGGCATCACCGCCGCGTTCGTTGAGCAGCTCAACAGCATGCCCGAGTTGTCAGGCCGAGAGCATTTGCAACGACTTGCGACGCAGTTGCCGCAGATTCCGGTGGAGCAGGTTTTGCATTTTGGCGCCGATATGCTGACCGATTTTCAGGCGCGTGGCCTGATTCTCGGGACGATGCAAAGGCCGTGAATCCGGTTTATTGAATTCTCAACGCCCCAATCTTTCGGGAGACTCATCATGATTCGATCCCTGCCGCAGCGTGTGCATGGCTGGCTTGACGGCAGTCGTCAGCTCGACTTTATCGCCCCGCTGCTGCTTCGCCTGTTTCTCGCACCGGTGTTTATTTCTGCGGGCTTGAACAAGCTGCTGGCTTTCGACAGCACGGTGGAATGGTTTGGCAATGCCGACTGGGGACTGGGCCTGCCCCTGCCCTGGCTGATGGCCTTTCTCGCCGTTGCCACCGAGCTGTTGGGGGGTGTCCTCCTGCTACTGGGTCTGGCTACCCGCTATATCGCCGTACCGTTGATGGTGACCATGCTGGTGGCGGCGTTCGCGGTGCATTGGGACAACGGCTGGTATGCGATCGCCCCCTCTGACCCTGCCACCAGCATGTCGCAGCCGCTGGCCGCTATCGGCGTTCCCGGTGCCGAGGCCAGTTTGCAAAACAGCGAAGAAGTCAGCAAACGGCTGGACGCCGCGCGTGGCCTGCTGCAGGAGCATGGCCACTACAACTGGCTGACGGAAACAGGTCCCTTTGTGGTGCTTAACAACGGTATCGAATTTGCGGCCACCTACTTCATCATGCTGCTGTCGCTGTTCTTTACTGGCGCGGGACGATATTTGAGTGTGGATTATTGGTGGGCGCGTCGTTTTTGGGAATAAAGACGCTGCCCCCAAACCGGGGTTGATGACGGGCAGCGTCTCATTTGATTTATTCCAACACGATTGGCGCAGGTAGTGGATATTCTCGTGGCGCTCTTGGTGATTTGCCGCGATTGGTGTGGGGAAGTCGTTGCAGGAACAGCCTTTTGCCACCACGAGAAATAATCTCTCCGGACTTCACTTCCCCTAGAAGCTCGAGAGTGCGTATTGCTTGGCTGCGAAACTCTTCGAAATCAATGTCATTGGACGTGCGCATGGAAAGATAGTTGACGACTTTTCCATCTTTAATAGCAGCCCAGTATTTTCCGTAAGTTAATGTTTTGTCTTCCATAACTCAGTGTTTCCTGTTGTTGCTGTATAGGTGATCGTTGAGGTCGTGCCTCCGCAGTAGTTTGTTGTTTTCTTTAAGTCTCGTTGATCGCTTGAAGCAATAATTCTTCTACATAGCGCTTGTAGCGAAGATAGACCGAGGTCTGCTGTGGCTGGGAATCTGCCAGACTGAGCCGGTCGAGATAGAAGCGCCGCTGGTTGGGGAAGCGTTCCCGTAATTGGCTGGCGAGTCGTCGAAAGACGCTGTCGCCCTCATCGGCATGACACAGCAACTGATTATTCCAGCGCAGGTCGAAGACCGGTTTAGCGCCGGGCTTGGGGTGGGCGATGGCTTCCAGATAGAGTCCGGAGCGGGCGCGACTGGGTGGTGGCGGACAGTCCACAGCCTGCCAGCGGCCGTCCTGTCGCCGCAGAGAATGAAGCTGTACGCGGTGCTGACGGTTCTGCTCCTGCCGGCAGTGTTGGAGAAAGCCCAGCAATTGCTGCACCAGGCCTTCGGGGTCGCGGCTTTCGTTGGCGAGGTAGCACAGTGAGCCACGTTCATCGCGGACAAAAATGTCGACCAGGGCTTCACGCTGGTGAAGAAAAAGATGGCAGTCGTCGCTGTGGCTGTGGGCGACGATGGCGGCGAGTGCGGAATCAGGTACGCAAAACGGATCCAGGTGCAGTGGACTGAATTGCTCCTGTCCCCGCTCCAGACATTGGATCAATTCCGGGTAGCTGCTGAGTGTTGCCACATCCAGTTCATTGTTGCGCTGCCGGACAATATGAAATCCGTCGGCCAGTTTGAGAATGTAGCGACTGTTGGCATTCTGTTGAAAGCAGTTGTCGAGGCTTGTGGTGAGCTGTTGCAGGCGGTTGACGAGTTGATCGTCGGGATCGTTGAAACAGAGCATCTGGATAGTGGGGCTAACCCCGACGTGGTCGGCCGCGATGCGGATCTGGTGGTAAGCGCGAAGACTGTTGAGCAGAGTGTCGCTGCCACTGATTGCGGTAGCGGAGACTTCGCCCCAGCTGTTGACGACGACCAGTTCGGCGTTGGCGACGGGGTAACAACTGCGGTGCTGTCCGACGCCCTGGCTGCTGAGCTGCGACAGACTGTCCTGTCCTAGGTTGATACACAGCAGGACGTATTCCGGTGCTTTGGGGCGGCTGAAAACCTCGTGTTTGTCGGGGTCGGCGGCGGGCAGGCGGGCGGGCAGCGCTTTTTGTAGCCAGCAGGCCAGGCGATTGAGGTCGGATTCGGTAACACCGAGCTTGTGGCTGCCCAGTCGCAAGCGGCTGTTCTCCTGAACCAGTCCGTTGCACAGACACCAGCAGAGCAGTCGGCAGAGCTGATCGTCTTCCTTGAGCGTTGTTTCGCTGTGGAAGTCGTTGCGGGGGCTGCTGCTAACCACCCAGCGCCGACGATCGCCGAAGCCGATCGTGTAGAAGTACAACTGTTGCTCAGAAAGGTCGGGAGAGATGCCGGGGTTGAGCCATTCAATTTTGTTGCGCTTGCGTTCAAAGGCCGCATAGAGCTTTCGCCCCAGCAGGGTCATTTCTTCAGAGTTGATCAGCGCTGACTGCTGACTGCGCGCGGCAAAGTCCTGCAGAAATCGGTAGCTGTGGGTAAGCTCGGCCACCAGAAAACGGTGTTCGTCGCGGACTCGGCGCAGCTTCCAGCGGTGTCGGGTGTCGAGGTTGAGCAGCGTTTCAGACGGCCATTGCCACTCTTTTACCAGCGCTTCCAGTCGTGTTCGCCGGTCTGCCTGTTTACTGAGCCCGGGGCGGGAGAGGTGCAGGCCGGTTTTGAAGTAAAAAGCGCGGCGTACCAGCTCCAGTCGATCCTTTTCACCGCGCTGACGGAGATGCTGCTCCAGGCGACGGTAAACCATAATGTAGGGGTCCAACTCGTCGAGGTTGGTATCGCCCTCGTGCACTCGCGCTTTCATTGTCAGGCAGATGGCCTGCACATTGGGGTAGTCGCTGGCATAGGCTTCGGTCAGCAGCAGTTTCAGCAGGGCCTTGTACGGCGAGGCGATCGCCTTGTAGAGCTGCCAGACACCTGCGCCGATAAACTCCCCGGCGGGAATCGCCGCTACCCCGCCGAAGTCGATACTTTCGTCCGGACCGACAAAGTTCTGCACGTGCAGCAGCGCGGTATATTCCGGGTAGTTGGCCTCCTCATCGGGGGGCACTAGCCACCAGATCGGGTAGCGGCCAGCCAGCAAAATGGCGCTGCGGTAGAACTCATCCAACAGCAAATAATGCTGACTGGTGCCGGTGCCGTCAGCGCTCAGGCGCTCGCGTTCTCCCCGGCGGAATTGCTCGCTGTCCATCAGAAAGAAGTGCAGGTCCAGACCGAGGCCCGCAGCCCATGCCGACAGCGCATCGGCTTTGTCCTGCAATTGTTGCAGGGCGCTATGGTCGAGGTCGCTGCGGTGGCAGAGCCAGATATCGAGATCGGAGTCCTCGGCCTGAGCGATGCTGCCGCAGGAACCCATCACAAACAGGCTGTGGATGTGGGTCGTGCCGTCATGGGGGCGGTAGCTGAAGCCGCTGGACAATGATTGTCGGGCGCGGCCGAGCAGCTGCTCACTGGGCTGGTAGCCGTCGATACCACAGGGAGTGTGGCGGCTCACGTAGCCTGGCAGTGCGGGATGGTTGACGTGCAGCAGCAGCGGCACCAGATCGAAGAGCAGGCGTTGATGTTCCTGCAGTGCGGTGCGATTGCGCTGCAGGCGGGCGGTATTAAGTTGCATGAAGCGGGCGCGCAGCTCGGCAATGCGGTGTGGATTGATTCCGCGGTCGAAGAGTTTGGAAAGTGCCTCGCGTCCTGGCATCACTGTTGACCTTGAGCCTGAGGTCTACACTGTAGCCTGCCACGTGCTCGCTGTCATGAGCGGTGCAAGAGCAGGTGGCCCTGCGTATCGACGCGGCCCCGCCAGCCCGGCGCCAGCCAGGTTGTGGCGACGGCCTCGGTGATCAGTGCCGGACCGTCGATCTGTTGCCCCACCGCCAGTGCCGGGCGGCTGTAACAGGGTACGGGCGTATCGATAAAGGCCACTGACTGATACCGGGGTGGTTCGGTCGGCTGCGGTTCAGGTGTCGGCAGTGCTGTGACAGCGGCGGGGGCACGCAGTGCCATGCGTAAATTGACCAGTTGTACCGGCAGGGCAAGGTCGTGGCCATAGCGCTGCTGGTGGGCTCGGTGAAACTGGGCGGCGCAGTCGTTCAGGTCGCCCTGATAGGGAATATTCAGCGTGTAGGATTGGCCTTGGTAGCACAGGTCCAGCGATAATTGTGTGTGGATTTGCTCCGCGGTCACGCCCTCGGCCAACAGCGCGGTTTGCCCTTCGTTGAGCATCTCGTCGAGGGGACGTTGCAGTGCTGCTGAAGTCAATGCTGCCAGCGGTTGACTGAGGGTGCGCGAGAGCTGGCGTTCTCGCGGGGCCAGCAACATCCCCAGCGCCGAGAATACGCCGCCGTGGTTGGGGACGATCACCTCCCTGCTGCCCAGGGCTTCCGCCAGCTCGCAAATGTGCAGGCCGCCGGCGCCGCCGAAGCAGCACAGGCTGAAGGCTTCCGGATCGAAGCCGCGCTGAACGGATATCAGCCGCAGCGCGCGCACCATGTGCTCGTTGGCAATCGCAATAATCCCGGCGGCGGCCTCTTCCGTCGCCATACCCAGCTCTCCGGCCAGCGCCGATACAGCGCGGTGGGCGTCGTCGTAACGCAAGCTCATGCTGCCGCCCAGTTTCGCGTTGGCAGGCAGGCGACCGAGTACGACATTGGCGTCGGTCACCGTTGCCTGTGTGCCGCCGTTGCCATAGGCGGCGGGACCGGGGTCGGCCCCGGCGGATTCGGGGCCGACCTTGAGCAGTCCACCGTCATCGAGACTGGCAATGGAGCCGCCACCGGCGCCAATGGTGTGCATATCGACCATGGGCACGGCGACGGGATAGGGCCCGATTCGGCCCTCGCTGGTCAGTGCAATATCGCCATTGATCAGCGCGACATCGCTGGACGTTCCGCCCATATCGAAGGTGATAAGCTGTTTTTTGCCGATGTTATGCCCAAGTTGTCGGGCGGCGGCCAAGCCCCCGGCGGGGCCGGATAGCAGCAGATTCACCGCGCGGTTACCGGCATTGTGGGCATCGGTTGTGCCGCCGGAGGATTGCATGATCGACAGCGGCGTACTGCGCAGCGCCACTTGCAGACGTTGAAGGTAGCTCTGCACTTTGGGGCCCAGCCAGGCGTTCAGCCAGGTTGCCATGCCGCGCTCGTACTCCTTGTACTCGGGCAGGATGGCCGACGAACGGGCACAAAATACACCGTCAGGCATGGCCGCTTCGATGGCCTTTTCGTCCTCGTCGTTGAGAAAGGAGAACAGTAAATTAATGGCGACAGCGTCGACCTCCAGCGCGTCGACGGCGGCGCGCAGCTCGGCCAGCTGTTCCGCGCTGATTTGCTGTAATACCTGGCCCTGCGCATCGACACGGCAGTCGGCTTCAAGGCAAAGCTCGGCCGGAACAGGTGTAGCCTTTGCGGCGGGGCGAAGTGCGTAGAGCTTTTCCCGGGTCTGGCGGCCTATGCTCAAGAGATCGGCGAAGCCGCGGTTGCCAATATACGCGGTACGCACACCTTTACCTTCCAGCGCGGCGTTGGTGGCGACGGTGGAACCGTGGACCACGGTCAGGCTGCCGTCGGCCACGCGGGCATTCAGCCCGAGGGCGGCAATGCCCTGCAGTATGGCCTGCTCTGGCTGCGCCGGGGTGGACAGGCATTTGTGCAAGGCAATGTGCTTGCCATCGACGAGAATAAAGTCGGTGAAAGTGCCGCCGGTGTCGACGCCGAGATATGCTGTGTCTGCCATAGTCTGCTGTTTGTCAAAAAAAGCCATTGTCGCGGTTGCAGCGGCAGATGTCATGATCTCTGGAGGCGTGTCGCAGACATAAAAAAGGGGCCTGAAAGGCCCCATAAAATCGGTGTCATCGTGTTAGTCCACTGCCGCCCATTTCGGCAGTTTCCCGTAAAGTGATGTCACCCGTCCCAAAAACGCAACGGTGCGATCACGCATCCATCTGAATTGCGTTACTCCGTATCGTGCGGTTGGCTTGGTTTCTCTGCGCCGCCAGCAGGTTTGGTGCCGAGGGCGGGAACCAGTGAGTGCCAGGCGACCAGCACTACCGCGAACGCGAGTAAAAATAGTCCGGGAGTCATATCGGTATACCTTGAAAATCTGCTCGGTAAATCAACCACAGTTGTCCAATGTGATTACGTTATCCGAACGCGAGAATTTTGGTATACGCAGATGCCGCAGTCTCCGCAGAAGATTGTTACATGCCTCTGGCGAAGCGGCAAGCGACTTCGCCAGAGCGGGGACGGGCTTACCAGCGGTAGCTGGCTTGCAGTGCAACCGTGCGTGGCGCATTGATCAGCGCGTGGTGCGTGGTGGCGCCGGTAACCGTTTTGGCGGTGGGAGCGTCTACGCCGTACAGAACCACCAGTTCATCACTGAGGTTCTTGCCGAGCAGGGCCAGTTCCCAACTGCCGTCGATGGCTGATACGGCGACTCGGCCGTTGTACTGGATATAGGCCTCCTGCTTGATGCGATTATCCATGTTCGGCGAGGGGTGGTATTCGTCGGTGAAGATGGCATCGATATTGGCGCGGAACATCAGCCAGTCGCTCAGAGGACGCTCGTAAGACAGCAGCAGATTGCCGGAATAGTCGGCGACGTACTGGTTGGTCTTGCCACTGAAGTCGCAGTTCACGCCATTGGGGTTGTCCGGTACCTGGTCTTGAATACAGGTGCCGAAGGCATGGTCGAGAAACTCGAAGTCGAGGAAGGCCAGGCCCCCGGCGAGTATCAGGTTCTCGGTCAATGCCAGGCGGCCATCCAGCTCGAGACCTTGTGAGATCGCGCTGGCGGCGTTGCCCACGTTAAAGCCGAGGGTGCCATCGAAGACGCTGACTTGCAGATTGTCGAATTCGGTGCGGAACAGGGCCGCGTTCAGCTCGGCGGCGCCGTCCAGTAGTGACGTTTTAAAGCCCAGCTCGTAGCTCAGCGCTTCCTCTTCTTCAAATTCGAAGCTGCCGATCAGCACCTGTTGGTTGGTGGTGAGGGCGTTGGGGTTGACCGGCGTGGGGTCGGCGCTGGGGGAGGCGTTGGAGCGCGCATCGAAGCCGCCAGACTTGTAGCCTCGGCTGGCTGAGAAGTAGGCCATCAGCGTGTCGGTGGCGTCCCACTGAATATTGATCAGCGGCGCAAACTGCACTTCTTCGCGCTCGCCTTTCAGGCTGTGGCGCTCGGCGCCGAAGCTGACGGCCGCGGCGGTATCCACTTCTCCGGCGGGCTGCACGGTGCCGTCTTCGAAGGTGAAGTTGAAGTCGCGTGAGCCCTCCTTATTTTCCCATGTCAGGCGGCCACCCAGCGTCAGGCGGAACTCGCTGCTGACATTCCAGGTAGATTGCAGGAAGGTTGAGGCAATTTTCGACTCGCTGTAGAAGGTGCGGGGGGTGCGGATGCCGCGCAGCGCGTTGCCGGCGTCGCCGATACCGGCGATTTCGAAGGCGCTGGATGCACCTGCCAGCGGATCATAGTCGCCGCGAGCGCCGCCTTCGATCAGGTCGGCAGCATTAACCAGTTGCGGCACGATATCAGAGGGGAGGTACAGTGAATCGAAGAAGTCCAGCTCGCTGTACTGCAGGTACAGGCCGCCGATAAATTCAAACTCTTCGCCAGCGGGCGAAATCCAGCGGAATTCCTGACTGAACTGTTTGTATTCTTCCTCGAACTCGACCTGGAACAGCGGAGCGCCCGTGAAGTCGCAGTCGCAGTCCTCGTCGTATTCGTAGCCCATGATGCCGGTGATCGAGGTGAACTGGTGGCCATCGCGGTACCAGTCGACGTTGGCGGTAAAATTGTAGGTGTCGTTGTAACTGAAGTCGCCGTTGCTGTGGCGTTTGCGATCGGCAGTGTTATTCAGTACGCCGGAGTCGGAGTCGATATCGACCAGCGCGCCGCTGCCTTGTAACTGCAGGGCGTCCAGCAGAAATTGCGGAAGGATACCGACCAGCCCGCCCAGTCCGCCGAGATCGGGGAAGACGGTGCGGTCCATAATCTCACCGTAGGTGCGGCCATTAAACAGGAAGACGTCGTCGGTGGAGGGCTCGTTGGTGATGATTTCAGAGGTGCGGCCGATGACATCGAAGGAGCCGGATTCAATTTTGAAATTGGCGACAACGTCGTCGCTGACATCCCACAAAAGTTTAAAGCGCAGGGTTTCCTCGTCGCGCTGGGCTTCGTCGCGGTCCAGTACGAGGTTCTCCATGTAGCCATCCATTTCGCGTTTACGCGCGGCGAAACGGTAGCCGAAGCGGTCGCTGATCGGGCCGCTTAATACCAGGTCGACAATGCGCTCATTCAGCTCGGGCTCGTAGGTCAGCTGAACATTGCCTTCGAAGTCCTCGGTGGGATCGGCGGTCTTGATATTGATGGCTCCGGCAATACTGTTTTTGCCCAGCAGAATATTCTGTGGACCGCGCAGCACCTCTACTCGGGACAGGTCAAGAAACGGCGCGCGGGCGAGCTGGGCGCGGCCGTAGTAGATGCCGTCGACATACATACCAACGGATTGCTCAAAGCCCTGGTTTTCACCGGAGCCGATACCGCGGATGTAGATGTCGGTGCCAATGCCCGACTCCGACATGGTGAAGTTGGGCACATAGGCTTGCAGGTCTTCGATTTTGGCGATGCCCGCCTCCATCATCTTTTCACCGCCGATGGCACTCACCGAGACCGGCACATCTTGCAGACTTTGCTGGCGCAGTTGTGCCGTAACAACGACTTCTTCCAGAACGGGGCCGGCAACGGCTGCGCCGGAAACAAGCAGGGGAAGCAGCGATGAAGCTGCGCGGATACGAATTTTCATTGATGACCCTCTGAACCGCTTGCGCTACCCGCTACTGGCCAGGGGTGCGCTTTTTGTTATGGATGCAAGACGTAAATACAACGAGGTCTTTACTCGGGAGCGACCCAAATAACGACTTAACTATGTATTGTCGCGCGCGGCCAAGGCTCGTGCATTGGCTGCTGTAGGGCTTATAGCAGATATTTCGGTCAATGGGAGATGTTGTGGCGGGCCGCGTATCGGCCCGA
>MDSZ01045981.1_pt1 | contig 22115 bp, 11 predicted proteins | sample 811201 | NCBI WGS metagenome assembly MDSZ01 (sample SAMN05326647, study PRJNA326480) | marine metagenome | isolation source: seawater | place: Indian Ocean: North | collected 2010 | reverse complement strand
TCACTTTAAAAGCTTCTTCTTCTTCTTCTTCTTCTTCTTCTTCTTCGCGCGCGAAAAGAGAGAGAGAGAGTCAAAAGTCGCGCTTTGACCAAAAACGAGACCACGCGAAAAGCCTCCTCGTCAAAGTCGTGTACGTCTTAATTTACGTCGTCTTCTTCGTCGGGGTTGGTGTGCTGCTTTGAATATCGTTTTCGTCGTCTTAAAAAGAAAAAATGACGACGACGACAGTTGCGCCTCCCACAACCACTGCGCGGGGTCTTCTCAATAATGCTGGACAAGGCGAGAAGCGTGGGTCACTGTCGGTATCTTCCGGGGGTTTGCCCGCGGGGGGAGTGTCGTCGTCGTCGAATGCGGGTGCGTCGTCTTCCGGCGGCGGCGGCGGCGGCGGGGGAGGGGGGGCCTCGACTTTGGCGACGGACAACGCGTTCGGGACGCTTCTGCGAGAGTTGTGCGCGCGACCCCCGGCGAAGAAAGTAAGCGGAGGGAAGCGCAAAACGAAAGGAAGAGGGTCGAAGACGAAAGAATCCAACAGCAGCGCGTTCGACGAGAACGACGACGATGACTTCGCGAGACGACGCTTTGTGTCGAGCAAACACCGCCGCGGCGCGGGGAAACAACACCTGTACGACGACGTGATGTCGACCAAACGAAGCGCTTTGAACAACAACAACAAGAACACCAACACCAACGACGAGTTTGATGAGCGCGCGCACTACCACGCGAGAAGCGGCGGAACATTCGGCGCGTGGAAAGGCGGAGGAAGAGGAGGAAGGAAGACGACGAGGACGAGCCGGTCGAACGAGACGACGACGACGACGACGACGACAACCGTCACCAACAACCACTCTGGTGCGTTTTACGTGCGGGCCGTCGGGGTAGCGCACGCGCTTCCGGATGAAAACAATTTCTCGGAGAACGATTCGTCCTCGAGCAGCGAAGAGAGCAGCTCGGAAGATGCGTCTTCAGACGAGGACGAGGACGAGAGCGACGAGGACGAGAGCGAGGACGACGAGGACGACGAGGACGACGAGGACGACGAGGACGACGATTTCTTCCTCTACGGCGCGAAGAGCAAGAAGAAGAAAAATGTGCTCTTGTTTCGCGAGAGGAGAGGAAACGCTCTGAGGGAATACGTCGAAGGTCAAGCCAGAGAAGCCTCGCCGCGAGCGTTCGCGCAGTTTACAAACAACGCGCACGAGAAGATTGAAAAGTTAGCAGGGAGTGTTATTCTGAGAGAACGATTAGCCGCGGTGGCGTGCGTCGACCAGTTGTGTTCGGTGGATTTTGGCGAGGAGGTGGAGAAAGTGACCAGGTTTGCTCGGTATTTGAGGACGGCGGTGATGACTATGAGAGCAGGGCCGGAACCGGTGTTAGCGAGCGCGGCGAGTCAGGCTTTGGGGAGGTTGGTGGCGTCCGGCAGCGCGTTCACAGCAGATATCGTCGAGGAAGAGGTAAATAGAGCGTTTAAATGGGTAAAGAATCCAGTGCGAGAAGAGCGAAAACGGTTTGCAGCCGCATTAACTTTAAGAGAATTAGCCGCAAACGCGCCAACTGTGTTTAACGTGCACGTGCCACATTTCATCAAAGCCGTGTGGCCGGCGTTGCACGATCCGAGTTTGGACGTTCGATTGGCCGGCGTGTTGGCTTTACGAGCGTGTTTGATGGTCATCGAGCAAAGAGAGACGAGATATCGCGTGCAATGGTATTATAAACTGTACGAAGAAGTGAGGAAAGGTTTAGAAGCTCCGATGACTCCGACTTCGACGAATACGCCGTCGAAATCTGGTGGTGGCGGAGCCGTTGCTAAGACACCGAATAGCAGTAGCAAAAAGATGGCCGCAGACAAATATTCGTCGGCGAAGAAAGTGCACGCGAACGCGCAGTATAACGATCGTCCGGAAAAAATCCACGGGTCCTTACTCGCGCTTGGTGAACTGTTGAGGCACACCGGTGAGTTTATGCTTTCTAGATATAAAGAGGTTGCGGAAACAGTCTTGAAGTTTTATCGCTCGAGACGTCTCATCGTTAGAAGGTCAGTGATTGACTTGATTCCAAGGTTAGCCGCGTTTTCACCGAGAAGGTTTGCAGATTCGTACTTGCCATTAGCGTGCGGGGTTTTGCTAACCTCTATTCGAGCGCAGGGCGAAAGAGATGCGGGTTTCTTAGCGCTCGGAGATTTAGCCAAAGCGTTAGAACCTGCGATGCGCGCGGACGAACTCATGCGTATACAAAGGGCGAGAGAAGATAACTTGGTGAGCACAAACCATCACGCCGCGCATAATCAACAGCACCAACAAATGGTCAGTGGTGGTAGTTTCAGTCATCGAGTCACGCCACAGTTGACACCAAATTCAAATAATAACAACAGAGGGTACGGGAGCAGCGAAGGAGCGTCGCCTCGATCTCGATCTGAGACACCCGCAAACTCGAATTACAGCAATCAACAAACGAGCAATCAAAACTTGCTCGGACAGCTCATGCGATCACCCGGTCTGGGGACTCCAATCGACGACACCGGCGCCAACAATTCAATTGGATCGGGAGGAGTCAGCAGTAATAGTCCGGGATGGATTACGCCTGGTTCTGACATGAGCACGCAATCTGCCAATGCGTTTATGAACAATAGCAACGGGGTTCAAACGCCAGGAGGATTCGGAAATTATCGATCGCGATTGCCAACGGTTTCGCAAATCACCTCGATTGATGGAAGTAGTGTTCGCGTGAATGACTATTCTATACAAGAAAATCGTATGTTTGAAAAACCTCTCGGAAGCGCCTTATTGCGGTACCTTCCAGAAATCTCTGCCGTCATGTACGATGTATTTGGTGAAGGCTCTTTGTATAACGAAGAGCGGCTGGCGTCTAGAAAACGACGAAACAGTATTAAGAGGGAAAACCGCGAAAAGAGGAAAAATAGAAGTAATAATAATGACGGCGAGGAGTTGGACGGCGATTTCGACGACGAAAACGCAGGAAATGGTCGCTATAAAATCGCAAAGGGGGCGAAAAAGAGCGCGGGGTCGTTTAAAAATTGGGATAGAAAAGATGAAAACGACGAGGAAAAAATTCACAGAAAACAAGAGCTGAAGTTGGCGAACGAAAAAGTCCTGCGTTCGGGCGTTCGCGAGGCGCTGAGATGTTGCGGTGAAATGGCCGCCGCGCTTCAAGAATCATGGAAACCGCACGTGTTGAATGTCTTGCCGGCAATGTTTGCAGTTGGTTTGTCCAAATCGCTAGTCTCTTCGCTAGAAACAATCACCGACGCGCTGCCGGATTTAACGTCACAAATCCAAAGCCGCTTATTCGATGCCGTCTCGATGGCAACGAGGACGACGAATGTGGACAACTGTAGCGGCGAATTTGGTTATCAATCCCACCCCGGCTTTGAAGGTATGTCGTTTGAACGTCTATATTCAGACACAACCAACGACGAATTAAGAGTCTCGCGACGAACGCTCGAACTTGCCTTACGTACCATGCGTTCCTTCCCGTTTGACTCTCGTTTGTTACTGAAATTTGCTCGACGTAACGTCGTCCAACACTTAGATAATCCTTCGGTGGATGTGCGATTAGAAGCCGCGTTGACGTGCTGTCACTTGCTGGAGCTGAAACAAATTTCGCAAAAACCTTCTTCCGCATTGTACCACCGGCAGAGTCAATACAACGCTCCTAACCGAAACGCTTTGATCCTCCTTAATTGCCAGTCCTACGCTAAACCTCAAGCGACGAGGGATGTCATCATGGAAAGGTTATTGCAACTGGCGGTGGCGGATTTAGATGCCAACTTCCGCGCATCAGTCTTGAGAGCATTTGTGATTGGATGTCGCGCGATTGATTCATATTTATCTCAAGCTCGATCGCTGAGAGCGTTATTTGTTGCGTTGAACGACGGAAGTGTAGTCGTAAGAGCGCTGGCAATTGAATTGATTGGTGCGCGGCTTTCACCGAGAAACCCCGGGTATTGTTTGCCAGCGTTGAGAGGGTACTTGTTGCAGCTCTTGGCGGAACTCGAAAGTTCGACTGAATCTTCAATCAGAGAAGAATCGGCAAAGTTAATAGCGACGCTTATTCGTGCCTGTCCTCGATTGTTCACGCCACACATTTGTCCCGTGATTTTGAAAACATTGACGAGGATGTTGAGAGCGAAAGCGGAAGAATCAAAAAGTAGCATCCCTGGGGTTGTTGACGATAAAAAGGTCGGCAAAGATGCCCAAAACGGGAAGAATAAGAAAGACAACACAGCTACAAATGGCAACGACTCGAGAGAAAACGGCAGAAGCGAAAATGACAATTCGAGCGATAATTATTACGATTTTAATGACGATAACGCTTCCAATCGCAAGAACAAGAAGGAAAAGAAGCAGAGAGACGTCGGCAACATTACAAATGAAAGACCAAATTTAGAAGACGACGACACGTCCATGAAACATCTAAACGAAGATCCGTTGAGTGCGCACGATCACACGAAAAATGGCACGATTTCTAGTGCGGATCCAATGACAAAATCGTTTGCATCGGTCTTTGTGCGCACGGCGGTGAGTGGTCGAGAGAAAGCTGCCGCGATTGCCACTATCGGCGAACTCATGGAAGTTGGCGGACCGACAACAAAAATGCACGTGCCCGAACTTCTCGTTTTGCTCATGCAAGCGCTGAAATCCAACGCCACGCGAGATATTGCCGTGATCACTTTAGGTAAACTGGTAAAACACTCCGGTTACGTCGTCGCACCGTACGCCGATCACCCGCAGTTGCTTCCTTTATTATTACGCATGGTTGCGACCGAGAAAGGTACAAAACGTGAAAACGTGTTGCGAACCTTAGGTATTCTCGGTGCTTTAGACCCACACGCGCACAAAGAAAATGAAATCAAAATGTACGGGCAAGGTTTACTCTCCTTGGGTGGCGTGCGAGGGGTTAAACAATCCGCGGTGGCCAAAGCTGTGACAAACAACCCTAGAGCAGTTGCGGTTGAAGCGAATGCATACATCATGGGTGGGTTTGGTAAGAATGTAAATAAGATCAACTTGAAAACAGCCGGCGACGACAACTACGACGACGACGACGACGATAACGACGAAAACTCGCACGACCTCTTACCGCTCATGAACTTAACCACCGCAAGTGACGATTTCTACCCGACGGTTGCCTTGAACGCGCTGTTGCGAGTATTGCGAGACAAGTCCATGTCCAGTCATCGACACATGGTCGTTCGATCCATCATGTTCATCTTCCATAACTCTTTGGGCCTGAACTGCGTTTCATATTTACCAACCGTGTTCCCAGTTTTATTCGACGTTATGCGCACATGCGACGACGCTTTGCGAGAGTTTATGCTTGCAGAGTTGGCGATTTTAGTGAGCGTGATTAAAGCGCACGTGAGAAGATTTTTACCGGAAATTTTGGAAATCATTCACGCGTTCTGGGGAAACAATGCACTTTTGAAATCAACTTTATCGTTGTGTGAAGAGCTGTCGAGAGCGTTGAGAGATGAGTTTCGGGCGTATTTGCCGGAGTTGTTGCCAAGGATTGTCGCGGTGTTGACGGATGCGGAGCGATCGGGGAGATACGCAGCGGTACCGTACGTCTTGAGGGCGTTGGAAACGTTCGGAAATGGTGTGGACGAACACTTACACTTAATATTGCCGTCTATTGTGAGGTTGTTCAAACCTGGCGTAGCTCCGGTGCCGTTCCAAGTGCGTAGGGCGGTGTTGGCATCGTTTTCCAGGCAATTACCTCGCATGCAATGCGCGTCGTCACAACATGCGAGTGCGATTATTGCACCGTTAGCACGTATTTTGGGAAGTGACGACGCTATTCTTCGAAAATATGCCGTCGATGCGTTAATAGCTATGGAAAAACCGTTACAAAGTGAATACAAGTTGTTCCTTCCCTCGATTACTCGCGTCGCTCGAAGAGTCGGTTTAAAAGATAAACGCTTTGAGGCCATGCTGGAACGCATAGAGTCGGGTGGGAAGTTCCACACCGCATTTGGGGCACTTTCAATATCGTCGAATGGGAGCTTATTTGGAAGTGATGGTATGCTCGGTCAAGAAGAATACGAAGAGGCGAACGTGTTTGATCCTCGATCGAATAGGCCTCCGCCTCCAGTGCAACCGCAAAAGCTTGTCGTCAACGAATCCGCGCTGCGCAAAGCGTGGGAATCGTCGCAAAGGTCCACTAAAGAAGATTGGCTCGAGTGGATGCGTCAATTGTCAGTTGAATTATTAAAATCTTCCCCTTCACCATCACTGAGAGCTTGTGCGGACTTGGCCAACGTCCAACCCAACGTCGCTAGGGATTTGTTTTGCGAATCCTTTGTGAGTTGTTGGGCCAAGTTGTCTGTGGTGCACCGAGAGCAACTCGTGCGTTCGATGGAATCTGCATTCACGTCACCGACGATACCTCCAGAAATTGTAGCGACTTTGCTCAATTTGTCTGAGTTCATGGAACGTGACGAGAAACCGATTCCGGTGGATGTGCGAACGTTAGGCGCCATTGCCGAACGGTGCCGCGCGTACGCCAAAGCATTGCATTACAAAGAGTTGGAATTCACATCCATGCCAAACGAAAGTGTCGAGGCAATTATTGCAATAAACAATCAATTGCATCTTCCAGAAGCCGCTCTTGGAGTATTGACACACTTGAGGAATAATAAATTGGAAGTTAACGTGAAAGAGTCGTGGTACGAAAAATTAGGGCAATGGGAATTTGCATTGGAGGCTCATAAGAAGAGAGCGGACGAGTTGGACGCGCGAGCGGCGGGAGAGGCTGAACTTTTGTATCAAAGAGAGCTCTTCTCGACAAACAATCATCAACCATACGCGGCGACGGCGGCGCAAAGACCACCATCACCGTCGTTTTCATATCATTACAACCGACAAATCATGTCCAAAGCCGATCGCATCGCGCGAGAAGAGGCGAGTTTAGGACAAATGAGATGTTTAGCAGCTCTGGGTGAATGGGAACGACTCATTGCGTTAGCTAAGAGAGAGTGGCCGACAAATGAAGGTGGTGCACCGCAATACAATGGCAGTAAGATTGGTTTGACGAGTATCCAGGTAGGGGCAAACGGGGGGGATGCCATCTCCGAGAGAAAGATGAAAAAGCTCGCATTGGCGAAACATTCGGTTTTGAGGGATAAAGTTGCACCTCTAGCGGCTCGAGCAGCGTGGCATTTAGGCGATTGGAAATCGATGGAAAAATATACCGTGCATTATTCGAGCTCGAAACGAGATACTACGACTGGGAAGAACGGATCTAACTCAAACGGTTTCGGCGGTGATAAGAAAGGGTCGGGGAATAACTTAGTCGATCAGAGTGGTAAGAAGAGCAAATCGGATAGTGGGACGCCGTACTTCGAAACCAACGCGTTAATTACGCCCGGGGATGGTGATTTCTACCGCGCTGTTCTCGCTGTACGTCGCGGAGACCCGATGGCGGCTTTAAGGCACGTAGACGCGTCTCGCGAGGCGCTTGGTCAAGAGCTCGTGTCTTTAGTATCTGAATCGTACGATCGCTCATACGGTGGTGTTGTCCGTGCGCAGCAGCTTGCCGAACTCGAAGAAGTTGTCGAATACGCTCAGTTACAAGCGATTGCGCAACACGATCCACGCGCGAAACACAGACAAGACGTTGTTCGTCAAATGTGGCGCGATCGCATCTATGGCGTCTCGAGAGACGTGGAAGTTTGGCAATCGCTCTTAGCCGTTCGATCTTTGGTGCTTCCGATGAGCGAAGAAATGAACACGTGGTTGAAATTTGCATCCATGAATCGTAAAGCCGGTCGCCAATCGCAAGCGAAGAGAACGTTGGTGAGACTTTTAGAATACGACCCGAGCGAGGTTTCTGCAGGACAAGAAGGCTTCGGCGCCGGGTCCGGTCGACCTTTGGTGATGTTTGCGTATTGCAAGCACTTATGGGGTGTGAACTCGAGAGAAGAAGCATTTCAGCGTTTACAATCGCTTGCGAGCGAGTTATTCGCGGCTTCGTATCAACGTGAGATGGAAGGTCGTCGATTAGCTAAAGACGATGCAAAGTTAGTTTCGAAGACGTTTTTGAAACTCGGGCAGTGGCGATGGCAACTCGCGGAGGAAACGTTAGACGATGATACCATTTCGGACGTCTTAACTTCTTTCGGTACGGCTACAAAACACTCCAGACACTGGGCAAAAGCCTGGCACAACTGGGCTTTGTTCAACGCCACTGCGATGGAACACTACCAGCGTTTAGCCACGCAGCAATTAAATGTCAATGAAGAACGAGATGCTCTGAAAGCTGCCGCGACGAGACACGTCGCGCCGGCTGTATCTGGTTTCTTTCGTTCGATCGCGTTGGGTGGCTCCACGCCCCGTGATATGGGCGGCGCGTTGCAAGATATTTTACGCTTGTTAACCTTATGGTTCAACTACGGCCATTTGCCCGAAGTCGAAGCTGCGTTGGTTGAAGGTTTCGGTCACGTCTCCATTAACACGTGGCTTTCAGTGATTCCCCAAATTGTCGCACGAATTCATACGAATTCATCACCTGTTCGACGACTAATCCATCGCTTATTAGTTCGCGTTGGCCGTCAGCACCCTCAGGCGTTGTTGTACCCGTTGCTTGTTGCTTGTAAGTCGCAATCGACCACTCGACGCGTCTCTGCGACGGCGGTTTTAGACAACTTACGAAATCATTCTGCGCTTTTAGTTGAGCAAGCGGAAGTGGTAAGTTTAGAGCTCATTCGCGTTGCGATTGTTTGGCACGAAGCGTGGCACGAAGCGTTAGAAGAAGCGTCTCGTTTATACTTTGGCGAGCAAAACGTGGATGGTATGCTTGCGGTTTTAGCGCCTCTGCATCACATTTTGGAACGCACCGGCGCAGAGACGTTGCAAGAGATGTCGTTCGCGCAAGCATACGGAAGAGAATTGCGAGAGGCTCGCGAATATTGTGAAAAATTCAAAGAATCTGGCCGTGAAGAGGATTTAAATCAAGCCTGGGATTTATATTATCACGTCTTCAAACGAATCAACAAGCAACTGCCGACGTTGACGAATTTAGAGTTGAGATACGTTTCGCACCGTTTGTTATCGGCGAGAGATTTGGAGTTGTCCTTACCTGGGAATTACATTGCCGGTGGCGAAGTGGTAACAATCGCTTGGTTTGCACCCACCATGCACGTCATTACCTCCAAGCAACGCCCGCGTCGTTTACAAATCCACGGATCCGATGGGAAAGATTACGGCTACTTGTTAAAAGGCCACGAAGATTTACGCCAAGATGAACGCGTAATGCAATTGTTTGGTTTAGTCAATCAACTGTTGAACAGCACGCCCTCAACCTCGAGGAAAGATTTAGCAATTGCTCGATACGCTGTCGTTCCGTTATCGCCAAACTCTGGACTCATTGGTTGGGTTCCGAATTGCGACACAATGCACGTTCTCATCCGAGAACACCGCGAGGCGCGCAAAATTCCTTTGAACTTGGAACATCGCTTAATGCTCGCCATGGCCCCGGATTACGACAATTTACCGTTGGTTAATAAAGTTGAAGTCTTCCGACACGCGTTGGATAACACGCCCGGGAACGATTTAGCCCAGGTTTTGTGGCTGAAATCGCACAGCTCAGAGCAATGGCTCGATCGTCGAACGACATACACCCGATCATTGGCGGTCATGTCCATGGTTGGCTACTTACTCGGTCTCGGCGATCGACATCCGAGTAATCTTATGATTGATAGGTACTCCGGAAAAGTTTTGCACATCGATTTTGGCGATTGTTTTGAAGCATCCATGCACCGAGAGAAGTTCCCAGAACGCGTGCCATTTCGTTTAACTCGAATGTTAGTGAAAGCGATGGAAGTAGCTGGGATTGAAGGGAACTTTATCGGTACTTGTCAAAGGGTAGTTACGGTGTTGAGAAGCAATAAGGATTCCGTGCTGGCTATGTTAGAAGCGTTCGTACACGATCCATTGATTAACTGGAGACTTTTGGCGAACCAAACGACCGGTCAAAACGAATCATCCGCGGAACCTTCCAACGCGAATTCTGCGGCGAACAACAGCGGAAGCGTCACGCCGGCGGCTGAAACGAATAGCGCAAAATCAAGTCCGTTGTCGAGACGTACCATTTCTCACGATGACGGAGAACGAACGAATAGTAACAAGAATGATGATCTCACCACGGGAGATGGTTCTAGCGGTTCTGGTTCAACAACACCAGCGGGTTCTGATATGCCTTCCGGTCAATCCTCTCGAGGGACTTCGCGAACGCCACCACCGAAAACACCAACCATCCCTGAAAACGAATCCTTCCACGACGATTTGGACCAGAAGAGTAAAAAAATCGGTATCGACAGTCGAGGAAACACTGCCGATATCGCACACAACTCTTCCTCTCGATTAGACTCTGGTTCCGACGATTTGCCGAGAACGGGTCAAAAGCCAGGCGCCGCACCAATGTTTATGGACACGCCAAGTGGCCAAGTCCCAGTTTCCTCCTCCGTGATGGGCGCGACCGCGCTACACGCTCAATACGAAAACATGCGCGAGTTTGGCGGAGGCGGTGGAACGACCGCTGTGATCGAGGCGGATATAAACGTCCTCGGCGGTGTTGATGATCCGACGAACGTTTCGATCGATGAATCCGAACACGGAGGAGGTGATGTGGGTGATCAAGACAGATCGGGCGTTGGTAACCAACAACAACTCCATCAGCACTCATCTTCCTACGCGCGGCGCGTCATGCATCAACAACTCGGCGGTGGCGAAACGGAACAACATCATAAAAAGATCGTTTCAGCTACCATCTCTGGCGCTAATTACGATAGCAGCATTTCCTCGTTCGAACCGGAAATTTTGAAGCGCGACGAACTCATCGACGCGTTGGATGGTATGAACGACAACGAGGACAACATAGTTTTGAATGATCGAGCGGTGAGCGTCATGCAAAGAATGAACGATAAGTTGAACGGTAAAGACGGTTTAATTGAAAGCGGGTCAGCGGTGGACACTGGAGATTCGGTTGAACATCAAGTGCGACGGTTGATTGAAAAAGCAATGAATCACGAGAACTTGTGCACATCTTACATTGGATGGTGTTCTTTCTGGTAACATAGTTTTTAGTTTTGTATGCAAAGTGTGTGCTCGCATTAATAGATTTTAGTATTATAGATCTATACTATCACGCTAAAGCCCGAACGCTTGCCTGGCTGAATCGGACATCTGTGGCACGGAAGGCGGCGTCCATCCTCCTCCTCCTTCTCCTTGTCCTTCTTCTCCTCCTCCGTCGAACGAATACTCCCCGCTCGCCGCGGCGCCATTGCCGTATTTATCCCATGGTCTATGCCCTTCAAAGCTCTCATCATCCGAAGGTTTCATCGACCACGGTTTTCTTGTTCTCTCCTCAAAATCTTCGCTCACTGGCGGCAAAGCGACGTCCGGATTCGGGGGTCGATCATCGATGTCTTTAATCCCCGGGACCGGTTCGCCTTTCTCCACAAGTTCGACGACCTCTAAAAAGTTTTTCGGTCTCGGTGGTTCTTCTAAAACCCGTTGTTCCCGCTGATTATGATTGGTCCCCATATTTTTACGAACGTGTGCCGCGCGTTGTTGTTGCGAATTTGTCGAACGCGGTGATCTATACGTCGTCTTGTTGTTATTATTGTAGTCGTCGTCGCCGTCTCCGCCGAGTAACTCCATTTGATGTCGCTTCTTCGCCTGAAAGTAATCGTCTAAATCCAAATCTTCGTTATTGGTATTCGCGTTGCTGCTATTATTCTCTACCGCCTCTATTCTTTCGGCGACGTACCCTTTCTCTCCTAACCTTCGGCTCGGCGACTCGTCCTCTTCCCCTCGTTTTTCCTCTCGCGACAACTCCATCTCCTTCAAAACGCTTTTCCTCAACGTCTCCATCTCCTTCTTCGCCTCTCTCCTCTCCTCTTCCACCGAATCCATTAAACTCTTCTTCACGTCCATCAACTCCTCTCTCGCTCTCTCTCTCTCCTCCACCACGCCTTCCGCGTGCGTCATCTTCACTTTCTTCAACTCCTCTCTCAATTTTTCCTCCACGTTGGCGACGGATGCCAACACGGCGCTTTCCGTCGTCTCTTGGCGCGATTGCAATTTCTTCTCAAATTGTGCCAGATTCTCCGTGATTGATTTCGATATCGCGTGCATCATCTGCGCGTGTTTCTTCTCCTCTCGTCGTTGGTCTTTTTCTTCTTCTTCTTCTTTCATTTGGTCGTCGCTTTTGCTCGTCACCCAATATCGCTTCACGCGCGGGTACGCGTACGACCCGAACGCGCACAAGGCTGCCGCATACGCGACCATTTGCGTCCATCGCATTCCCTCTCTATGGATCACGCCGTACGGGACCGCCGGTGGTCTGTTGTTGTTGTTGTTGTTCGCGAGTGTTGTTGGATGATATCGCGGCACGACGCTTCTTTCGTTGTTATATTTTCCGACGTCTTTGTCTTCTTCTTCTTTGTCGTCGTCGTCGTCTTCTCGCACTCCGGCGCGTGCAAACGCCGTCGAGATCTCCTCGTCGGTGACGCCTTTTCCCCGCAAAAAAGCTCGCTTGTCTTTCGACGTCGCATTTTTCACCGACGGATGGACGAGGAACGCGATCGCGTTGTCGATGTTTTTTTCGCTAATGCTACTACTCCTACTGCTGGACGACGACGTCGTCGTCGTCGTCGTCTCGGCTTTGGTGGTCGCAGGAGCAGCGGGATTCATCGCTGTGCGAGCGCAATAATGTGCGATGATGGCATTCTCTTTTGGAGTCTGGAATTCCCAATTCCAATGCCACGCCCCGAGTTGTGTTTAGGGTTTAGACAATATTTAGGGTTTTAAAGGCGGCGACCCTCCTTTTTTTGTGCGTTCTTCCTGGGGATAAAATGTGGGTAAAAATGCCTCAGACAATTTCATCACAAAGAGAGAGAGAGGTTTATTATCGCGCGACGACCGCAGACAAAACTTTGGAGAAAAAGAGACGAGAAAGAGACGCGCGTTTTGTGCACATCGTATTACGTCGCATATATATATATATATATAAACAAGCAAACGCTCTAGTTGTTTAAAGGAGAGAAAAAGATGTCATCATCGTCGTCCCATTGCGCCTCCAATCAAGCCGCAAGATTCGCGATGCGACGCCAGTCGAGCGTCAGGACGTCGTGCTCGAGGCGGACGAACACACCGCTCAAAGAGAGAGCAGTATCATCATCATCGCAGACGGAGGAAAGACGACGACGACGACATCATCATCATCGAGTAGGTCGTCGTCGTTGGAAAGAAGAGAAGAGCACCACCGTGGTGACGCAGGCTTTAGTCCCAGGCCCGGACGATTCGAGCGTCAAAAGAGCACCAAGACCTGAATACATTCCAGGAAAAATCGAGGACCAATCGTACGTTCGAGTGTTTGATACCACGCTGCGCGACGGCGAACAATCACCAGGGGCGACGTTAACGTCGACGGAAAAAGTACAAATTGCGACGAACCTGGCGAAGTTGGGAGTGGATATAATCGAAGCTGGGTTCCCGATCGCCTCTCCGGACGATTTAGAAGCGGTGAGGAACATCGCGCGCGTCGTCGGGAATAAAGTGTACGACGACGGGTACGTGCCGGTGATTTGTGGTTTATCGAGAGCGAACGAGAAGGATATCGCATGCGCATGGGAAGGGGTGAGACACGCGGTGAGGCCGAGAATTCACACGTTTATCGCGACGTCGCCGATTCACATGGAGTACAAGTTGAAGAAGACGCCGGATGAGGTGGTCGCCATCGCGGTGAAAGCGGTGCAATTTGCGAAATCTTTAGGATGCGAAGATATCGAGTTCAGTCCGGAAGATGCGGGGAGATCAGAGCCGGAGTTTTTGTATCGCATATTGAAAGCGGTCGTGGACGCTGGGGCGACGACGATTAACATTCCCGATACGGTTGGTTTTTGTTTGCCGGACGAGTTTGGGGCTTTGATCAAAGGCATCAAAGAAAACGTCATCGATGTCAGCGCGAACGACGCGGTCATTAGTACGCACTGCCAAAACGATTTGGGTTTATCCACGGCAAACTCGTTGGCTGGGATTGCCAATGGGGCGAGACAAGTCGAGTGCACCATCAACGGCATCGGGGAGAGAGCCGGGAATGCGAGTTTGGAGGAAATCGCCATGTCGGTCATCATGCGAGGTCAAAACCAATTGAATGGAGCATTCATGGGTATTAACCCGGTGTACATTTACCAAACTTCGAGAATGGTTTCAGAATACTCCGGTATGCTCGTCCAACCGCACAAAGCCATCGTCGGCGCGAACGCGTTTGCGCACGAATCCGGAATTCACCAAGACGGGATGTTGAAGAACAAATTGACGTACGAAATCATCGCGCCGGAAACGATTGGCGTGTTCAGAGACGAAGACGATTGCGGCGTGGTTATGGGTAAGCACTCCGGGAGACACGCATTGAAATCGAAGCTCGGACAATTGGGCGTCACGCTTGCAGACGATCAGTTGAATGCATTTTTTGATCGATTCAAGTTGGTTGCCGAGACGAAAACTGGAGGCGTTTCCGACGTCGAGTTGATGGCTTTGTTAAGAGATGAAATGGAAGTGGAGGAAGGAAAAGAGTTTTACACCTTAGTGGACGTCCAAGTCGTCTGTGGTACGATGGGTTTACCTACCGCCACGGTAAAAATTATCGATCAAGGCACGGAGAGAGTTTCCGCGTGTGTCGGCACCGGCCCAGTGGACGCGGCGTACAAAGCCATCGACGCCGTCGTCGGCAAATCGGTCGAGCTCACCGAATACAACGTCAAAGCTGTCACTCAAGGCATCGAATCGTTAGCTACCACTCGAGTGACGATCAAACCTACCGATGAATCTACCGCAGAAACCATAACAAACAACCAAACCGAAACCAAAGGCACGAGAACGTTCACGGCGACTGGAGCGGACACCGATATCGTCGTCTCTTCAGCTCGGGCGTACTTGTCCGCTTTGAATAGAATGCTGCATTCGAGCGCGAAGAGTAGCGCAGCCTCGTCGTCCTCGGAATCGGCGGTCGCTTCGAGGTAAGAAAAGAGGAACACAGTACGCGATGACACGTTTATATTATTATAACTCCTTCTTAAATACATACTACTATACGTTGTTGGTGGTGGTCTTTTAATTCTTTGGTGGTACTACTCTACGTCTTCTAACTGCGTTTGGGTTCCTTTATTTTCATATTTCTTCTTTGTGTACGAAAACGCACGACGACATTTTTGGCATCGAATTATTAGTATTGGAGTTTTCCCCACTCAATGTCCTCACAAAAACATCTCTCTTTATAAAATTCTCTGTATAAAATGTCGACGCCTCCCGATGGCGTCGGCGTCCCTCCGCAGCGTCCTCCCCCCAACCCTTTCAACCCTCGCTCGAACGACGCTCGCCATCCCCAACCACCGGTCGTGACCAACCCGAACGGCACGGAGCGCGTTTTCGTGCGCAAAGCGGTGCAGCGCCGGACCATCGATTACACGGCCAACAACCTCATCGCGGCCGCGAACAGAGCGCACGCCTCGTCGGTGTCGAAGAACCCGATCCGAGACGACCCGTTTATAAAACCCACGAGCGGCGCCATGCTCGATTTCAGCCCGAGTTGGTGTTTGCGACACCAACCGGCGTCGAGTTTTGCGCTCAAATTCGTGCACGTGAGCGCGAATAAGATCAAGACGCCGATAAATAGAGGTAAAAAGAGTAGGAGTACTACTTCTCTCCGCGGCGCGATCGCGAGGGTTTTCTCGTGTGTTTTGATATTCGTTTCGAACGCGGTGTGTGAGCGCGTTCCTTTTGCGCTGACCCTTTCCACCTCCCTTTTGGTCGCTTATTATTATTACGAACAGTTATATTCATGCCCGACGGTCGACGCGTGTTGACGTGTTCTCAGAACGGGGAATTTACGCTCTGGAACGCGGCGAGTTTTAATTTCGAGACGATTTTACAAGCGCATAACAATCCGGTGCGAACAGCAACGGTGTCGCATAGCGCAAACTGGCTCATCTCCGCCGATGATTCCGGGCAAATCAAGTATTGGCAGATGAACTTTAACAATTTGAAACAGACGCAAGCGCACGGCGAACCGATTCGAGGGGTAAGTTTTAGCCCTACCGATTTGAAGTTTGCCACGTGCGCGGACGATGCGACGATAAAAATATTCGATTTCGCGAGAGCGAAAGCGGAGACGACGTTAAATGGCCACGGCGGTGACGTGAGGTGCGTCCAATGGCACGATACGAAGAGCGTCGTGGCGAGCGGCGGGGGAAGAGATTGCGTCGTCAAACTCTGGGATCCACGAGTTGGATCGCAAAGACAGTGTTTGTCCACGTTACACATGCACAAAGGGTCAGTAAACTGTTTGAAATGGAACCAAAATGGCCACCACTTAGTCACTGGGTCGAAAGATGCCAGCTTAAAAGTCACCGACATTCGCACGCTCAAAACGATTTCCTCGCACGTCGGTCCGTATAGCAAAGATATTGCGTCAGTCACGTGGCATCCGCACGACGAGCGCGTTTTTACCTCCGGCGCTGCGGATGGTTCCATAGCCTACTGGATTGTTGGCGCTGGTTCCGATCCACACGCGGAAGTTCGCGGTGCCCACGAAAGCCAAACCAACGACATCGCCTGGCATTCAGCCGGTCACTTGCTTGTCTCTGGAAGCAACGACAACGCCATCAAGTTTTGGTGCCGAAACAGACCGGGAGAAGTTGCGCGAGACACCACCTCTCGAGTTACCAAAGCTGAATACGCGCAAGAAGCCATCATTGCCGCGCACCAACAAGCCATCGCGGCGACGCAAGGCGGTGGCATTGGAAGCACGGGAGGCGTTTTGGGAAGCGCCTCGACAGCGAGAGCCGCCGTGCCTGGACTGAGTCGACCTCCACCTCCGAGAGCGCCGCCTGGTCCTCCACCTCCCCAAGCGCCGGCGGGTGGACCTCCACCTCCGAGAGCGCCGACGGGTGGTCCTCCACCTCCCCAAGCGCCGGCGGGTGGTCCTCCACCTCCCCGGCCTCCACCTCCGAGAGCCCCTCCCGGGGGACCGCCGCCGCCGACGTGACGACGCGCGGCGATACGACGTAGAAGCATGTACTAGACGAATAGACTTGTAGGTAGCCTCGCGTAGCGCGACTTTCACGCGCATCATGCGCTTCTTGTAGCAGAGAGAGAGAGAGAGAAAAAGAAAAGAAAGAGAGTGGGACAGATGATCGAAGCATCAAAACGAGTGTCCAACGCCATCATCAACGCTTTGGTGGTATTCTTCTTTTTGGAATTATTTCTTTGACATTTTTTCTTCACTTTTTAAAGACAAAAAAATGCACTTGGCACAAGCACTCTCTCAAAATCGGCTTTTCTCCGCCCCGTCGTCCTCGGCGCGTGGTGCACGCGCGAGGTCGAAAAAGGCGGCGGCGGCGGTGGTCAGAGCGGAGGTTGGCACGGGTCGAGGTGTGTGTTCCTTTCGCTTTCGCGCGTTGTTTTTGTTGTTGTTGTTGTTGTTGTTGATGATGATGATGATGATTATTCTCGTTAAAAGTTATTCCCATTTTATCCAATCCCATCAATGTCTTCGTCTCGAGCGCGTCGCGCTGACTCTCTCTTTCTCTCCGTGCACACCCGTCGTCGACGCGCAAACGCGAACAACGAACAAACAACAGGCGGCTTGGAAATGGTGACGCTCAAATCTGGCAACGCCACGGCGGAAGTGTACACCTTCGGTGGCGTCGTCACTTCCTTCAAAAAGGACAATGGTCGTGAAGTGCTCTACGTCCGCCCGGACGCGAAGTTTGACAAATCGAAACCGATTTCCGGTGGCGTTCCGCACTGCTGGCCACAATTCGGCCCGGGGGATATTCAGGTTCACGGGTTCGCGCGAAACGTGGATTGGGAGTTGGTGTCTGCCTCGGAGGATACGATGACGATGAAGTTGACGCCGAGCGAATACACGAAGGCGATGTGGGATAAAGAGTTTGAAGTCGTCGAGACGGTATCGATAAAGAACGACGCGTTGGTGTGCGAATTAGCGGTGGCAAATAAAGGGCCAGAACCGTTTACTTTTACCGGCAGTTTCCACACGTACTTTGCGGCGGACATCGACGCGGTTGAAGTGAAAGGGTTGGAAGGATGCGAATCGTTCGATCGATTGAAGGAGGAAAACGGGAAGGTTGCGGCGCCGATTACGTGCACCGGTCCGATTGATTCTTTGTACAAGAACGCACCGAGTCAAATTGATTTGGCCGTTGGAGGTGGTAATTCGGTCAAGATTACAGGCGCCGGGTGGAAAGATGCGGTGGTTTGGACGCCTTGGACGGATATGGAGGCGTGCTACAAAGAGTTCGTCTGCGTTGAAAACGCGTCGTGCGCCGAGCCGGTGACGGTCGCCGCCGGGGCCACGTGGACGGCGAGCACCAAGTTGGAATAAATTCACATACATCGATTTGATGATACTAATGCTAATGCTAATAAAAGTGAGCACCAAAAACTCTCCTCCGTTTGAGAACGTTCGGGCGAAAGATGAGGACAAATCGTCGACGAAAACGAGAAAAGTAAACGTAGCACATACTAATAGTGGTAATAGTAACTACCGTGGTAGGTACTTTAAATATTGCAACAACTTAAAAGTACCCCTCTGGATTGTTGAACACCTTTGCGTCGTGCGCCTTTTTAAACTCCGCTCTCGCGAAAGTCGTCGTTTGAGTACCATCGTCGCACACCAAAGTGCGGTCCAACCTCGGGTTAAACGGCGGTTGTAACACCGCTTTCTCCGCGTCCGTCATTCCGTCCGTGGTGCCTTTCGGCCACTCCGGCATGTACGACCGCCCGTACGCCATGTTCGCCGGCGCGAATCTATACAAAACAGCCCTTCTCTTCCCGTCTCTCCCTTCACCGCTCCACGGAATCGTCCCGTGCGTGCACGCTTCCGTAAACAACAAAACGTCTCCTCTTTCAATCTCAGGATTCCTCACGCTCTCCGTTTGCTTCAACATCTTCATCACGTCCGGCGGTACCGGCACGTTGCTCTTATGCGACCCGGGCAAGACCGCGTACCCGCCTTCTCCAGTTCTCGTCGTCGTCAACGCGATGCTCGCGGCTAACAAGTGACAATACGGCCTTCCATTCACGAACTCGTACGCTAAACCTTGTATCCAACTCCCGTCTTGGTTCAATCTCCCTCCGTGAAAATCGAAGCCGTCCGCGCCTTTCTTCTGTTGAATCAACAGCGGTAAGTGGTCCATTCTGTACCCTTCTCCGCACAAGGCGATGTAATACGGCACCAGTTTTGGATGCGCGAGCATTTTTCGGAACAGCATCTTCTCCTCTCCAGGCCAGGCGAGCATGCCGCCCAGATCTTGTCGCCCCGTGTCGCCGTCGCCGGCCAGCGGTGCGCCTTTCTTGCCCCCCAAACGCAACTGCCCTTTCCGCTCGACCATCTCGTGTTCGTGCGCATCCACCGCGGCATTCATCGCCTCGATCTCCTCTTCCGTGAAGACGTTTTTGACGACGATAAACCCGTTCAAATCGAACGCGAAGAGCTCTTCCTGCTCGAGCGCGTGGCCCATGGCGCGGCCGACGAGCGTTTCGTGCACCACCCCGGTAGTGTTGTTCGTAGTCGTCGTGTGACGACGACGCACAAAAAAGCACTTTTTGTTTGGAACGAATCTCTTCGTGCTCCCAAAACCACCACACCGTAGTATCCGAGGAGCAGCAGCAGCAGCAGCAGGGGGAGAAAACAACGTCGCGGCGTTCGTCGTCGTCGTCGTCGTCGTCAAAAGACCTCCTCCAAAAGCTCCTCTTCGTGCCGCGAGACCGACCAACTGGTGGCGCATCCGCACAACAGCATTCCCGTGCCCAAAAGTGACTACGTCACCAAAATGCAAGCAAGCTCAAAACTTTCAAAACCCTAAACATAAACCCTAAATGGAAACGCATTTTTGAAGATGTTTTGGTATGACAAGGAGGTAGGTAGGTATATAAATAGACTTTAGTAGAGACGGGGTAAGTATATGATCGACTACGCGTCGGCGCTCGAGCGGTATCTGCACTCGATTTTGGAGCGAGAGAAACGGTTGGAACGTCTGCAGAAGGCGATGGCCGCGACGAAAGCGAGGATGGTTCGAGACCGGGGGAGGTTTCTTCTTTTTTCCCGAGTTTTTCGTTCTTCTTCGTAGGAGGCGTCTTTCCCGAAGAAAGAGGTGTTGTTGTTGTTGGTGTTGTTGGTGTTGTCTGTTGTTGTTGTCTAATAATAGTAATCGTAATATTGCAAGATTTTCGTCCATCGTGTTATTCTCTCTTCTAATCCATGCGTCCTTTCAGCGACTTCACGTCCACCTTATCTTTCGTGATGACGTAGACTGTCCCTCCCCATCCGCTCAAACAATCTCTCCCGCTTCCGCTCAACAAACACTGACTAATGACCTCAAACAACGCCTCTGGTCCTAAATTTTCTTTATACATCGACTCGCACACGCCAAACAAACTCTCGCTATTATTCCCAGCCACGACGAAATTATCCGTCGGTGCCGCCGCCCCGATTAAATCCATTCCAGTTATGTACGGTTTATTCTCCTTATCTAACCCGGCCACCACCGGTTCCACGTAATACGGTCCGAACCGTTTTTCGTACAGCGTCGTCGACACGACGGACGCGAACGTCTTCGGTTCCATCGCCCGATTTTCTCTCAATTCGTATAACTTGTGTTTAAACTCGAACGTTGCTCGCAGCGTGTGCATATCCGTGGCTAATCCGGACATCCCGATGAACAGTTTCGGATGGATCTCGAAAATTTTTGGGAAATCCACCGCGGTCGTCTGCTGTTGATTGATCCCGAGACGGTTGTCCGACGCGATGGCCACGCACTCGTCCCCGCACATGGCTTTTAGTAGTAGTAGTAGTATTATTCGTCGTCATTCGAAACGAGCAGCAGCGGCACACAAAAAACACGCATCATCGGATGTACACACGGCATAATCGAGGAGAGCACACACGCACACACAGAGAGAGAGTTGTTGTTTTGGTGAGAGAGCGTCCGATGATGACACAGCGCGATCTCATCACGAAGAAAAAGACGTAAAACAAAAGCAGAGCGTTTGTTCTTCGAAGAGAGACGACGACGGAAAAAGGGAAGAAGAAGAAGACCAAGAAGAAGACCAAGACAAAAAGCGCACCGATGATCGCCGCGCCGTTGTAGCTCATCGCGCTCATGACGACGACTTCTTTATGAGTATATACAGAGGTGGTTTTGTGTGGTCTGTGTGTCGAAAGAGACAGAGAGACAGAGAGAGAGAGAGCGCGCTTTAGACCAGTTCTTACATTCGCTCAATATGATACCCTAAACTACACAACACCCCTAAAAGACTTGTTTAGGGTATCATATTTAGGGAATGTAAGAACTGGTCTTTACAATGAAGAGGGAAGAAAAGAAGGGGAATTGTGCGCCATTTTTTTCCCCAATTAATACTACTACGAATACAAACAACGCATTATTGCGCTTTTTGTCTTCTTGGTCTTCTTCTTCTTTCGCGACAGAAAGAGACGACGACGACTCGATGATGATGATGATGCTCTCGGTATCGAAGAAGGCGTTTTCGAGAGGAGGAGGAGGAGGATGTTTTGGAGGACGACAAAACGTGCCTTGGTGTTGTTTTGGTCGCAAAGCAGCTGCCCAAGTCGTTTTTTGGTCGTCGGGAAACACTACTGACGTCATATCAATGGGGAAAGACGACTTTGATGCGACGACGACGACGACGACGACGACGACGACGACGACGACGACGTCTTCGAAACGACACAAAAGTCCCAAAAGAACGACGAAGAAGAAGATCAAAGAACTCAACGGTCCGAAAGGGTTAGAACCGACGCGATTTACGGATTGGGAGGTTGGAGGACGGTGCACTGATTTTTAGAGAGCGTCGTCCGCGAGTCCATCGTCGGCGTCGTCGGGATGATGCCGCGCAAAAACAGAAACCACACGTTGGACCACCCAAAAGAAGATGTCGAAGAGAGAAGACGACGATGCGTTTTACTACACACTTAGAAGGGTTCGCGCTTCGCGCTTCCGCGCGGTCGAAAGACCGCGCGATAGATACGTCGTCTCCCCAAAGTACAGGAGATAG
>MDSZ01231920.1_pt1 | contig 22116 bp, 20 predicted proteins | sample 811201 | NCBI WGS metagenome assembly MDSZ01 (sample SAMN05326647, study PRJNA326480) | marine metagenome | isolation source: seawater | place: Indian Ocean: North | collected 2010 | reverse complement strand
TTAAGAAACAGTTCAAAAAATACAATATTAAAATTTGTGTTAGGCACACTTCTAACGATTTTAATACTTAGTTTTGCTATGTGGGGAACTGAAGATCTTATAGGGGTTTCTAAAAAGCAAAATACAGTTGCATCGGTTGGCAAACTTGATATTTCAGCTCAAGAATTTTATTCTTTGTATTCTAGACAAACCGAAGAAATAAGAAAATTACTTGGCTCCTCTCTGGATATAAAAAAGTCTAGAGAGTTTGGGTATGTTGACAGGGCACTCAGTTCTTTGATTAATAGAGCTCTTTTTAATAATGAAGCAATTGAATTAGGTTTGTCAGTTAGTAACAGGAATGTAAGAGATAAAATCCTAAAAGATGAAGCATTTAAAGATGACCTCGGTCAATTTAGCGAGTTATTATTTAGACAGTTAATTTCAGAGTCAGGGTATACAGAAGATTCATATGTTGAAGGCACAAGACAAGATTTAGCAAGGGAACAAATGGTTGAAACAATAAGATCTAGCCTAATGATCCCAGACGTTATTCAGGAAAGTTTAGGTGAGTACAACCTACAAGAAAGAGCTGTTGATTATCTAGAAATTGATTCAACAAATGAAAAAATTAATAAAATACAAGAGAAATTAATAAAAGAACATTTCGAAAATAATAAAGGTAATTTTATGTCGGAGGAGTTAAGAAGCGCTGAAACACTTCTGCTCGATGCAAAAAAATACGCTCAAAAATTGACCGTCACTGAAGAAGAAGTTCAACTTTTGTATGAAGAAAGAAAAGAACAGCTAATTGAACCTGAACAAAGATATCTCAAACAAATTCTGGTTGACAGTGAGGATAAAGCCAAAAAAATAATAAAAGCATTAAAAGTCTCAAATGATTTTGAAAATGTAGCAAAAAACAAGGCTAAATTATCGGATGAAGATATTGATCTTGGCTGGAATACCAAGAGTGAATTGCCTGAGGAAATTGTGGATGCAGTCTTCAAGCTAAAGGTTAAAGAAAATTCCCTACCACTAAAAAGTTCATTTGGATGGCATATTGTTAAACTTATAGACAAAAAAGAAAGGAATGAAATTACATACGATCAAGTTAAAAACAAGTTCAAAAATGAAATTCTTTTAGATAAGGGTAAAGAAGCAGTATATGACCTCCAGGATGAGTTGGAGGATCTTCTTGCATCGGGAAATACATTTGAAGAAATATCTAAAACGCTAGATGTCAAATTAATTAAAGCAGTAAACATCAATAGAAGTGGATTAGGCAAAAATGGAAAAAAAAATGAAGATTATCAGGATGAGAGAATTTTAAGAACTATTTTTAATCAAAAACTTAACGAAGAGGGAAATATAATCAATATTGATAAGGATGAGGGTCTGGCAATAAGTATGGTTACAGAGATAGTTGAACCAAAACAATTAGAGTTAAAGGACGCAAAAAAGCAAGTTGAAGAAGAGTTGATTTCGAAGCTTCAATTTGAGAAGGCAACAAAGAAGGCTGAAAATATAAAAAAAAGAGTTGAAAATGGTGAAAGCTTTGAAAACATTGCAAGACAATTAAATCTAGAGCTGAAAGGAGTAAAGCCTTTTACAAGAATCCTGCCTGACTCCAGTAAATTGCCTATTCCTTTAGTAAGTAAGATCTTTGAATCAAACATTGGTGATATTAATATTGAACAAAGAGGAACCAATGAGATTGTTGTTGCAAAAACAGTAGAAATATCAAACGATTTATCAAAAGATAAAAAAGAAATAAAAGAGTTTTCTGCAAAAATTAAAGACGATTTGACCGTTGATTTATTAGCACAGTTTTCAGAGGCTTTGAGAAAGAAGTATAAGATAACAATCAATGACGATGTTATAAATCAACTTAATTAATAAAAATGGATATTTTTAACCCTGACCTTGATTTGTTTAAAAAAAATTATGAGTCGGGTCAACGACAAGTCTTATTTTCATCATTTCCAGCTGATGTTCATACACCTATATCTTCCTTAATAAAACTTGAGAAAGAAGGTTATGTTTTTCTTTTTGAATCAGTAGAAAAGGGAAGTCAAAAGGGCAGATATTCTGTAATTGGTTTAAAGCCAGACTTAATATGGGAATGTAAAAATAATAAATGTAAGGTAATTGATAAAAACTTAAGAAAACAAGCTAGTGAGACAAATATTACTCCATTAAAAAGTTTAAGAAATCTGATTAAAAATAATAAGTTTAAGACTCCAAATCAAATACCATCAATTTCATCAGGTCTTTTTGGATATATGGGTTATGAAATGATACAGTACTTTGAAAGAATTGATTTAAAAAAAAAAAACATATTAGAATTACCTGACTCAGTTTTTATTAGGCCCTCTATAACGCTTGTTTTTGATAACGTGAACGACAAACTTTTTGTCACAAAAACTATTTCACCAAACGAGAAAAACTCTTTAACAGCTTTTAAAATTGCAAAAATGGAAATAGAAAATTTAATAGATAAAATCAATAAGCCATTAGACAAACAAACATTAAAGCTAAAAAAATTTAAAAAAAAAATAGATGTTTTTAAAGGAGTAAAATCAAATACAGAATTTAAAGAATTTAAAAGTATGGTTGAAAAAGCCAAAAAGCTTATTCTTGAAGGTGAAATATTTCAAGTGGTTTTATCAAGAATTTTTAAGAAAAAAATCAACAATCATCCAATTTCGGTTTATAGATCACTGAGACACCTAAATCCCTCACCATACCTATTTTATATGAATTTTAAAAAGTTTACTATCGTGGGTTCTAGCCCAGAAATTTTAATTAAATTAACAGATAAAAAAGTTACCATTAGACCAATTGCAGGTACAAGAAAAAGAGGAGTTAATAAAAAAGAAGATAAAAAACTTAAGGATGAATTATTAAATGATTCAAAGGAAACTGCTGAACATCTTATGTTACTGGACTTAGGTAGAAACGATATAAGCCGAGTATCAGAACCTGGAACTGTTAAAGTTACAGACAAAATGTATGTAGAATATTTCTCTCACGTTATGCATATTGTATCAAATATTGATGCAAAATTAAAAAAAAATAATGACAGTACGGATGTTTTATTCAGTGGTTTCCCAGCAGGAACTGTAACTGGTGCTCCAAAAATTAGAGCAATTGAAATTATTGAAGAATTAGAGAAAAGCAGAAGAAATATCTACGCTGGATCTGTTGGATATATATCCAATAACGGTGATGTCAATACTTGTATTGCGCTTAGAACAGCATTAATAAAAAACAATTATATTTACGTTCAAGCAGGAGCAGGTATAGTTGCAGATAGCAAACCTAACAATGAATTTAAAGAAACAGAGAATAAGGCATTAGCAATTTTGACTGCGTGTGCATATGCAAATAATTTTAAATAAAATTTATGATTGTTCTAATAGATAACTACGATAGTTTTACGTACAACTTAGTTCATTATTTTCAAGAATTAAGACAAACGGTAAAAGTTTTTAGGAATGATGAAGTCTCAATAAAGTATATACAAGAACTTAATCCTAGCTTTATTGTCATTTCACCTGGTCCAAGTACACCAAAAAATTCAGGTATCTGTTTAAACTTAATAAAACAAAATTCTCAATTAAAAAAGCCAAAACCGATGTTAGGTGTATGTTTAGGACATCAAGCAATAGCTGAAGCGTTTGGAGCAGAAATTGTTCAAAGTGGTAAACCTATTCACGGAAAAGTAAGCAGAATAACACATAATAACACTCCTTTATTCAAGGAAATTCAAAACCCATTTAATGCAACAAGATATCATTCATTAATTGTAAAAAAAAAAACTTTACCAAGTTGTTTAAAAATTACTGCGTCTGCAGATAACGAAGTAATTATGGGTATACAACATAAAACACTTCCATTTTTTGGTGTTCAGTTTCATCCTGAGAGTATAGCAACTGATTTTGGGCATAAGTTACTTAAAAATTTTATTGATATAAAAAATATTTAAAAATCGTAAAATTTAAGATAATTTAATATTTTATAGAATGAATCAATGAAAAAAAATGACGAAATAATAATTAATAAATTATTGAATAAAGTTGATCTAAACAGCAATGAATCTAAAAATTTAATTAAAAATATTTTAGATAATAATTTAAATGAAATTCAAACCGGAATAATATTAACGTTATTAAGTATAAAAAAAGAAAGTTTAATTGAAATTTATTCTTTTGTAGAATACTTAAGATCTCAATCTCAAAAACTAAAACTAAAAGGTGATTTAATGGATACCTGCGGAACTGGAGGCGATAATAAAAATAGTTTTAATTTCTCAACTGCAACATCAATTTTACTTTCCACATTTGACGTTAAAATAGCAAAACACGGAAATAGAAGTGTTACTTCAAAATCTGGAAGTTTTGATGTGCTCGAATCATTGGGAATAAAAATCACAAGCAACATAAAATCTTTAGAAAAATATTATAAAAAACACAATATTTGTTTTCTTTATGCGCCTTTTTTTCATTCTTCTCTAAAAACTGTTGCAAATGTAAGAAAGTCAATTCCTTTTAAAACAATCTTTAATTTATTAGGACCTTTGTTAAGCCCAGTAAAGTTAAAATACCAATTATTGGGAGTTAGTAAGCTAGAAAATTTATCAACACATGCTGAATGTTTAAAAAAAATGGGAATAAAAAAAGCTTGGGTTGTTTTCAATGAAAATGGATACGACGAATTAACAACAACATCAAAAAATTTCTACATCGAAGTTAATGAAAATCAAATTAAATCTAGACAGATTATTGATCCAGAAAAATTAGGTTTAAAAAAAAGAAAAGATAAAGATCTTCAAGGAGGAACTCCAGAAGAGAATGCTTTCTTAATGAAAAGACTATTTGAAGGCGAAACTGGAGCGATTAGGGACAATGTACTCCTTAATACAGCCGCTGCCCTAATTATTTGTGAAAAGGCTAAATCATTGAAGGAAGGAATAAAAAAAGCAGAAGAAAATATTGATTCTGGGCTTGCTAAAAAGAAACTAAATCAACTTATAAATTTTTAAAATGAATATTCTAGATAAAATTTGTAAAATTAAATTAGAAGAAGTAAATCTTCTTAAAAAAAAAATAAACTTCACAAAAAAACCAAAGATTAAGCCTAAAAAGTTCCTTGAGGAATTAATAAAAGTAAATAAAAACAACTTTAATGTAATCGCTGAAATAAAAAAGCGTTCACCAAGTAAAGGCTTAATTAGAAAAGATTTTAAGTTGTATGAAATAGCCAAAGAATATAAGAATGCCGGTGTCAGATGTCTTTCTATTCTAACTGAAAAAAACCACTTTGAAGGTGACATCACTTATATTAAAAAAGTAAAAGAAAAAGTAGACCTACCTATTTTAAGAAAAGATTTTATTTTGGATGAATGGCAAATTTTTGAAAGTTTTTATTCAGGGGCTGATTGTATTCTATTAATTCTTGCTATTTTGGATGATGAGAAGCTTGAAAAATTTTATAATCTTTCTCAGGAATTAGGAATGGATGTTATATGTGAAGTTCACAATTCTGAAGAACTAAAAAGAACCTTAAATTTAAATGTTAGATGCATTGGAATTAATAATAGAAATCTTAAAACACTAGAAATAAATCACGAAACATTTAATATTTTATCAAAAAAAATTCCTGATAATATTATTAAAATTTGTGAAAGTGGAATAAATAATAACGAACAGCTTTATGATTATACAAAAAATGGAGCAGATGCATTTTTAATTGGAGAGATACTTATGAAAAGTGAAAATATTGAAAAAGCAACAAAAGATTTAATAAGAAAATGAAATTTACTCATCTTAGAAATCAAAAAGTTAATATGGTTAATATTTCAAAAAAAAAATCAAATTATAGAAGTGCAATTGCAGTTTCAAATATTAAATTTACTAAAAAATCTTTTAAGAAATTAATTGAAGAGGGCTCTCCTAAAGGAGAAATATTTAATACAGCTAGATGTGCGGGAATAATAGGCGCAAAAAAAACATCTGAACTCATTCCATTATGTCACAATATAAGCTTATCAAATGTAAATATTGATTTTAAAATTGATAAGACAAAGCTTATTATAAAAATTCAATCTGAAGTTAGTACAGTCTCATCTACTGGTGTTGAAATGGAAGCTTTAACCTCTTGTATAATAGCTTCATTAACTGTATATGATATGTGTAAATCTATTGATAAAAAAATAACAATTGAATCAACTAAGCTTATTTTTAAATCAGGCGGTAAATCTGGTATCTTTAAAAATGATTAGTTTTGAAAAAGCATTAAATTTTTGTCAAGAAGCTATTAAACCTTGTCATAAAAAAGAATTATTGAATGTTGAAGAAGCTCACGGAAGAATAGTTGCTAAAGAAATATATTTTAGGAATGAAAGTCCAAAGAACAATTCTTCAGCAATGGATGGGATTGCCATTAACTCAACAGATGCAAAGATTAATAATATTTTAAAAGCGGTTGGAGAATCTAAAGCAGGCGATAAAATTACTAAAGATTTTAAAAAAGGTGAAACACTTTTCATTTATACGGGTGCTCCAATACCCGGGATAAATAAAATGATAATTCCAAAAGAAAATTATATTTTAAAAAAAGATGATAATTCAGTTATTATTAAAAAAATTGATAGAAGGAATTTTATCAGATTCAAGGGGGAGGATTTTAAAAAAAATGAAATCTGTTTTTCAAAAAATGAAATCCTTAATATTAGATCGCTTGCGTTAGCAAAAACCGCAGGTTTCAAAAAAATTTATGTAAAAAAAAAACCAAATATTTATGTGATACTTACTGGTGATGAAATTATTTCAAAAGATAATGTTAATGGTATTATTGAGTCATCTAATGAAGTTTTAATAAGTATGATGATAAAAAAATTTGGTGGCAACCTAAAAGGTACTTTTACTGTCAAAGATAATGAAGAAGATTTTCACTCAATTTTAAAAAAAATAAAAGATTTTGATTTGTTAATTACATCTGGAGGAATATCAAAAGGGAAATATGATATTGTAAAAAAAAGCTTGAAAAAAGTTAAATTAAAAATTCTTTTTGATCAAATCTCAATGAAACCAGGAAAACCTACGACATTTGGTAAATTAGAAGGTGGTAAATATTTTCTTGGTCTTCCAGGTAATCCTGCATCTTGTTTTATATCAATGTTATTTTTTTTTAGTACATTCATAAATAGTTTTTTTGGAATGAATTTCATAAAAATAAAAAAAAAAAAACTACAAATCATTCATTCAGAGAAAAAAAATAATAAACTTTCACAGTTTCTTAGAATTAAGTTATACAAAAAAGACACTAATTTCTTCAAAGTTTACAAAAACACAGATAGTTCAATGCAAAAGATCCTTAAAGAATCTGATGGTATTCTAATCAGAAAACCGTACGCTAAAGAAATATCAGAGAATAGTAAATGTGATGTCATTTTGTTTAATGACTCATTTACTCAAGAAATTTAACTTGACTAAATAGTAGAACTTATGTAGAACATTTACTATGTTGACTTTAAAACAAAAAGAATTGTTAGATTTTATTATTGATTATTTCAGTTCAAAGAATATTTATCCAACCTTTGACGAAATGAGAAAATTCTTGAACATAAAATCTAAATCTGGTGTCCACAAATTACTTTCAAGTCTCGAGGATAAAGGAATTATTAAAAGACTCCCTCATAAGGCAAGAGCTCTTAAACTTACAAAGGTTATTGATTTCCCAAAATCTAATGAAAAAAACCTTCCTTTTTTGGGTAGAATTGCTGCTGGAAACCCAATAGAGGCAATAACCGGAAGTTTTGAGCAAATCTCTGTACCTAATTATCTTCTTAACAGCAAGGATGAACACTTTACACTTGAAGTTGCTGGTGACTCTATGAATGATGAGGGAATAAGAGATGGAGATATTGTAGTTATAAAAAAAGTAGATCACGCAAAAACTGGAGATATTATTGTAGCACTTATTGATAATAATGAGGTAACTTTGAAAAGATTTCGATCATACAAAAACTCAATAGCTTTAGAACCAGCAAATAAGAATTATAAAACAAGAATTTTTGGAAAAGACAGAGTCAAGGTTCAAGGCAAGTTGGTTGGACTAATTAGAAAATTTTAACCTTTAATGACAACTGTCACTAGATTTGCACCTTCACCTACAGGACTTTTACACATTGGTGGTGCTCGAACAGCCTTGTTTAACTATATTTTTGCAAAATCGAAAAAAGGTGTTTTCAAAATTAGGATTGAGGACACTGATAGATCAAGGCATATTGAAAAGTCTGTAAATTCTATTTTAAATGATCTAAAATGGTTGGGCATAGAAACAAAAGAAAAAATTATTTATCAAAGTCATAAAAAAGAAAAACATGTCAACGTTATTGAAAAAATGATCGAAGACGGCCTAGCTTATAGATGTTATCACAGCGAAGAGGAACTTAATGAAAAAAGAAAAAAAGATAAAAAATTTAAGAGTGAATGGAGAGACAAAAAATCCACAAAAAGTAATTCAGAAAATTTTTGTGTTAGAATTAAATCTCCAGAAAATGGTATAAGTACTATAAATGACCAAATACAAGGGATAGTTGAGCTTAATAATAATGAAATTGACGATTTTATAATTAAAAGGAGTGACGGGACACCCACTTTTCTTATCTCATCAGCTCTTGATGATTTTGATATGTCAATTACAGATATCCTTCGCGGAGATGACCACCTAACCAACTCTTTTAGGCAATTAGAGATTTTTAAATATTTAAATTTTAAACCAACATTTTCACATATGTCGTTAATCCATAATGAAAATAATCAAAAACTATCAAAAAGAGATAACATTGTCTCAATCAGTGAGTATAAAAAAAAAGGTTTTTTGAAGGAAAGCTTAATTAACTATATGCTGAGAATGGGTTGGTCTTACGGTAACAATGAAATAATTACTGTTGATGAAGCAATAGAGCATTTTACACTCTGTAAAGTAGGAAAATCACCGTCAATGATAGATGAAAAAAAACTACTTTTTTTAAATAATTATTTTATTAATAATATTGATGAAAGAGATCTATACGAAAGAATTAATATAACCGCTGAAAAAAATTTAGATTCAGAATTAAATCAAAAAGAAAAAATTTTCCAACTAATGAAAATTTTTAAACTCAGATCATCAACTACCATTGAAATACGAGATAAAATTTTTGATATTTTTTCAAATAAAAAAAATTTCAATAATGAAGAGAAAGGTATTCTTGAAGTATTTGAAAAAAATAAATCATTTGTAATTAACGAATTTACTAGTATTAAAGAATGGAATGAATATATTATTGATCAGAAACTTAAAGATATTTTGAATAAACTTGAGATAAAGTTTAAAGATCTCGGTCAACCAATAAGGTTATTATTAACAAATAGTTTAAATGGTCCATCGGTTGCAAAGATTATGGAAATAATAGGTAAGGAACTTTCATTAGAGAAACTAAACCAAACCTGGTAAAAATATGAAAAAAAAAATGTCAATAACTGTAACTGATAATAGGAATGGAAAGAAATTTGAATTTCCAACAAAATCTGGATCTTATGGCCCTGATGTTGTTGATCTAACAACTTTTTTTACTAAAACTGGAATGTTTGTATATGACCCAGGTTTCACATCAACAGCAAGTTGTTCCTCAAGAATTACTTTTATAGATGGTGATAATGGAACTTTACTTCATAGAGGCTATAAAATTGAAGATTTAGCAGAAAACTCAGATTATACTGAAGTATGTTATTTGCTTTTAAATGGTGAACTTCCATCTAAAGAAAACAAATTGAAATTTAGAAACATACTTACTCACCATACAATGCTACATGAACAAATTCAAAGATTTTATAGTGGCTTCAGACGTGATTCTCATCCGATGGCGATTATGGTAGGAATAGTGGGAGCCTTATCATCATTTTATTCAGAAAAAATTTACGACTTTTCCTCTACGGAAGGTAAATGGGTTGCAGTAAGTAGATTATTAGCAAAACTCCCTACAATGGCTGCTATGGCTTATAAATATTCATTAGGACAACCATTCATATATCCAAAAAATGATTTAACATATGCAGAAAATTTTTTACATATGTTATTTTCAACACCTTGTGGAGAATACAATGCATCAAAAGCAAGTGTAGATGCCTTAGATAAACTACTTATATTACATGCAGATCATGAACAAAATGCTTCAACCTCTACCGTAAAAATAGCTGGTTCGTCAGGTGCAAATCCTTTTGCTTGTGTTGCAGCAGGTGTTGCTTCTCTATGGGGACCAGCACATGGTGGCGCCAATGAATCAGTTATAAGAATGCTAAGACAAATTGAAAATGAAAAAAATATAAATAAATTCATTGAACGAGCTAAAGATAAAAATGACCCATTTAGACTAATGGGTTTTGGTCATAGAGTTTATAAAAATTATGACCCCAGAGCTAGTGTTCTAAGAAAATATTGTCATAACTTACTTAAAGAAACAGATAATTTTAACTTTCCTTTATTTAGATTAGCCAATAAGTTAGAAGAGATCGCTTTAAACGATAGTTATTTTGTAAAAAAGAAACTATATCCAAATGTAGATTTTTATTCAGGTATAATTTTAAAAGCGTTAGGCTTACCTGAATCAATGTTTACAGTCATTTTTGCTGTAGCAAGAACAGTTGGATGGATTTCGCAATGGAAAGAAATGACAGAAGAAAATAATAAAAAAATTAGTCGCCCTCGACAACTGTATATGGGCAATAAGTACAGAAAATTTGTTGATATTAACAAAAGGAAAAATATAAAAGAGATGTTTCCTGGTGAGATTAAATAAATATCTTTAAATAATCATATAATATGGTCAGAAATTATTTCTGCTGGGTTTTTATTTTTTAACAACATCCTATCTGAAAATTTTTTCATAAACTCAAGTTGTTTTTCTCTATTTTTTTGATTTTTAAGCAATACACTTATTTCTTTTATTAAATTTTGGTACTTAAATCTTTCAAATAAATATTCTGGAATAATTTCTTTATCAAAATGAATGTTAATAATTGTTGCATATCTTACATTTACAAATAACTTTATTAAAATTCTTGTGATAATATGCGTATTGTAAACTATTATTGAAGGGACTTGATATTTGCATAACTCTAGGGAGATACTTCCTGACGCTGCAATTGCCAAAAATGATTTACCCAAAATATTTTGCTTTTGATCAAAATTCGTAACTATCTTTACATTGATATTCTTAAGCATACCCTTAACCATTTTTTTACTGTGATCAAAAGTAAGAATATATATTGAATAATCACTATAAACCTTTGATGTATAATTAATGATTGATTTTAATCTAAGAAGATTATTTTTAATTTCAATATTTCTTGAACCAGGTAAAAAGGTTATTATCTTTTCCTTTTTTAAAACCTTTTTATCAAAAAATATTTGATGTCCTACGAAGTGAGTTTCTAAGTTATGCTTTACAAAATATTTATTTTCAAATTTAAATAATGTAAACATTTTATCATAAAGTTTTGAAAATAATTTTGCCCTATATTTTTTCCATGCCCAAACTGTTGGAGCTACATAGTGAAAAAACTTTACATTTTTTTTTCTTAAATCTTGTAGTTTCTTAACTAACCTATAACTAAAACTTGGTGAGTCAATGGTGATAATTAGATCAGGGGGATCTGAGCGAATCTTTTTTTCTATTTCTTTTAAAATTCTTAAAAATTTTGGAATTCTAAAAAAAACTTCAGCGATTCCAATTGTATTAAAATTATCTATTGATATAAAAGAATTGAATCCAGTGGTCTCCATCAATGGACCACCGATACCAAATAATTTTAAATTTTTATTTCTTTTTTTTAAAACATTAATTAATTTAAAACCTAAAAAGTCAGCTGAAGCCTCTGTTGCGATTATTGTTATTTTCATTTATATACCAAATAAAAAAATTTTATTTCTATCACAGTAATCGATAACACTATTTTTTTCTAATATGACAGTCAAATCAGAGCTATATGCAATTCCACGCAAAGAGTATTTTTTGATATTTTTAACTGTTTTCATACCAAGAGTAGGTAAATCTACTCTTACATCCTGATTAGATTTTACCATTTTTACTAAAACTGCTTGTTTAATATTTTTAACATAAGGATAAGATTGTTTGATTAAATTATCTGTTCCTTGAGCTGCTTCAATTGCAACTACCGAGCCTTGTTGAATAACAATTGACTGTCCAATATCAAATTTTGAATTACTTCTAAGAATTTTAGTACCTTTTTTGATATCATCAAAATTATTTTTAGTAATTTTAACCTTAGTTTGATTACCTTTTCCTAAAAAAATATCTGGTAAGACTTTTTTTAAACTAATTATTTTAAAACCTAAATTTTCTAACTCTTTTATTACAAACTTTAATAGATTATTATCACCACCCTCTAGTATTTTTTTTACAAACTTTGGAAGAAGTTTTATTGAATTAATATCTGGTTTAATCTCATTTATTTTAGGTCTTTCAAGGGAACCCGCCATCAATAACTTGTTAAAACCATTTTTTTTTAACTTTATTAATTCGGAGACTATATTCCCGTACTTAATATATTTAACATTATTTTCCCTGCGAGAAGTTTGTTTAATTAGCTTCAACTCAAAATAATGATTTTTATTTTTTTTTAGTTTATTAACTACAAGCTTTGGTAGCTTTCCATTACCTGAAATTACTATAATTTTATCCATTGTCTATTAAGGTAAAGTGAATGACCTATCAGAATCTTCTGATAAAAAATCTAAAAATACTTGTATAGTCTGTTCTTTGAATTTTTTTTTCTTCATATAGATAACTCTGTCTCTTAAAGTGTCTTTACTATTATGAAAAATATATCTGTAAACTTTTCTTAACTCAGATATTTCTTTTTTCTTAATATTTCTTCTCTTCAATCCTAGAATATTTAAACCAGATAATTTTGCTCTATTACCTACAACAGTTGAGTAAGGAACAACATCCGCGGTGACCCCTGACATTCCTCCAATCATAGCGCCCTCACCTATTTTAGAAAACTGATGTATTGCACTTAATGCTCCAACAACAACATTATCTTTAAGTATTACATGACCAGCAAGTGTTGAATGATTCGCAAAAATAACATTATTTCCAATTACGCAGTCATGAGCTATGTGAGTTCCTATCATCATCAAACAATTATTTCCAATCATTGTTTTGCTTCCACCACCTGTAGTTCCCTTATTAATTGTAACATATTCTCGTATTTTACATGAAGAACCAATAATAACTTTTGTCTCTTCACCCTTATATTTTAAATCTTGAGGGACGGAACCAATAGAAGCAAAAGGAAATATTTCGGTATTTGGACCTATAGTAACATCTCCTTGTATATTGATATGACTATGAAGTTTACATTTCTCTCCTATATTAACGTTCTTTCCAATAGAGCAAAAAGGTCCAATCTCAACGTCAGAAGAAATTTTTGAATTATTATGAATTATAGATGATTTATGAATCATAAAGGTAAATTATACCATTTCAAAAAAAGAACAAAATAAAAAATAATTTCAAATTATTACAAATTTAATAGTTTAGAATTGCTGAAATTTCAGCTTCTGCAACCAAAGTTTCATCAACAAATGACTTACAAATAAACTTCCAGATATTTTTAACATTTTGTTTTTTTTCAACTTTATGTTTTAAAACATCTCCAGGAAAAACAGGTTTTCTGAATTTAGCCTTATCAATTGTTAAAAGATAGACAGACAAATTTTCAATATTTTTTTTCAAACTAAACATCACTAGAGTCCCTGCTGCTTGAGCCATAGACTCGATTATCAAAGCACCGGGCATAACAGACATAGATTCAAAATGTCCCTGAAAAAAATTTTCATTAAAGGTTACATTTTTTATACCAACAGCACTTTTATTAGGTTCAATTTCAATTAATTTATCAATCAATAAAAAAGGATATCTATGGGGAATTAGTTTTTTAATTTCTTCAATATTAAGTTCTTTTTTTTTTGTCATTTATTTGCTTCCTTAATAACAACGTTGACCTATGCCAATCAATAATATTTTCGGCAGGATATCCACCTACATTTGAATTATCTGCGATATCTTTCATAATTCCACTTTTTGCAGCAATCTTCACATTATCACCTATTTTAATATGACCACTTATTCCTACCTGCCCGCCAATCATAGCATTTTTTCCGATTTCTGTACTACCTGAAATTCCAGTCATAGCAGCGATTATTGAATTCTCACCAATTTTTACATTATGAGCAATATGTACAAGGTTATCAATCATAGTGTTTTTTGATATTACAGTATCACCAATTGAACCTCTATCTATAGTTGAGTTACAGCCAATTTCGCAATTTTTTTCTATTATAACTCTACCTAATTGTGGAATTTTTTTAAAAAAGTTTTTCTTTGCTATAAAACCAAAACCTTCCCCCCCAATTTTAACTCCTTGATATATTTTTACATTTTCTGAGATTTTTGAAAAATAAATATTCACATTGTCACCTATTATACAATTTTCACCTATAGTTACACCAGGACCAATTTTAACAAATGAACCAATTGAACAGTTTTTTCCTATATTTGCACTATTGTGAATGAAAACATCTTTTGAGCATTTTACAGATTTATCAAGGTTTTTTGTTGAATTACTAGAATCAAAATAAAAATTTGGGTACTCAAATCCAGGATAAAAGACTGATGCAATTTTAGCCATTCCAATATAGGGATCATCTACAACAATAAAGTTTTTTATGTTTTCTAATTTTATAAAAGATTTATTAACAATCACAGCACCAGCAGTGGTATTATACAACTCATTTTTATACCGTGAATTATGAAAAAAACTTATTTCCGATTCTGTGGCAGTGTCGAGTGGAGCCACATCAAGTATTTTCTTTTCTTTATCACCATAGAGAGTTCCGTCTAACTTTAAACAAAGATCATTAAGAGTGAAAGGACCTAAATTTTTATAAAAATCTTTGTCAATCAATTAAAAACCTATTGTTTACTTCTTTAAAGAAATTTTTGGCAACACCTTGTTTAGCTCTTGTATTGCCTGATCTGTAATATCAATTTCTTTTCCAACTAGTAAAACTTGACTTTTTGCTAAGACAAGATCGAGCTTTTTCTTATTTGCAATATTTGATAACACATCAACTAGAGCACCTTGTATTTTGTTTGTTGATTTTTCAAAATCACTCTCAAATTTTTGAGCATCCTGTGATTGTTTAGATTTTAAATCATTGATTTTTTTGTTTAGTAATTTTACTTTTTCTACATAGATTTCTTTAGATAGAACATTTTTCTGTTTAAGGAGTTTGCTTTCTTCGTCTCTAATAACATCCTCTTGTTTTGTAAAAGTATTTCTATGCTTTCTTCTTATTTCTTCAAACTGCTCAACTATACTTTGATATGCAGTCGATTGACCAAGTATTTTTTTCATATCCACAACACCTATACCAGCAGAAAAAGTATTATTGGTTTTTTTTAACTCTACTTTTTCTTGTGAATAAGAAAAACTAAAGAAAAATAATGTAAAAATAAATGTATAAATATTTCTCATAAAACTCCTTTATATAATGTATTTAATATGTTGTACCAAAACTGAACCTAAAAATCTCTTTTTTATCATAATTTTCTTTCAAAATAGCTTTTGACAGGTAAAATTTGACAGGTCCAAATGGTGATACCCAAGATAAACCTATTCCAGCAGATGCTCTAAGTGAGCTCTCATCTTTTATATTAGTTCCTGATGATGAAGTATTATAAACAGTTCCAATATCAGCAAAAAGAAGTCCACCAATACCTAAATCGTCCGGAAGACCAAGAGGAAAAGTTAACTCGTTTCTATTAACATAATATACCTCACCACCAAGAGAGTCACTTGTTGAGGAATCTCTAGGTCCTACACCAAGGTTTTTAAAGCCTCTTAGTTGGTCGCCATTAAGAAAAAATAAATCATTAATTTTAACCTCTTTAATTGAAGCAATATAACCACCTTCTAAAAAATTCCCAAGAACAAAACCATCACTTATTCTGAAAAAGTTGGCAATTTTTAACTCTGTTAATATATGCTCTGAGTCTCCCCCAAGACCAAAATAATCAACATCCAATCGAACTCTATAACCATCGGTAGGATTTATTCTATCGTTTAGCTCGTCGAACTGAAGAGCCTGACCGATAACTGAAGTCACCCTTTTACCTTCTTGGGCTTGAATATATATTGAAGTATCATTATCAATATCGTGTATTTTGTCTCTTTTAAGTGTGTAGCTAGAAAAATATCTTAGATTATCAATTAACTCAAATCCTGATCTTAATTTAAAACCAATAATGTTATGTTTGTATCCACTATATGTTTTTTGATTCCTTCTTACATTAAACACATCAATTCCTGCTGCTAGATCTTTATTTAAAAAATATGGATCTGTATATGATAAATCAATTTCCGATTTTCTTGTTGAAAGACCTAAATTTAAACTTAACTCCTTTGCTTCACCAAATAAATTTGACTCTTTTATTCCTACAGAACCGATTGCACCATCTAAAGAAGAAAATCCCGCACCAACAGTAAATTGACCAGTTGATCTTTCCAAAACACCTACATCAATCTCAGTTTTATTTGTTCCAACTATTTCATCCAATTTAATTTCAATATTATCAAAAAGGCCTGTGCTTCTTATTTTTCTCTCGCTTTCCTTAATTTTTGAAGAATTATAAGCGTCACCTTCAACAAAAGTTAATTCTCTCCGAATCACACTGTCATTAGTTTTAATATTTCCAGTAACATTAATTCTATCAATAAATATCTTAGTACCCTCTTGAATTTCAAATGTAACTTCAACTTTATTATCTCCAATTTTTTTTATCCTTGGCGAAATATCAACAAAAGCGTAACCCATTTTTGTAGTTTCATCAGTAATTTTTTTTATAGAGTCATCAATATCTTTTGAGCTGAACCAGTCACCTTTTTCAACGTCAACTAAATCTTTAATTTTAGTGCTTGATAGATTTCTTATAGAAGAATTAAACTTTACATTTAAAATTTTATATCTTTTACCTTCAAAAATAGTAAAATTTACAATAAAATCTCTCCTGTTATCAACTAAGCTCGAATTTACTGAAACAATCTCAAAGTCAATATATCCATTGTCAAAATAATATTTCTTTAAAAGGTCTTTATCATAATTAATTCTATCCTTATCAAATCGATCATTGGAACCCCAAAATTCATACCATCTATATTCATCGGAACTAATAACATCTTTGAGTGTAGAATCTGAGAAAATTTTATTATTTGTAAAATTAACTTTTTTGATTGTTGCCTCTTTTCCCTCAAAAACTTCAAATACAAGATTAACTCTATTTTCGTCCACTTTTATTATTTTTGGTTCAACAAAAGTTGAAAAAAATCCTTGTCGTTTATACAAAGTCAGTATCTTTTCAGAATCAGTTTTTATTAAATCTCTAGAAAACACATTACGAGATCTTGTTCCAATTTCTTCAAGAATTATATCATCAGTGATTTCACTGTTACCTTCAATGGAAATTAAGTCAATAATTGGATTTTCTTTAACATTTACATAAACTACTCCCTTGCTTTTAAAAATATTAACATCTGAAAAATAGCCGGATCTATATAAGTTTTTGATTGCTTGACTTAAGCTTCTGTCATCTAGTCCCATTTCTTCAAGTTTAGAGGCCTTAATTATTAATTCGCTTTCTAATCTTTTATTTCCTTGTATTATGATTTGGCTTTGTACTTGTCTTGAATCTCTAGAAATAGTTGGCGTTATGTTAGTAAAGTTTCCTTCTTTTTTTAAAAAATAATCATTTTTATAACTAGAAGAGGGTGTTCCAGGTGTGTTTGCAGATGTAAATGAGGAAAAAAGAAAAATTAATATTAATGCTTTAGTAAATTGAGAAAAAAAAAACATTTACCCTACCTAATAATTCTCAATACGTCATTATAAGTAGCAAAAATCATTAAAGATAATAGTAAGAAAAGTCCAACAGAATGAATAATTTCTAAATATTTTTGTTTAAGTGGTGAACCTTTAACATATTCAATAAAATTCAAAAGTAAGTGTCCACCATCAAGCATTGGAATTGGAAAAAGGTTAATCAATCCAAGGTTTAAAGATATTATCATCATAAACCAAAGAGTACTTTGTAAACCTTTACTCCAAAAATCGCCTGATAACTCAGCAATCCTAATTGGTCCACCTAGATCTTCAGTTCCTCTTGAACCTGATATCATCTCATAAATACCAACCAAAGTTATTTTAATGAAAAAGTAAATTTGACTAGCAGATTTAACAATTGAATCAAAAATATTTAATTTTTGTACTTCAACAACACCTTTTATCCCTATTTTGTTACTAATTGGAGAAATGTCTAATGTATCCAGCTTGCCATCTCTGTTGTAAAGAATAGTTATGATATCAGAATCATTTTTTAAAATGACATCCTTTAGGGAATTAAAATCGAGAATTTTCTTGTTATTAGCCTCTAAAATTATATCACCCTCTTTCAAACCCACTTTTTCAGCAGGACTTCCAGATTCAACACTGCTAATTATTGGTTTAGTTGATGAAAAACCAAAATAGCAATTAATAAAAACAAGAACAAAAAAAGAAAAAATAAAATTTGCAGCCGGTCCCGCAAAAAGTATTGTTGATCTTTGTGAGATAGTTTTATTGTGAAAAGATACGTTTTGATCAATTTTGCTACTTTTATCTTTTTTTGAGCTTGATGGATCTGCATCTCCATGCATTTTTACGTAACCACCAAGTGGTACTAGAGAAAATTTCCATCTTGTACCAGATTTATCGGTATATCCAAATAATTCTTTTCCAAAACCAATTGAAAAAACTTCCACTTTTACTTTGTTCTTTATTGCCGCAAGGTAGTGTCCCAATTCATGAACAAAAACCAAGATTGTCAAAATTATTAGAAATGGAATGATAGTATTTGTAAGGGTTTCAATCATAATAATTAGAGCTTTTGCGTATTAATTAATTCAGTTGCAATGCTTCTAGATTCACAATCAATATCTATAACATCTTGTATACTATTAATATCAGAAATTGAAGCTTTATTTAAAGTTTTTTCAACAACTTTGTGTATATCTAAATATGAAATCTTTCTTTTTAAAAATGAATCAACAGCGATCTCATTAGCGGCATTTAAAACAGTCGGAGCACTTTTTTTCATTTTTAAGGACAAGTAAGCAAGATTTAAGCAAGGAAATTTATCAAAATCTGGCTCAAAAAAAGTTAATTTATTTATTACACTTAAATTAAGTTTTTCGACAGATACAGGAATTCTCTCTGGATATGCTAAAGTATAAGAAATTGGCGTCCTCATATCTGGGTTACCCATTTGTGCTAATATAGAACCATCTGAATATTCTACACATGAATGAACGATTGACTCGGGATGAACTATAATTTCTATTTTTTCTTTCGGCATATCAAATAAATAATGAGCTTCAATAAGTTCTAATCCCTTATTCATCATTGTTGCAGAATCAACGGATATTTTTTTACCCATTGACCAATTGGGATGTTTAATGGCCTGCTCAGGGGTTATATCTTTTAAATCCTCCATACTTTTTTTAAGAAAAGGACCACCAGAAGCAGTTAAAATTAATTTAGAGATACTCTTTTTATTTTTTATATCTAGTACTTGGTAAATAGCATTATGTTCGGAATCAACAGGAAGAATTGTTGATCCATTTCTTTTTGCTAAAGACGTAACGAGCGATCCAGAACAAACTAAACTTTCTTTATTAGCTAGAGCTATTGTTATTCCTCTTTCTGCTGCGCCCACAACTGGAAGCAACCCTGCGGATCCAGTTATTGCTGCGACTACAATATCAGTGTCATAGTCTAAAATATCATCATAAGAATCACTACCATTTAAGATTTTTAATGATTTATTGGTATTTTCTTCTTTAAACCTCTCAAAAGAATCTGAGTCTTTTATTGATACTATTTTTGGGTTAAAAGCTGAAACTTGTTCTAGTAATTTTTGATAGTTGTTATTAATACTTAAACCAATAACTTCATATTTATCTTTATGCTGATTAATAATATCAAGCGTTGATAGCCCAATTGATCCAGTAGAACCAAAGATTGTAACTTTTTTTTTCATCCCAACTTAATACACTATAAAGTAAAATTTGAAATTGAGAAGCTTTAAAATGTAAACAAATACAATTAATAAAGCTAAACCATCAAATCTATCCAAAACACCACCATGGCCAGGTATAAGGTTACTACTTTCCTTCACAAAACAAACCCTTTTGTAATATGACTCTATTAGGTCACCAATTTGTACTATCATTGAAAAAAAAATTGATGTTACAACTATTAGTAAAACTGAATCATATATTTTTGTGAAAAATAATAAACTAATTATTGAAGGTACAATTATTCCTCCAATTGAACCAGAAATTGTCTTTCCAGGACTAATTCTAGGTGCAATTTTCCGTCCTTTCAAGAAGCGACCAACCAAAAATGATGAAGTATCCGTTACTATAGCATAAAAAAGAATTAGGATTAGATAGTCCTGATAGTTATAATCTCTACTTAATAAAATCAAAACACAATAAGGAGAACTTACATATACAATTCCAAATAGCTTGGATAATTTAACTTTAAAAAAAAAAGAAATATATATAAGAGATAAAAAGAGAAAGAAAGAAATTGCAAAAAGATCAAATATCATTGAAGAAATAAAAAAATTAGCCAAAAGAACAACTACAAGGTCTGAAGAATTTAAACGTTGTCTAGAAAGAAAAAAATTACCTCTGTCTGAAGCAATTTTATCAGAATACCGGTAATTGTGTAATCTAAGAAACTCCCAAATAGACAAAGAAAGTAAAAAATGGATTATAACTGTAAAGAAAAAACTATCTTTAAATAACAAGCACGAAATTAATATAAAAAGAAAAAAACTTGATATAATCCTTAAAGAGAAATTATTCACTCTAATCTCCACCAAATCTTCTTTTTCTACTTACATAATTTTTTAAAGCTTGAGTGTATTTTGATATATCAAATTCAGGCCATAATGTTTTTGTAAAATATAATTCCGAGTAAGCTATTTGCCAAAGCAAAAAATTAGATAATCTTTTTTCACCTGAAGTTCTAATTACTAAATCTGGATCCGGAATATTTTTTGTCATAAGATTTTTTGTAATATCTATTTCATTAATTTTTTTTAAATCTTTCTTAATTTTTTTAACTGCGCAAACAATCTCATCTCTTGAACCATAACTCAATGCTAGAGTAAAAAAAAGATTTGAAAAATTTGCAGTATTATTTTTAAAATTTTTTAGCTTATTTTTAACTTCTTCACTGAATTTACTGATATCTCCAATGAAATTAAAATTAATTTTTTTTTTTTTAAAATTTGCATATTCAGAATCCAAATAAAATTCTAATAAAGACTGTAATTTGAGTATTTCGCTTTTACTTCTATTCCAATTTTCAGTAGAAAAACTATAGAAAGTTAGGTATTTAATTCTTAATTCAAGAGATTTGCGAACAATTTTTTTTATTATTTCAGACCCCATTTTATGCCCTTCAATAATAGGAAGATTCTTTTTCTTCGCCCACCTTCTATTACCATCCATAATAAAAGCTACATGCTTCGGAAGAAGGTCTTTAGAGTTTTGACTTAAAGTCATTATACCTTAAGAATATCTTTTTCTTTTTCAGTAAACAAGTGATCAATCTTTTCAATTAATTTATCTGTAATCTTTTGTACTTCTTCAGAAAGTTTAAAAGATTCATCTTTTGATAATTCTTTATCTTTTTCTCTATTCTTAATCTTTTCCATAGCATCTCTTCTTATATTTCTTACGGAAACCTTACAGTCTTCGGAATACTTTGATGCAATTTTTACTAACTCTTTTCGTCTTTCCTCAGAAAGTTCAGGGATTGGAATTCTTATTAAATTACCCTCCAACATAGGATTTAATCCAAGGTCAGAGTTTCTAATTATACTCTCAACTAAACTTGTTAGTGTTTCATCCCAGACCTGGACAGTAATCATACGTGGTTCTGGAACAC
>MDSZ01184637.1_pt1 | contig 22121 bp, 23 predicted proteins | sample 811201 | NCBI WGS metagenome assembly MDSZ01 (sample SAMN05326647, study PRJNA326480) | marine metagenome | isolation source: seawater | place: Indian Ocean: North | collected 2010 | reverse complement strand
TTGTCCCAAGTGAAACCTACAAAGCGGTGTTTCTGTCTATTTTTTACCATTACTGTCACACCTGTTCCCGGCGGGTAATAAACAGGAGCACCAGTGGTAGTGGTAGGAGCGCTAGTAGTCGTGGTTCCTCCTGCTGTGGGTGATTTTGGTTCTACGGTAACAATCGTTGTGCAACCCGATAGACATTTTCTTGTGCCGCAGTCAAACTCCCTGTCTGTATAAACGTCAAACGTAACGTTTTGCAGGATTTGGCTCGAAGTGACTTTAACAGCGTTAACCGCTTCGTAACAACGATATCTCTTACCTGTCACAGAGACGCCCTTCCAGTTTGCTTTAGATTTCCACATATCGCCATCGTGACCCTTTGCCCTGATAAAATCCCAGCAAGGTCCTTTTTGGTGTGTTGGTGGAAAATTCGCCCACGGTTCGACCGCATCAGACCAGCATCCTGCTATAAAGAAACTCGGATCGGTCTTTTTTCCTTGCGGCCCCAGCCCCAGCCCACACATTACAATGCCGTGCTTACTCTTATTTGACCTATCCCCACCGCAAAAATCGGGGTCCCCGTCATTCGTTGTCCATGTAGCCTTAGGGCGAGCAGCCTTCATCGTGCTTTGACCTATATCTTGAACCTGATTATCCCTTGTTACCGATATTACTTCATAATGATGATCTCCAATTTTTATTTCATCCCCCTCATCTAAAGAACGATCTAAGCCTTCATCACTCTCAAGTTCGAGTTTTTCTGAGGTGTGATAAAATCCCTCCGCCAGTCTACCTACAGTGCTACTCCCGCAAATATAAAGCTGTCTACCTGATTCTAAGCTTGAAGATAAAGCTGGGTAAACTCTTATTTCGTCAAAATTAAGTTCAGTATGATTTACCCCGACTATCGTATGATAATAAGTAGTAGATTCTCCCGTACTTAAGTTTAAATCATAAAGATAAATGCACTGATTTACATGTAAAGAAGAAGTATCTGACCCGTTGTTGTCGATTTTAATTGTTGTACCGCCAGCCGCCAACCCTTCCCAAACGTCATAAGAAACGTCTCCAGAATTTGGCGTACATGTTGTGGAGTCGCAAGTTGCGCGGCCTTCTGCATTTGTTCCCCAAATTAAATCATGACAGCTATCACAACCCGACTTTCCGTCTGCCCCCTGAGCTCCTTGACCAGCATAAGATCCCGCTATGCCTTGTGCTCCTTGAGTTCCTTGAGGTCCTACGCCTCCTAGATTACCTTGATAACCTTGATAACCTAAACCAGCTACACCTTGAGGTCCAGTAGCTCCAGCGACACCTGCGCTACCCGCATCACCTTGATAGCCTTGGTAACCCTGTTCTCCCGCCGCTCCTGCTGCTCCTGCTGCTCCTGCGTCACCTTGATAACCTTGGTAACCATTACCAGCCTCACCTTGAGGTCCAGCAGCGCCCGCGTCACCTTGAGGGCCTTGTTGCCCTACGGTAATTAAAAATCCATCAAAACACGAAGTTGAAGCAAGCGCTTTGTTTGTAGCGTGAGTATACTCTATGTTTTCAACTTTAAACCAAACTTCGAAGTGGTCTGTTGAACCATTTGCGTCTGCAATACAATCAACTTCTACATCTTGATGGTCTATGTTATTTCCTGCTTCAGCGAATACATGTTGACCTACGACTGTACCCGAGGGGGCGGTGGTAGTTCCGCTTGTTGTTCCTGTTTCGTTTTTTATAATTCGAACTTCAAACTTTTTTCCTGCACCGTGGGATTGACTGTAAATTACAGTTGTACCCACAATAGCATGTAGTTTATATTTACCTGCTGTTGTCGGGGTAAACCTGTTGGTGCTAGTATCATAATTGGAGGCGGTATCAAACTCCTCTTGGTCAAAATCAACTTTATGCCAAAGAGGGCATCCATAGTTAAAGCAATTAGTAGTGTTATCAGATAAGTTGTAAGTGGTAGAACCATGAGTAGCCTTAAATACAACCTCTGGCCCAACATCACCCGTTGCACCCTGAGGTCCAGTAGCGCCTACTTGGCCTTGGTAACCTTGGTAGCCTTGGTAACCTAATGCACCCCAAGCTCCAGATGTTCCTTGGACACCTTGATATCCTTGATAGCCAACACCAGTATCACCTTGAGGTCCAGCGGAGCCAGCAGCGCCTACGCCACCAGTATCACCTTGGTAACCTTGGTAGCCCTGTTGTCCTGCTGTTCCAGTATTTCCTTGGTAGCCTTGATACCCTTGATAACCAACCCCGGCAACGCCTTGTGGTCCAACGACAGAGCTATCTGCTCCAGTCATTTTTAGCTCTCCACCCATTAAGGAATGAAGTTCGCAATAGTAATACATGCTTGGGCTAATTCCATTTGGAACATTCCAAATTATATAGCTATTACCATCCCCATCTGTACCCGTCTTTGTTAGCTCGCCGTTTTCTACCCCCACATAAGTACTGGAAGTACCGTGAGATCCATCTGCCCCCGTAGATAAAGAGAAAGTATGACCAGAGTTGGATGAATCACTTAGATTAAATTTATACTTAAAATTGGGAAGAAGCTTTAGGGTCGGTTGCTGAACTCCATCTATAAAATATTTTCCAGCATTAACAGTTACTATAAATTCAATTTCAGTTATTCCAAAGCCACCTTGATAACCTATATCACCTTGAACTCCCGGAATTCCTTGATAACCTTGGTAACCATCATCTCCAGATAAACCCGGTGCGCCTTGAGGGCCAACTGCACCTTGGGCTCCTTGAGCTCCAGAGCCAGAGCCGCTAGAAGTACTACCGCTAGACGAAGAAGTTCCCGTCCCCGAAACAGAAGTATGTACAACGGAGTTGCTATGCAGATTTGTTATAGTAACAGGCATTATTTAGGCGTACGTATCTTGCGAGGTAACTTCTGGAGCAACTATTAGTTTTCCTTTTATAATTTTTTCTACATATCCTGTTCCACTTAAATCATATTTTTCTACATCATAAAACGCTTCCGTTATTGGAAGTGTTCTGGTTTGAACGGGGGTTAAAAGAATATCCACGAGACCATTTGTGGCGTCGTGGATGATCGGGTTTAAATTTAAAAGTATTTCGGTATCAGAATGTTTCTGTTTTACTACTCCTCTTACCGCGTAATTCGTTAAATCTACGGGGTCATTATTTGCATCAAAACATGAAATCCTAATTTCGAAAGATGATCCTTGTGTAACAGATAAGTCTACATTTTCCCCACTCATACCTCTATTATTTACACCTGAGAGGGAAAAAAATACTTTTTTTTCTTATTTATCTGCCTTCTTTGAGGATTTTTTTTACTTCATCAGAAACCGGGGAACTTTTTGGTGCTGGAGCATTTGGTTTTCTGTACGCAGAAATATATCTTTTAAATTCAGAAATTAATTTTTTTGTAACAGTTACTCTATCGTCCACCGGAATTAGCCCCATTTTGTGAGCGTGAGTCTGTAAATCAGAAGTATTCATATCTTCTAATTTTCTGACATATTCGTTAACGTCAGTTGTGCCATACCGAGTATTTCCTGTGTCTCCCCACACTTGATCAAGAGTGGTGGCTTGAAACTTTTCCTCTTTGCCGTGGGTTTGAGAAAGAGACTGTAGTGGCTTTTTATCCTTTTTACTGGATTTAGCCGTCTTTTTTGGTGTTTTTTTCTTTTGAGCCATAACTTATTATATCAGACTTAATTAAAAAAGCAAATATTTAAACAAAAAAATCCCCGCCCGAAGGCGGGGATAAGAGCTAATTGGTTAATAACAAGATTAAACAATCAAACCTTGGATGGCGCGAGCATCGATGCAAATACGTCCCTCTTCGAGGAATCCGTAGAAGCCTGTTTTCTCAACGCGACTTCCGTACATGTTGAACTGCTCATCTGGGAGAGCTCTAAATGTACCGTCACCTCCGCTGTCGTGTTGACGAGCAACAGGACGAACGAATGCGCCGCGAGAGTTGTCGATACCGACAAGAACCTGATGAACATCAGAATCCCATGCCTGAGATCCACCTGTATTGGCGTCAACGTCATCTGTGATGGCTTCCAAGTTATCGGTAGCAGAAGTAATAGCCAACTCAGCGAATAGCTTGTTGTACTTCTTGCTAGCACCTAACTCAACCAACTCGACGAGATTAACTCCGTAGATGGACTGCATACCAGCGTTACGATAGATATCCTCACGGATATTGTCAGACAATGTCTGATCGAAGGTCGCGCTAGCACCAGTGGTATTGATCGGGTTATAAGCAAACGCACGAACCTTCTCCATGATCTCAGGGCTGACATATAAATCAGTGATACCATTCGAGTAAGGGGCGATAGGCGTATTGCCAGAGTAAGACTCATTGATTCTCTTATTGAGAGTCATCATCTTGTTGAGGTCAGCCAAAACAAAGTCACCAGTAGTAGTTGCGCGAGCAACGTGCTTGAGGCTATTTGTTTCCGCATCAGCAAGGGCCTTTAGAACCACTGCCCAAGCATTTCTTTCTTGCTTGACCAATACTTCGTTAGCCATTCTTTCGATAGCTTTGCTGATAACGTCAAGGCGAGCGCGACGAGCATACCGTTTGTTAAAGCTCACAGCAGAATCTAAACGATAAGTTGCGATCTTAACTTCTTGCATGCCGCTGACTTCCGATGTCGGAAGACCGCCAGCCATGTTTTGGCTCCAAACGGTTACGTGGCCTTCGCCTTCACCGTAGTAAAGATCAAGAGGATAGCTAGGGCTATCGTCCTCATCAAACTGAGAGTCAACAAAAATGTTGCTCGCGGTTCCGGCTGTAAGCAAAACCTTTTGGATTACAGGCCCAAGAAAAGCAGCGAAAGCTTCCTGTGCTTCACGAGCAACAGAGTGATCTTTAGATCCCATAGCCTTAACAAGCTCAACTTGTTCTGGAGTGTTTTTCAATTTTAATTTCATCTTTTTAATTCTCCTTAATTATTTAGATTAGTGCAATGTGCTACCAATGTTAAGTTGAACCAATACCAAGTTGCCAGCAGCAGCAGAAGCGTTAGCGCTACCGTATCCGGAACCAAGAGCTCTACCAACGATAGTGTCTTGATCCGAAGCGATATTACCCGCAGTCCACTCTCCGCCAGAAGCTACGCTAAGAGGGGCTCCAGCATTGAAAGTTTCTGCTCCAAGAGAAGCGCTTTCAAGCAAGAAGATACCACGCTGCACAATCGGTACAGCCTGTCCAGCGATGCAAGCCTCTAATTCAGAAGCTTTTCTGGGATTGAATTTAAGTTGTTCTCCGTTTTCGTCGACAGTTGCTACATCATGAAGCATCATGCCGAAAACGGCGTCGTTAGCGCCAGCGATTTCTACCTTGGCTTTTACACCGTAGCGCTGACTTGTTACATTAGCTGGATCAAGTGTTCCAGCGGAGCCAATCATTTCAAGCTCATCAGAATTATGCCAACCAGTATTAGAAAGCTTTACGAGCGTTCCTTTTGTAACTCTATCACTCCATGCAGTGAGAAAGTTGGTGGGCATACCTGACGATGTATCAAGGGCGAACAAATTAATGACGTCCTTTTCATCGTAATCTCTAAATGGTCTTAAGTTTGCCATAATATTTTATTTTCCTTATATAAGTTAATTATTTAAGTTCGAACTGGTCCAAGCTGAAAGCGCTTCTATATTTATCCATAAAGGACTCATCTTCAGCCTGAATAGAGTTGGGGATTTCGCCTTCGGACTTTTCGGCCTCATCAACCGCAGTCTCAACGACGTCTTCTTTAACCGTCTCTTCTTCAGAAGCTTTAGCTTCTTCTTGTTTTTGGGTTTCTTCAGCTTTAGCAGCTTCAGCAGCTTTAGCTTCGATAGCAGCTTTTGATTTCTCTTTCAAAAGAACTGAAATTTTCTTTTGGTAAGATTCAAAACCTTCTTCATCCATGTCTTTAATATCGGAAGCCATGACTTCGCGATCTTGATCGCTTAGGTCATAGTTTTCGTCAAGTAGGGACATGCGCTCATTGAATTTAGCTTCGGCTTCTCTTTGTGCTTTTTCTTCTTCGAGGTCGGCCAAAGTTTTTTCAACTTCGCTGAGCTTAGTCTTGAGATCTTCGTGATCCTTAGAAAGGGTCTCACGCTGCTCCTTAGACTCATCGAGTTCCGCTTGGAGCTTATTAGACTCATCTGCGAACTTCTCAGAGGCTTGCTTTAGCTCTTCCTCGATAAAGTCAGCGACAACAGAAGCAGAGACTTCTTTCAACAAGTCGTCTGTTATGTCATTTACTGATTTTATTTTCATAGTAGTATTACTCTCCTTTGAAATTACATTAATTTTATCTTTTTGTGAAATATTATCGGTATTTTCAATGGTTTTTGCCAAAGTTTCTTCCTTCTCTTCAACCACTACACCGACAACGTCTGCGGCTGGATTTTCGGTTAAACCAATCCCCAAGGGAACAACTTCGCCTACAACCTGTCTGTAGACCTTTGTGTTTTCATCGATTGATTCCGAGCCTCCAAAGGCTTTTAAATGATTCTGAAGTTTTTCCACTTCTTTTTCTTCAGCGATAATTTCCCCATTTTCAATGTTTTTATCCTCATCTTTTAACAAAACTATGTTAAAATCTGAAAACCCTAATTCCCAGCTCGCGGAAATCATCATATAATTTTCACTAGTTGGATCGCTAGCTTCTTCAATTAATTCAGCCAAATCATTATTTACTACTTTCCAGAAAACTCCCCCCAATGTAATATTGAAAGGTCCGGTTTCGGCAGAGACTTTTTCTACGTCTAAGGGTTGATCTGTTCCAAATTCGCTAAAACCTGCGGTTAAAATAACGCCAACTACCCGCTCTCTATTGTGTTCTATATTAATAGGTTTATTGATAAAGTTTTCATAAACCTTGGTAGCTGTATTAGTGTCGATAACGTCGCCGTTCTTGTTTACTCTATTTACTACGCACGCGTTAAACGCAATAGGTAAAAGGTCAACATTCTCTTCCGTGTCTACATCAGGGATAAAATCTCCAATATCGGCTAGACTAGCTAAGGCAAGGTATTTATCTTTCTCTTCGGAAACCAAAGGTTTAATTGTAGAGCTAAAGATTGTTTTATATTTAAAATTTTTCATATTGCTTCTAGAAAGGTCTTATATTAATTGCTTCTACAAGCTCGAGTTGGTCAGGTGTTTTCTCTAAAACTTCTCCCTTTGACCAGTTCGGGCCATCGTTAGTAGTTACATAAGCAAAGACACATCCTAGAGTGTCTTCGACTTCTTCAAGAGCATCAGACTCCGAACCCATCATTGGCCTCATCCGAAGACCTTTAAGCTCTCTAACGTTTTCAACGATACCCTCACTATTAAAATGTTTGCAGTTTGGATTTACGTTTTTCACTGCGTCACCAACTCTGAATTTATCAAATCCATATAATCCTCTGGGTCGAAAAGCATTTACTTTTTCCCAAAGCTTTGAATAATCTTTGCTTTCTGAGTCTTCGGAAGCATGAGTTCTTTCGTCGTAACCAATAGGATGATCCACTTCTCTTAGCTCTACGGCATCCGGAACATCTTCCATAGTTCTAGTGGAGGAATTTTGGGGTAATTCTACTTCTTTTTCTGAAATCTCCCATTGCGGGTCAGCAGCTACAGTCTCTACGTCAGATAATTCGGGAAGAACTTTTAAGAGACGAAGTTCACAGTCGAAGTTAGTGTATTCATGTTTGTTTTCGTTACCCCATTCATAACCTAATTTAGATAAATAGGTTTGAAGTTGGTCCCGACTTGAAAAAAGAACTTTCACCCAGTTTTCGTTTTTGTCTTTATCGAAAACGGCAAAACCGTCCGCGACAGGAAACGGCTTATGTAAAACATCCCGTTCTTTCATCTTTTTGATATGTTCTGTAAAATCAATATGCATATTTTAATCTCCCCAAGTTGGCTCTATAGGTTGGTACTCTAAATAAAGATCCTCCAAATCTTCATAGTTACATTCCAAATCATTCTTTTCAATTTCTTTTTGAGCCTTTTCAAAATCAGATTGATTCGGAATCCAAGCTTCAGAAATATCTATAAATTCTAAAGCATTACTGACTTTCACTTCTTCTAGCTGAAGTTCGGTCATAGAATCGGTAGCTTCCGCCGTTGCTTGATTCATAGGTTCTCCCATTTTAAAACGAAGAAACATATTTACTCTAGCTAAAGCAAATAAATTAAGAATCTCTACGCCTTGCGTTTTTCCTAATCTCGCAGAGTGGCAGTAGACTTTTTTAATTTGGTTTAAGGTTAGGGAAGAATCGTTCTCTTCTGAGAACTGTTTTGCTTTATGAGACAGGAAATCAATAAGCTTAGATGAAAAGGATATCATTTCATCCATTCGCTCTACAGAAGCCTCTTGAGGAGCTTCGATTTCAATACCTTCAATTTCTAATTTTTTCATGAAAAAAAACTTCCCTACATATAAGGAATACACTAATTCTTTGTTAAAATCCTAATATTTTTAAAATAATATTCAACTATTTTTTAATAAGGTATATTTCTTTAATAATCGTATCTTTTCCAAAAAAAGTTTGTATATTTTTATCTACCGGAAAACACATCCAATGGTAATTTAATGACTTCCTATCTTTAATTAAAACTAAAGCAACATCCTTACTTTGATTCAGGTCTTTTAAGCTTTTTATATTGACGATTGTAAATCCATTTTTCTTTAAAATCCTTTTTAATTCTGATGGAAAAGTTATCTTTCTAGCATCATTGTTTAGTGCTGACAGAAGGTCTCTGAGGAGATTACTGCAAGAAGTGTTACTTTGAATGGCGTGGCTTATGTCTCGGACAGGCATGTAAATATTAAATTGCAAAAACGCCTTATGAATAGCCTCTGGCCCACAGCTAAAAACATGATGTGGGTCCAAGTGCATACTTCTTGACTTTTTTACTGACGCAGAGTCTCTGGAGGCCTCCATCAGTCCGCATCCCGAAAGTAAAAGGCATGTAAACAAAATTGTCGCAAGTTTCATCCATAAGGATTACACCTTATTTAAGTAACTTTAATAAATTGTTAGAATAATTGGTTCCGTGAACCGTTTCTAGGGAAGGTATTTTGTGTAGACTGCTGTAAGATATATTAAGATCTACATCTATTTCCATTAGTAATTTTATAAGGTCTTCTTTTGGTTTTTTTGAGCTACCACTAATCTCTTGAGTCTTTAAGGTAAGTTTTTTGATGTTATCCCCAAAGTATGAATCGCAGTCATTTTTATAGGATAAAATTTTATAATAAACATCTAAGTTACTTTCTTTATATAGATTCATTAAAGAATTATCTTCGGCAAGTAAGTTGGCATCATCAAGGCAAGAGAAAGTTACCAAGTTACTTGTCCCGCAAAAATCAAAATCAAAAACCCCTACCTTATCAAAAAAGTCTCGATTCACCATACATGGAGACCTATCTTTAAGGTTTTGGTTTACGCGTACTAATTTATAGCTTTCTAGTAAATTAGAGCATTTACTCAGCCAATCATTTTCTAAAACCAAAATTTTCTCATCGAACCAAACTATTTTTTTGTAATGCCTTGGAAGCTTTGAGGAAAGAAAGTTTAAAGAGTTCCCTTCTGTCAATAGTGGAAATAGAATTCTCTCTAAATAATAGTAGTCTTTATTAAAAAAATCTTTTAACTCAGGACCTCCTCCTTCAGGTAATACTTCAACAACGAAAAGGGGGATTCCTTGAGACTCTAACTTTTCTTTAAATTTTATAAAAGACTTAACTTTGTTTGGGTCGTTTTCAAAATTAAAGAAATGAGTAATTGCCGCTACTTCATTCATTTGTAATATAATTCAAGTAGGCTGGCATTAACACCTGATCAACAAGCAGAACAGAATATTCGTTATCACTAGGAAAGTGAACTCCTTCTTTAACTCTGGATTTTCCTACTAGCCTAGCCAATCTTATGAACTCTTTTTCGCACTCAGGCTTAAAGTAACTACAGATACGAGCGGCAAGAAAGGCGGAGATGGTGTGGCCGCTTGGGTAAGAAGGCGTATTCGCTGTACCTTTTTTTTGCATTTTTTTGTTGTAATAAATATCGATGCCGTGATGCTCAGAAATTTGATAAGGTCTGGCTCTTTTATAAAGCATTTTTATTTTCATAACAAAAATATTTACATCTTCCATTACGCCTTCTATTTCGTAAGCTTTACTTAAATCTTGACCGTATACCCTGTCGTGAAAATCTGTTATTACTCCATTAGGTTTATCGTCGCATTTTTTTAAGACAGCTTTAGAGGGCTTCCATTGTTCTTGGAAGGATTTTATGTAAGAAAGCTCTTCCTTGGTAGATATGCTAGAGTTTTTTGGAGGATTGATTATCGGGACTTTATTAAAATCTATTTTTAAAAGTTTAAAATCATGATTAGCGTATTGCGATAACTCCTCTCTAGTTTCTTCATAGAAAGTTTTATCTACATCAAGGGCTTTAATCTTGGATGTAAAATCTATTTCCATTTTTAAATACCCTTATTTATAAGTAGGATTATCTAGTCCACCAATCGCACTAAATATCATAAGATTGGGCTTATCTCCACTATAGATTCCCCTGTGAACCATACTACCCTGCCTCAACGTTCTGTTGAGTTGATCGAGAGCTTGATCGATATGATTTTGAGGAAGTTTGTCTAAGATTTCTTTACCCGCTATAACTATTACTCCAGCTACATTTCCCGTAGAAATATTGGTATTCCCAGATAGTAAACTATTCTTTAAATTATCTCTAACAGTTCTAGAGAGAGCTACGGGGTCTTCCCAGTTCTTAACGGGTGACGCGCCAAAAGCCACAGTTCCAGAATCTAGAATAGTCTTGTAATCATTTTTATCAAATGAAGAATAAGAGCTATCCTTATTGGAAGTCAAATTATATAAATTAAAAAGACCCGCAATGTTTGAGTTAGCCGTGGTCCAAAATTTAGCCACAGGAAGATTAGGGTATAATTGACTTATTTTTTCGTTATCCAGAATTATTAAAGGAGATACTAAACCTTTAGCTTTTAGGTTATTTACCTCTGCTAAGGCTTTCATCGCATTTTGATGAACTTTTTGCCCTTCGGATTTTCTTGGTAAAGTGAGAATTACTCCTACTTTTTGGGAGGCGGTATTTAAGCTAACCTGAAGGTCGTGAGAAGTTTCAATTAACGGCCCAACGCTTCCTGACCCAGAGCCTCCTCCTGCCCCAGCGCAAACAAAGATTCTGTCAAATTTTTCTCCGAAAGAATAGCGCATAAAATCAAGAACATCTTCTTTCTTTTCTAAAAATTTTTCTCTAGCTAATTCAGGTTGTTTCCCAGCGCCACCATCACCAATGCAAAGCTTATTGTCTAAAGATACTGTATTCAGGTCTTGCTCTGCTGTGTTTATTACAGCTACACGGTTGTATCCTAACTTTTTAAAAGTCTCAACTATTCTGGAGCCGCCTTGTCCTGCCCCCACAAACGCAAAATCAAAAGAAACATTTATATCATCTTCAATAACGTTTTGATATACTTCTTGATTAACTTCTGGCTCTGGCATAACCATGCCGTCAGAAAAAGATATATCTACTTCTTCGTTGTACATATTTTTAATTTGCTCGTCTTGATTTAAGTTTTCTTCGCTCATGTTATTTTATTCCTCTTCTTTAATTACACTATGTAAGAGAATACTCGCCATAAATGTATCAACTTGATGTTTTAAAGCTATATCTTCTACCTGTTTAAGTTGATCTTCGTTATGGTCAGTGGGAGTGGCGCAATATTTTGCCACGGATTTTTTCCAATTTTCCGGAGACTCATTGCATACAATGATACTACCGATGGTTTTTGCTATTTCTTTTTGCTGCTTAGTTAATCTTTTCTTTTTGTGTATTTTTCTGAGCTCTTTCTCTACGTCTTTTTCTAGATCTTGAGATTTAACTATATTTTTAACTACTTCTGTATAACTAAAATTCTGAACTGAAGAGCTACTTTCTTTAGGGACACCATCTGTTCCTTCAGGTCTCCCGTTGTTGGGTGACGTAGTTTGACTCTTTTGCGCTTCTTTGTTTTGTTCTACTTTCGGCTCCGGAGCCTCCCAAGATTCCATAGCTGGATTTTCTGTTGGGGAACCTCCTACTAATGGGAAGTAAAGCCCCTCATCCCTTTCGTTAATATATTTTTTCTGAGACTCCATAGAGTCTTCTTTGTTGGGTAGCCTGTTACTATTAAGAGCTTGAAATAGTTCTTCTGGCGTTAACAAACCGAGTTCAGCCATGCGAGTATATACTCTATATTTTTGAGTATTATCTCTTAATAGAATTTCTTCGAATTTCGGCGTTGGGTGATTTTTAAACCCAAGTTCTTTTGAGATTCTTTTTATTTCGGGTAAAAGAAAATCGTTAAGAAAAGCCTTTCTAGCTTGGCGAAGTCTCGCTATAAATACCTCAACCTTAGAAGACATGTTGGCAAACTTTTCTCCCCCAGTGCCCACTCCGGTAAGCATGTTATTAAGTCCAGCGTTAATGTCAGCGTTAACGACTTGGTATTTTTTAGGGTCAAGTATATCAGATACTTGTGGAATAACGAATTGCGCTTTCGTTGTGTAATCCGCTATCAATACTCTACCAATAGATTCGTTCTCAAAGAGAGCTTGCATCTTCATTAGGTTTTCAGAATTGATGCCTCCTTTATCGGGTTCCGTCCCCATAGTAACTAAAAGAATGGCTTGCTGAACGGTTCTCGTTACTGCCATGTCCATTCTCTTGAGCTCAGCCTTGTGATTTAGGTCTTCTAAAACAGGATACCCCATTGGTACAGCATAGGGTTCGTAATCTTGCTTTTTATAAAAGATAGCGCAAAATCTTTCTCCATCTAATTCAACTGTTATAGCTGTAGATAAGGGGGCGCTTTTTATAGCCTTTTTTGTTTCGCTAGGAAGGGCTTCATATATTTCCCTGTCTTCTTCAGTCTTAGGATTTCTTACCTTTTCTAGCTCGTAGTCCGTAAGAACTTTATGATATTTTTTAGTATCAGTGAAATTTAAGGAACCACCTATGGATATATCTGCTGGATTTAAAATTACATACCTATAAGGAATAGAAACCTTAGAAGATTTCGCTCCGTATGTTTGGGTAATTTTCTTAACGTCAGAAGGCCTGAGTTTTGCATCAAACCTATAAAGGAAAACGTTTCCTGATCTATAGTATTCTCTGAAAAATCTATCTTGTAAATCCCAGACATTTACTTTGTTAAATAAAGATTCGAAAAAGTTCCTAGACTTTTTACTTCCACCTTCAAAAAACAGTTCGCTAGTGGAAAACTCTGTCATTAGGTCTATGGTGTTCCTAAATACCGAAAAATTATAGTAAGCCTTTTGGCAGAGGATAACCGCGTCTCTAATAGAGATTCCGCTTTGTCCTCCGCCGCTATAGGTTTTAAAAGGAATCAGCCCGTCTTCTATGTTAGTAAATTTATTAGTTCTTTCTATCGATCCAGACCTATTTCTCCTATAGCTTGTACTACGGCCATCTGAATGAGCTACGGTTTCGTAAGTTGAAGCAGAAGAGGTCATAAGCGGTTCCGCAGAAGTGGGGGTTGTCGTCCGCTTTTTTCTGGTGGCTCTCTTGGCTTTTTTAGGAGCCCCTTTGTTGTTTCCTTTACTTTCGTTCATTTTGATTAATTTTAGATTATTTTTTTCTTTAAAACTTATTTCACCTTTAATTACACCATTCTAGGCACAAAAGTCGCACTTCCTTCGTTTAATTTATAATTTTGCATGTCAAAATAACACTTAACCCCCCAGTTAGCAAGCAGTAAGCCCGTATAATTATCTTTTCTAGCTCTATTTGCGCTAGTATTTCTCTTTAAATGCTGCGGTAAATCAAAGGTTTGAGTGCCTCTGGCTGTAGTTTTTACCTCTACTAAGGCGCATTGCTTTTTTACCTGATAAATTAAATTATCTTGAGATTCTATAAATTCACCAAGATTTTCTTCCCCTGCTTGAGCTAAATTAATTTTATACATAGTTTGCTTGTTGAACTCTGAGCCATTAGCAGTAGTCTTGGAAGCGAACCAAACTTTTTTATAATCAATATTTGCCTGTAAAAGTTCGTTAGCTTTTCTAATCCAATTACTTGAAAAAACCTGATTTATAACAATTTGATTATTTTCTTTATTGTAGCTTCTTTTTAAATCTCTGATTTCTTTTGTATAGTCAGTTCCCTCTTTCTCAGAATTAAATTCTATAGTTTTTAAGTTAACTCTATTATCTAAAAATAGCTTAGAGTTGTTGGCGGCTTCAATAAACATATCCGCACCCGCATTATCAATACATATTAAATCTGGAGTAAAATTTTCTAGCACGTAATAAAGATATTTAACATGATTATTTAAGTTCCCCAAGCCCGAGTAATTATGAACTAAAGTTGCCGTTTCCTTTTCTTCATCAAGCTCCATTATGGCCATAGCAAAATAATCCGCGCTCGGACTATCACTCATGTTTGGGTCAATACCTATTACATATTTTTTATCTGAACACCCTTTAATTAAAGTTGTCGGCTCTTCTCCATCGGGGACTGTACAATTATGCATTTTGACCGCACTAAAATAACTGTCGCTTCCATCAGTAAACATAGCGCAATATTCGCGCTGAAAAGAAGCGTTAGAGGAGCCGCCGTCTTGAGCAGCTTCAATTACTGTCTGGTCTATCATATGGTCAGGTAACGCTTCATACCCCATTTGAGATATAAAATAAGATGATTCCCCTACTTCTTTTTCGTAGATTTTGTTAACCCAATCTTTGTAAGTTTTATATAAATTTTCAAACGTGTAGCTAGCGGAAGACAAAGCTATCATCTTGGAATCATTTTCAAACACCATTCTCTCTTCTTCTTTTAAGTGGCCGGATTCAATTAGTTTGTCTTCCATTTCTCTTATTTCTATGCGCTCTTTCATATTTTGAGGCGCAACCAAGAAGGGCATAAGAACAGTATTAATTAAATCTTCGGGAAGCAAAAGATACTCGTCGAGAAGGAGTACGTTAGCACGAAAACCACGAATTTTTTCTCCGTTAAGCGGGATAGCTGTTATTGTGCCTCCGTTGATAGACCATTCGAATTGATCGTTACGTTTTGCTTTTGCCCCAAAGCATTGAGCAAGTAATTCTGCACCCTTGGATTCAACCAGTTTTTCTAAGTTATTAAATATAAATCTAGCAGTACGAAACGTCGGTCCCGCAACTAGGATTTTTGTCCCCGGATTAAAAATGCATTGCAAAAAACAAAACACAGAAGCAATAAAAGTTTTTCCGCAACCACGACCCCATACGCACATACTAAAGTTTCTGTTCATCATGCCCCTTAAGGTCACTTCTTGAAATGGTGCTAATTTTATTCCCGAAATCAACTCCGTAGTGAAGCCTATATTGTTGTGTAAAAATTTTGCCAAACTTATTTTAGCATCTCTATCAGATAAGAAGCCCTCAATTTCCATCATTTGCTTATTGATGTTTTCAGGTTCTCTTTCGTATTTTTCAGGACAATACCACATTATAAAACTTTCAAATCGTAGGCATATTGTAAGTCAATTTTCTTATAAGCGCACCCACTAAAAAAAATTTTCTGCATAACTCTTTCTGACTCTTTTCTTCCGTTTACAAATAGAAATTGTATGTGAGGATATTTTTGTATAAGCTGCCTTGTGTTGTGAAAAATATATTCAGGTGTAGCTTTTATTTTTTTAGATATATGAGGTAAATATTTAAAACTTATAGCATGATGAAGAGTGTCTTCGACTAGTACAATTAAGTTAATTTTTAATTCTTGAGCTTTTATAATTTCTCTTTCAAATCTATCAAGATTTTTAACACTTAAAGTAGAAATAAAATCAGCTAAAGATTTTCTTTCTATATAACAATTACATGTTAGTTTAGGTTCGCTAAAAGTATAATCTCCCACGGGAAGGGTTTTTAGTTCGGTTGCGTAATCTTTAAATTTTAAAGGAAGTTGCTCCCTTGTATCTACATAAATAGAATATTGAGGCTTTTCGTATTCCTTGCCCTCTATCATTTCTACAGGTAATTGGTACTTGTCTTCGAACCCTAGGTCTTTGCAAAAGCTATAATAATCTTCAAATATTTCATTCATATATTGAATTGGAGGAGAAAGTATTGTCCTTAGCTCTACTTGGGTGGGTGCGTAAGTTAATTTTTTTTCTTCTTTTCTTTTTATCAGCAACTCTCTACAGAAATTCATCGCTTCTTCTTTAGAAATCGATTTAAGCCAAAGTCGTAAATTAGTTCTAGTATTAAAGTCGGTAGAGAAATATTGCTCTAAATTTTTAAATTTGATTATCTTTTTGTCATAAAGATCGTGACGAGGAAAATGCTTTTGATAGTATTCAACCATCCTCATATCGTGAGCTTTTATATGAGCGTGAAGCTGTCTATGATTTTCGAATTCTTTGCCGCAAACTTTGCAAATTGGTGGTGGAACTTTCTCACTACTCATCTAAAACTTCCCCCTCGCTTATACCCATAATTCTACATTTAACTTCATCCATTCCTGTTAGGTTCTGAATTTCATCAGCTACGGCTTTCTTTCTCAAATCAGCAAGAGCTATCAGTTTCCTTCTGCTTTCTTCCTCTTTCCACATCTGAACTAGATTTAATACGCTAGCATTTGCTTGAATTTTATTTTTTAAAAGATCACTTCTTTTTTGTTTTAGATCTCCAAGTAGTTTGTGTTGCCTGTTTATACACTGGTTGTATTCTGTCTGGGCTGAACTAATAGCCTCAACTAAAGACATTGCCATCCTTCTTCCTTCTGTGTCTTCAGCAGAAGCGTCTAGAAGCTCTTGAAGTCTACGAGTTCTCGCTTGAATTCCTGCTGCTATGATAATTTCCGTACAGAGAACAATATATTGATCTACTTCTTCCTGAGATAAGTCTGGCTTATCATGAGTGTATCTCACGAAACTGCTTTCAAATAGTTCTCTATCAATTTGGGAAGTATAAGTATTTATTTGATGGCAAAACCTATGAGTACCTAAATACGAAATAACTGAGTCAATATTTTTTTTAACTGAACTTGTAATTTTATTTTTATCTATCGCGTCGGCAACGTATTTGTTTACCCTGCTTACCGCTAAGTGAAATGTAGTGGGGGGTTTATATTCTTCGGAGCTAGGTACATCATTAGGATCTTCAAAGGGAATTATGTTTGAAGATCTGATATAATCATTTACCGCCCTAGTTTCTTGATTTAAGTTTGTTAAATTTGGGTTATCAAAAATCACTTTTGCTATCTCTAGGGGTTTCATTAAAGAAGCGTTATTGTCTATGAATTGAGTATGCTCCTTTGTAAGCTCTACTTTTTCTTTCGCTTGATATTCGTGAGCTCCTCTCGCTTTTATTTTTCTAGTAGCTAAAAAGCTTTTAATCTCGCGCCCTTCTTTACTCCTGCCGTCTAGCTCCGGATTGTTTGGGTAAGCTACTCTTATTAGCTCCAACAACGAAGGAGGATTATCTTCTCGGGAGTTCCATTCGTTTAAAATGCTATCTATCTGCTCTTGGGTTAAAGAAAACTTTTTCATAAATTAAATAAAATCTATCTCGCCTTTTTCTAAGATCTTTTTTACTTTTTCTATAATTTTTTTTCTAATATTTTTAATTTGCTTGTAGCCCGGTTTACGATTTTTTTCGCTAGACCTAAAACCTAATAAAATAGAAACTTCCTCTTCTTCTTTATTTTGTATAAACAAAGCTTCATAAACTATCCATTCGTTAGCCTTTAACACCGTCTTCATTTTATTGTGTAAAATTTTAGCTTTATCTTCTACATCTAAGCTTTGAGTAAAATCAACGCTGTCAACTTCGTGAGTATGATCGTCTAGGGCTAATGGTATTTTTACGTCATGAGCTTTCTTTTTTGTTTTTTCCCACTTAGCATATAAGGGACAATCAGCGCATTGTTTTTCGTATATTTTACATAAATTGTTTGGTTCCGAGGCTTCGCACTTCAAGCAAGGCCTACTAAAGTTCCCGTAATTATTTCTTATAAGATTTTTTATTTGATTCGATATTATCCTGTTTACCCAAGGGCCTAGGGGTTTTTGCGGGTCATACAGGTTCCATTTCTCGTATATGTGAATCCTTATTATTTGGGATACATCATCATAATCCATCCAATGTAAAGAGGTTAAGTTCCACTTATTTTTTCTCTTTAAAATCTCCGTATTTATAAAACCAATAGATTCCTCGAAAGTTGGCTTCTTAGTTGTGGGTTTCTTTCCATTTTTAGGCATTTCCCTCCGGTTTGTTGTTCCTTAAGGTTCCTGCCTCTTTTTGAAAATCTTCTTTTCCGTAATCGGCGGGGTTCACATTAGGAATGCTATCGTCTGTTTGTGCCCCCGTTCCCATAACATTTTCTATTTTTTGCCCCTTTACTTGTAAAAGTGATTCATCAAAATCAAAATCAAGAGCATTTATATTTAAATTAGAAATATCGTCAATCTCTTCGTCGTCATGATCTTCGATTACCTTTTCTTGAGGGGTTGACTGAGAAGAGGGGGAGCCCAAAGAGATTCCGCAATTAGGGCAAAACTTAGGTTTGCTGCTAGCTGAGAACTCCATTTTTGCACCACAATCAAAACAATATTTCTTCATATATAAATTATATGCTTTTTTCAGGTTTTTTAAAATTAAAACTTTTTATTTTGTGGTGTAATTAAAAGTGATGGCGAAAATGAACAAAATCTTAAAAAAGATAATGGATATATCTTACCCTTTTTGTAGACACGGAAGCACGGATAAAGAGCTTATTGATTTTTTTAGGAAAATAAATAATGCTGCCCACGAAGCTCAATTAATCGTTCGTAGAAAGAATATTAACGATCATAAATCAAATAATCTAAAAGACTCGGGTAATTAACCGCCTCTATTACTTCGAACATTATTTCGGAAAAATTTTCCCCCACAAACCCTTCGGCTTCAGCCCAGTGCCATTTCTTTAAGTTTATCTTAAAGTGAGCTATCATTTCCCCGTACACTTCATGTTCTCCCAGCATTAATAAAGCCGCCCTACTATCACAGGCAACGATAATTATATGAGGAACCAAGGTTTTCTTGACGGCAAACCCTTTACCTTTAGCTTTTGCTAATTTTCTTATTTTGTCGGCTGCGCTTTTTAAGTCTTGGTTCATGCATCAATACGAAAACATATTTTTTTATTTGCTTTTCTTTTTAGGTTTTTCAGCAAGCTTTTTGACTATAAACTTAACTAAATCAGATCTCATCACGTCTTCTTCGGTAAAGTTAAAAGTATAAATCCCCATAGCCATGCTTTCTTCATCTGAAAAAATTTTATTTAAATTTTGAAAACCTCCTTGAGTTGATTCGCTTTTTAAATCAGTTTGCATCGGGTCAGCTAAGACAAAGCATCTGGTTCCCTCTCCCATTCTGGTTAAAACGGTAACTATTTCCTTGATGGAGCTGTTTTGCGCTTCGTCTAAAATTATGCATTTATGCTTCCAATTCATACCTCTGGCAAAATTAACAGGAAACATTGATATCCTGTTTTGTTCTTCTAGTTTTTGCGCTTTGGTTTCTAAAAGCAGTTCATCTAATTTGTCTAAAAAGGGAAGGTTATAAAACCTAAGCTTTTCTTCGGCTGATCCCGGTAAGTAACCAAGGCTTTTATCTGAGCTTTCAACCGCTGAACGTAAATACATTATATCATCTATATTTCTCATGTTTAACAGTTGGAGCGCGCAGTATACCGAAAGTAAAGTTTTAGATGTTCCCGCAGGACCGTTTACAAAAACCACTTTAGTCGAGTAATCTAAAGCTACTTTAAAAAACTCTTTTTGCTTTTCCGTCCAAGGAAATTGATTAAGCTTGATTTGCCTTTTTAAGGGGTTAGGAGTGCCTACTTTATGGCAAGAGCCTGTTAACTCGCCGGAAAGCTTTCTAGCCCCCCGGATCTTCACTTTGCCTTCGGCGGCAGAAGAATCACCGTCGTCTTGTTTTTTTTGCATAGCTAAAGATGATTACACAATCTTTAGCATTATTTCTTAAGAAAATCTAAGTCTGCCTCATTCATTAAGTAGTCTATGATTGAATAAGAATTCTCGTATGAACTAAAATAACTTACCTTAATATTATTGTTAATGAATTTTTTTTCGTTAAATTCACCCTTTTGCCTAGAAAAAACGTAATATGTCGAAGCGTGCTCTCTTTTGCAAATTTCGTAAATTTTATCGTGATAAGACCTTTTGACGCTGGAGTGGCTTACGGAAGAAAATGTAAATTTAGTATTTCTATTTAAAAAATTAGAAATTCTATACACGCTATAAGCAGCCGTATGGCAAATGCTGTCGGTAGGAATGTTAATAATTTCCTCTATTAAGGGGAAAATCTTTCTGTAATTTGGGGAACGCTTATACTGTAAAGTAATAAATTTTAAAAATTTCCTTTTCCATTTATCGTCTTTAGTAGGAACAGCCTTAGCTAAAATCCTGTCACCATCTTTATATTCTAAGGGCACTCTAAAATAATACTTTGAAGAGTTTAGCTTAAGTAAGGTTTTGTTCATCCAGTTTTTTGAAGTATAATTTACGTCATCCAAAAAGATAAATTTATCTACTCTTTCAGCTAAATCATAATAAGCCTTGTAGGGGAAAAGATTCGGTTGTACGATGGCAATTTTCATACCTAACGACAAAACTGAGGGAGGTAACCTTTAATAATCAAAATATTTCTCATAATATTTTATAGTTTTTATTAGGCCGTCTTTTAAATTGGTTTTTGGCTTCCATTTAAGCTCTTTTGATATTTTACTACTATTTATAGCGTATCTAAAATCATGCCCCAAACGATCCTTAACAAATGATATAAAGTCATTAGGGTCCTTTTTTAATATTTTACAAATTTCGCCAATTATTTCCAAATTTGTTTTTTCGCAGTTTGAGCCAACTAGGTAAGTTTCCCCTTTTTTACCCTTAGTTAAGATTTTCCATAAAGCAGAACAATGGTCTTGAACATATATCCAATCTCTTATGTTATCGCCTTTTCCATAAACAGGTATTTTGGCCTCGTTCAATATTGAGTCGATAACGGTGGGTATAAATTTTTCTCTATGTTGATTTGGCCCGTAGTTATTCGAACAATTCGAAATGGTTGCGTTTACTCCGTGAGTACTAGCGTAGGCTTTTACCAGAAAATCTGAAGAAGCTTTTGAGGCGGAGTATGGGTTTCTTGGGTCATAAGACGTACTCTCAGAAAACTTTTTATCCCCTTTTTCAAGGTGACCATAAACTTCGTCCGTTGAAACATGATGAAATCGCTTTATTTTAAACTTTAAGGCGGCTTTAAGTAGGTTATGGGTTCCCATCACGTTTGCGTTTAAAAACGCGTCAGGATTAGAAATAGAGTTATCTACGTGTGTCTCTGCCGCTAGATGAACTACGTGCGTTATGTCATGCTTATAAAAAACATCATAAACAAATCGGTAATTACATATATCATACTTTTGCAGAATATATTTTGGGTTATTAGAAAATTTTGCTGTATTTGCTTTTGACCCAGCATAAGTTATACAGTCTAGGTTGACCAACTTGTAAACTTGTTTTTTGTTTATAACATGCTCTATAAAGTTAGAGCCGATAAACCCGCATCCTCCTGTTACTAGTAAGTTCATAAATTAATCTTTCAAATCTTTAAAACAAGTTCTCCATTCTTTGGAAAAGTATTTACTTACTAATTCTTCACCCTTCCGTATATCTCTTAGGGCAACAATTTTCATTTTATCATTAGGTAAGTCTCCAACTTTTTTTATATTTGGGTTTTCCGAGTGATTGTAGAATGGTAAACAGCCACTTCCTCCTGCCCAAGTTTTTTTATCATCGCTCCAAGTAAAAAGGTGGGGGTTCTCATTTCCGTCTACGTTATTTAATCTATACATAATCCCCGTCTCTATGACTTCTCCCTCTTTAAAGTCCGATTCAGCGAAAACGCCTAGGCCATAAATAGATTTTCCAACATAAACTTTGTGACAATCTATATATCTTTTCATTGTAATAGCTCTTTTAAATGGGTTGCGTTAAAGTAGACGACAAGTAAGTATACAATAATAGAGTTTATAACGGCAAATTCTACGATTTTTTCTATTAC
>MDSZ01269309.1_pt1 | contig 22122 bp, 23 predicted proteins | sample 811201 | NCBI WGS metagenome assembly MDSZ01 (sample SAMN05326647, study PRJNA326480) | marine metagenome | isolation source: seawater | place: Indian Ocean: North | collected 2010 | reverse complement strand
GGATGACATTATCTTTGATGGAAAGGATTTCAATTCGATAGTCGTCTATCCTAAGACAAACACTCGCCTCAGGAATATTTTCTAGATGCTCTGTAATTAAGCCATTGAGCGTCTTCGGCCCATCATTTGGAAGCGCCCAACCGAGCTCTCGATTTATTGTGCGTATCTGTGCCCCGCCTTCTACAAGAAAAGAGCCGTCAAACGATTTTTTTATCTCCTCTCTACTCGAGGGGAGGCTCGAGGTGAACTCGCCTACGATTTCTTCAAGAATATCTTCGATTGTTACAATACCTTGTATGTCGCCGTATTCGTCAACGATCATTCCGATTCGTTCTTTTTCATTTTGAAAATTGAATAGTTGGGTTTGCAAGGCTGTGCCTTCGAGGACAAAATAAGGTTTTCGCGTCTGTCTCAACAGAGCATCTTTCGAAAGTTCTCCGTTTATCAGAAATTTTAGCGCATTTCGTACGTGCAAAACTCCCACAACTCTGCCTATATCTTGCTTAAATACAGGTAACATCGTGTGCTGTGCCGACTGCATCTGGTCAATTATTTTTGTCATTTCCTCTTGGATGTTGATTCCTACAATCTCTGATCTTGGGACCATTACGTCGTCAACGGTAACTTTTCCGAGATCCAGCACTCCAAGCATCATGTCCTGATCATGATCTGCGATTTTTGTTCCCTCGTGAACAACGGTTCTCAGTTCATCAATGCTCAATTCATCGTTTGAGGGTTCTGTGTGACCGACTCCAAGCAAGTAGAGCAATCGATTTGCAATACCGTTGACAATCCAGACAAAAGGAAAACCAATCCACAACAATGCTCGCAACAAGAAAGAGGAAGGTAGAGCAATTTTCTCTGGGTAGATAGCAGCGATTGTTTTTGGTGCCACCTCGGCAAGGATTAAAAAAACGACAGTACAAATTATAGGAGCTAATGCAATTCCAGCCTCTCCAAATATCTCTATTGCTAAAATAGTCGCTAAAGAGGCTGCTGTGAAATTCGCAAGATTATTGCCTATTAATATAACTCCCAGTAATCGATCAGGTCGCTTGAGAAGCAAATCCGCTATTTTTGCACCTCTGTTACCTTGCTTTTTGAGGTGCTTCAGCCGATATTTGTTGAGGGCCATCATGGCCGTCTCTGATCCAGAAAAATATGCCGAAACTGCGACAAGTAGACAGATTGCACCAAAAACGGCGCCAATCGACGAGCTTTCCAAAAACTTATGCCTCTGCGAACTAGTGAGACAAGTTGAACTTATAAAGGTTTTATCTGTCAAGCCCCAGTGGGATTAGTTTAGAACTAGTTCCATTACAAATTTACTTCCGAAATATCCGAGCGCTAATAATACAAATCCCACTACGGTCCACCGGGAGGCAACCGATCCGCGCCATCCAAGACGATTCCTTCCTATTGCTAAAAGCAAAAAAACTAGCCACGCTGCGATTGCTAGGACAGTATGATGGATAACGCCAGCGCCTGAAAAGTCTGCTACGAATAAAAAGCCGGATACAATGCTTAACGTCAAAAATAAAAGCCCTGCCCAAAGTAATTCAAACATTAGCTGTTCCATAGTTTCCAGTGCTGGGAGGCTCTTGATAATTTTTAGTTGGCGGCTTTTCAACATTCTGTCTCCAAAAGAGAGCATTGCTGCTTGTACTGCCGCTATAGTGAGGATGCTATAGGCTATGACAGATATTGCTATGTGGACAGCCATACCCCAATCAATGTCATTCGTTAGCTCTGAATGATTTTTGAACAGCGCGTTAACGAGCACCGTTAAGGCTCCAATTGGGAAAATTAGTAGGAACAAGTTTGAAATGGGTCTGCGAAAACTGCCCAGCAAAACAAGCAGGCCGATAGATGAGGCCATTAGCGAAAGCATCGAGTAGAAACCGAAGTTGTAACCTGAGTTATCAAAAATAGTCTGAAAGACAATAAAAAAATGGCAGAGGATGGCCACCGAAGCTAAAATTTGGGCTGGGCGTTTGGACTCTTGATCGGCAGAAAAGTTTCTGATCTGAAATACACTTGCTAACAAATAAAGAGTAATCGTCAGAAAACTTAGTACAGAAAACATCATTTGTTGCTCGTTTCAAAAATTTTTCGGTTGTTGCAAAGCCTGATAACCTTATAGTATCCCAAGGCATAGAGTTTTTCAGGTATTAATATGTTTGAAGCATTATCAAAAAAATTGACAGGCGCTTTGGCTGCGATTTCACCAAACAGCACTTTGACCGAAAGTAACATAGAAGCGGTTATAAAGGATATACGGGTTGGTTTGCTTGAAGCAGACGTCGCTCTTAGTGTCATTGACGGGTTTCTTTTAAAAGTTAAGAGTAGGGCTATTGGGACGAAAATTTCTAGGGAATTGTCTGCTTCTCAAGAATTCTTAAAAATCGTCAAGGAAGAGTTAACAGATCTTATGGGGGGAGAGTCCTCAGGTCTGAACTTGGTTTCGCAACCTCCTGTAGTTGTTTTAGTGGCTGGTTTGCAGGGAGTTGGAAAGACTACAACTGTTGGTAAATTAGCTGCACTGCTCAGAGAACGTGAGAAAAAATCTGTTTTGGTTGCAAGCACTGATGTACAAAGACCTGCAGCAATTGAACAACTTGAACTTCTTGCCTCGCAAGGAAAGGTAGATTTTTTCCCGTCAAATCCGGCCCAGTCTCCAATAGAAATTGCTCAGTTGTCGCTCGACCAAGCAAAAACTCAGTTTAAAGATGTTCTTATCATTGACACCGCTGGGCGGTTGTCAGTGGATCGGGAAATGATGCAAGAGTTAAAGGACATGGAGTCTGTATTAAAACCTAACGAGACTTTGTTTGTGGTCGATGCTTTGACAGGACAGGATGCGGCGCTGACTGCAAAGACTTTCAATGAAGAATTAGCTATAACAGGATTGATTCTTTCGAAAGTTGATAGCGACAGTCGTGGAGGAGCAGCGCTTTCAGCAAAAGCAGTTACCGGCAAGCCAATAAAATTTATAGCGAATGGTGAATCGTTAGAGTCAATCGAGTATTTTCATGCTGAGCGAATGGCTTCTCGAATACTAGGGATGGGTGACTTGCTATCCCTCATAGAGGAGGTTGAAAGAAAGGTCGACTCGAAAAAAACGAGGCGGATGGCCGCGAAATTCAAAAAAGGAAACAAATTTGATTTGGTAGATTTTAAAGAACAAATCCAGCAAATGGATAACTTAGGGGGACTTGGAAAAATGCTAGAAAAACTCCCTATTTCTGGAGTAATGAAAGAGGGTGCTCGTGAGAAGATCGAGAGGAATAAATTTGGTCAAATGATAGTTATTATTGACTCAATGACCCCTAAAGAGAGGCACTTTCCAGATAAGATAAACGGGTCCCGAAAAAAGCGAATTGCAAGTGGTTCCGGTACGACGGTGCAAGACATCAGTCGCCTGCTAAAACAGTTTAAACAGATGCAAAGAATGACGAAGAAATTAGGCAATCGGAGTCGATTTGCTAACTCTATGAAAGAAATTAGTAAACTAAATCGTTGAGGTAACGGCTTGGATTACCATCTTAGAGAAAAAAATTAGAAATTATCAGCGGTTGGATTCTGATGCGCTTTCGCATAGAATACCGATCCATTTTTGAAGAGCTGCCGGCTGTTTCAGCCGTTATGCAAGGAAAATTCCATGATAGTAGTGCGTCTAGCGAGGGGTGGAAGCAAAAAACGTCCGTTTTACCATTTTCATGTAGCGGACAAGCGTGAACCGAGAGATGGTAGGTATATTGAACGTCTAGGGTTTTTCAATCCATTGGCCCGTGGTGGCGAAGAAGAGCTGCGTTTAGATACAGAGCGATTAAAGTATTGGTTAGGCCAAGGCGCAAAAATGTCTGATAGGGTCAAATCTCTGGCCAAAAGGCAAAAAAGAAGAGCCAATGCGAAAGAATCAGCAGATGGAGAGGCTGCCTAAGTGAGAAGTGTCTAACGAGCAAGACGTGCTTGTTGGAGAAATTATAGGCTCACATGGCTTAAAAGGGTGGGTCCAAGTTTTTTCTTATACGAGACCTACGGAGCAAATTTTGACCTATTCCCCTTGGCAGTTGGTTGGCCCCAATGGCAGAGATGACTTTGCTGTCACGTCCGCTCGAGTATCCGGAAAAAAAATATTTGTTCAGTTCGAAGAGTGTAGGACCAGGGATAAAGCGGATGAATTAAAAGCTCGAAAAGTATTCATAGATAAATCCCAAATGCCACGTCTTGAGAACGGAGACTTTTATTGGAATGACCTGGTAGGTATGCGAGTGAAATCCAAAGACGGAGTTTTCTTTGGGAAGGTGGTCAAATTAATAGAAACCGGAGCTAACGACGTGTTAGTGGTGAGCCCATCGAAAGGTAGCTGGGACGACAAAGAAAGGCTTATTCCCTATGTAGAGGACAAAATAATTGTGAAAGTTGACCAGAGTTCCAATCAAATAACAGTCAATTGGCACTCTAAGTATTGAGGGGATGCAGGATCTATGTGGATAGGCATTATATCTTTATTCCCTGAAATCTTTGATCAGTTCCTCAAATTAGGAGTGTTGGGGCGGGGGATAGACTGCGGTTTAATCAAGATTGACATTTGGAATCCGAGGGATTTTTCGGATGATCCAAACAAAGCTGTAGATGATAAGCCCTACGGTGGGGGCCCAGGTTTGGTTATGAAGGCGCAGCCTATTTTCAGCGCTATTGAAGCGGCAAAAAAGAAGCAAGGAACCGATTTGCATGTCGTATATCTGTCTCCTCAGGGAAAACCTCTAAACCAAACTATATTGAAAGGGTTGCTAGAAAAAAAAAATTTTTTACTGGTTTGTGGGCGGTACGAGGGAGTAGACGAGAGATTGATAGAGAGAGCGGTTGATGAGCAAATCTCTATTGGAGATTATGTTTTGAGCGGAGGAGAGATAGCGGCAATGGTTGTCACTGATGGACTGGCTAGGTTCGTACCTGGTCTTTTGGGCGGAGAGACTTCGGCTGAGGATGACTCTTTCTCAGACGGTCTGTTAGAGTACCCCCAGTACACTAGGCCCCAAACTTGGGCCGGACGCTCGGTTCCAGGGATTTTGCTGAGTGGCAATCACAAAGAAATTGCTGATTGGAGAAAATCAGAGGCAATTGACAGAACCTCAAAGAGACGGCCTGACCTCTTAAGGAGTAGGATACTAAGCGAAGAAGAACTAAGGCTAGTGAACAAAAATTTAGAAGCGTCTAAGGAATCGAGGACAGATTGATGAGAAAAAATAAAATTATAGAAAACATAGAGGCAAACCAGATTAAACATGACTATCCCGATTTTAGCGCCGGAGACACTGTTCTTGTTCAGGTCAGGGTGAGGGAGGGCAACCGAGAGCGGCTCCAAGCATACGAGGGAGTAGTCATAGCTAAAAGAAATCGAGGGGTAAATTCGGCTTTTACTGTGAGAAAAATATCACACGGGGTAGGAGTGGAGAGGACTTTTCAAACATACAGTCCTCTTATAGACAGTATTGCCGTTAAACGTCGGGGCGATGTCAGGAAATCTAAGCTATATTATCTTCGGGAAAGAAGCGGCCGTTCAGCTAGAATAAAAGAGAAATTAGGCTAATACTCCGGCATTTAAATTTTAAGAATGAGCATTTAGGCTTGAGATAAAGGTAGGAGCTTTCAATAAGTACAACTACCCGACAAAAATTACACTGCGAGAGAGACTCTGACCTTATTTCAAGGTTTCTCAGGAAACTTTGGCTTGAAAAAGGGCTCAGTCAAAACACGATTAAATCATATGAGTATGACTTAAAAAGCCTTAGCACTTGGTTGTGCTCGCAGAATACTCAAGGACTTGATTTAGCTGATAAAAAGATAATTTTGGGTTATCTGTCTCACCTACTGGAGAAGGGAATCTCTTCTCGCTCAGCATCGCGGCAACTATCCTGTATAAAATCTTTCTATAAAGCTCTCTATCATGAAAACATTATTGATAGAGATCCCGTTGAAAAAGTCGAGAACCCAAAACTTGGCAGATCGTTACCCAAAATTTTATCGGAGAGGGATGTAGAGGTTTTGCTGCTCTCGCCAGATACGAGCACGGCGCTTGGAATGCGTGACAAAACCATGCTTGAGCTAATATACGCCTGTGGTTTGCGTGTAAGTGAGATCATCGGTCTTTCTGTTTACCAAGTAAATTTGCGTCAAGGAGCTCTTGTAACAATGGGAAAAGGATCAAAAGAGCGAATGATACCGATAGGAGATATTGCTCTATCTTGGCTCAATAATTATTTGGACGAAGCTAGATCCCAACTTCTGAAAAAAAATCTGCAAGAAGATATTCTTTTTCCTAGCAGGAACGGCCTGCCTATGACTCGTCAGGCTTTCTGGCATAGAGTGCAACTTTACGCTACTAAAGCAGGTATCAAACAGAAACTCTCCCCGCACACTTTAAGACACGCATTTGCAACCCACTTAGTAAATCGAGGGGCTGATCTTAGGGTGGTCCAACTACTTTTAGGACACTCGGATTTGTCTACAACTCAAATATACACGCATGTGGCGAGCGAAAGATTAAAAAAATTCCATGAAACCCACCATCCCCGCGGTTAAACAGCAACAATTTATTTGCTTACTCTTTTTACTTAGGGCAAAGTCCACCGATAATGAACCTCGGTATATTTACCATGTCCGCATTTTTAGTGAGAAGAAGTTTTTTGCTTTTAGTTGTCTGGTCTTTTGTTTCTGGCTGTATAGCGGCTGGGGATGAGATAGTTTTGAAAGGCGTCAAAGATAAACTGCTGGCGATCTCACCTCAAATGCCTATTGACGCTGTGAGTGTTTCAGAGGTTCCATGGCTTTTTGAAATCTCGTTGGAAGATGGCGGTATTTTGTACGCAGACAAGAGTGGGGACTTTCTATTTGCGGGTCAAGTGTTTGAATTGCGCACGGGTCGTTTCAAAAACCTTACAGAAAAATCAAAGAAAAAGAATCGTGTCGATCTGCTTTCGTTGTCGCCAGAGAGCGAAATGATCGTTTTTCCTTCCAAAACTGCAAAACCTTTGGCCACCGTTACTGTTTTTACCGATATTGATTGCGGCTATTGCAGAAAATTGCACAGGGAAGTCGATATGTTGAATCAGTTGGGCGTAACGGTAAGATACTTAGCTTTTCCAAGAGCAGGTGTTGGTTCGGATTCGTATGACAAAATCGTAGGTGCATGGTGCTCCGAGGATCCCATGGATGCTTTGACACGAGCGAAATTAGGAGAAGAGATCGCAACTCCTTACTGCGATAATCCTGTTAAGAAGCATTTGGAATTGGGGAAAAAAATAGGCGTTTCTGGTACTCCAGCAATATTTTTTGAGGATGGAACGCTACAACCTGGCTATCTCGAGGCAGACAAGATGGCTACGCTTTTAGGGATAAGACAAATCCCAACGTCTAATAAGATCAATTTCCTTGATTAAAAAAACGCTATTCGGCGCTATGAAATAGCAGTACGTCGCAACCTAAATGTCAACTTCATCGCCTATTTGACGCCTGGGGTTCTCAGTCAAATAGGATTTCGTCTCGTAAATGCGCCCACTTTTGTTCCCGCATACCTAGTTAGTTTATCAGGCGGTTCAAACCTTTTGGTGGGACTAGCGCTTTTTTCTTAAGGGCTTGGCCAGTCGGTTAAACCTCTTTGGGGAGCTAACCTGATTTCGAATAGAAAAATAGTCGGACCGGTTGCGATAAAGATAGGTTTCATGAAGAGACTCAATATTCTCTTTATCGGTCTAGCAGGACTTTATTTTCCGCGTCAAGTTACGCTGATACTGGTGATCTTTTTCTTTGGCTTATTTGGGATGGCTGAGGGTGTGCAAGGGGTTGTTTTTAATTATCTTACTTTGAAAATTCTTCCTGTTGGGCGACGAGGGAGTCTCATGGGGATGAGAAATTTTATTGGCGGACTCTCCGCATCTACGTTCGCTCTCTTGGTTGGCGATTATCTCGTTGGTAATCAAGATAAGCTAGAGGGTTATTCTTACAGTTTTACAAGCGTTTTTTTATAGGTGTTTTCGGGTTGTTCGCCCTCGGTCTAATTCGCGAACCGGTGCCAACAAAAGGGCGGTGAAAAACAGTCATTTCCGAGACAATTAAAAGCGATCGAGCTCTTTTTAAAAAAGGACGCGAACTTTCGATTCTTTTTTTGGGCCCGAGCAGTGGCGACTTTGGGAAAAATGACATTGCCGTTTTACGTTTTATTTGCTGGACAAGAATTAGGTTTTTCGGGTTATTTTTTAGGTGCTCTCACGTTCGTTTTTACACTGTCCAATACTTTTTCGAATTTAGTGTGGGGAGCCATCAGGGATTTTCGGGGTCTCAGATAAGTTTTTGTAAGTTCCATCATACTTTGGATACTGGCGACATCAGTCTATTTTTTTCTCTGTATCCTTTGCCACTTCAATCGCTTTTTTTTCACTTGTAAAATCATCAATATCAGGATTCGAAAGCTCGTCTAGAGCGATCGTTTTGGAGTTCGGGTCATTGAAAGAAAGGCCCAATCGCATTGCCCCTTCAAATGCCGCCGCCCAACTAGCTGGAGCGCTCGGGCCTTTTTTTGGCGGGTTTGTCGCCTCCTGGCTGGGATATCAAGCTGTGTTTTCTGTCGGGATCTGTTTTTTGTTTGTCGCAGCACTCAGGGTAATAATTCTCGTTCCCGAGCCAAGAAAAAGGTTTGATGACTTGGAAACTCGAGTTAGGTAGACTTCGATTAAATCTTCGAGCTCCACTATGCGAGATAAGCAGAATTATACTTTCTTATAATTGAAACTCGTTGAGGGGAGTCTCCTTCATGAAAAAAGCGTTAGTTGATTTTATGCAATTAGATGGACATGTAATGGATGATTTTCCAAGAATAAAAAGGCTTCCACCTTACATCTTCAGTATAACTGACGAATTAAAACGTGAGGCTAGAGCGAATGGGGAAGATATCATAGACTTTGGGATGGGGAACCCTGATCAGCCCACACCCGAGCACATCGTCAACAAATTAGTGGAAACAGTCAAAAGACCTGATACTCACCGATACTCTCAATCCAAGGGAATTCCGAGATTAAGGAGGGCGATTTGCGGCTGGTATAAAAAAAAATTTGATGTCGATCTCGATCCAAACTCTGAAGCGATTGTTACCCTTGGTTCGAAAGAGGGAATAGCCCATCTAGCAATGGCAATATTAGGTCCGGGAGACGCAGTCCTCGTTCCCAATCCCTCTTATCCAGTCCATCCTTATGGATTTGTAATCGCAGATGCTGACGTCCGACACGTTCCACTCACTAAGGATAGGAACTTTTTCAACGAGCTAGAATTAGCTATTAGCAATAGTTGGCCAAAACCAAAGGTAATAGTCGTAAATTTTCCTGGAAATCCTACAACGGAGTGCGTTGACTTGTCATTTTTCGAAAAACTAATTTCGGTGGCGAAAGAACACAAGATTTGGGTTGTTCAGGATTTGGCATACGCGGATTTAGTTTATGACGGTTATGAAGTGCCCAGTATCCTTCAAGTCCCTGGAGCTAAGGATGTCGCAGTTGAATTTTACACTATGTCCAAAAGTTACAACATGCCAGGGTGGCGAGTCGGCTTTTGCGTTGGTAATAAAGCTCTTGTAGGAGCTCTAGCTAGAATAAAGTCATACCTGGATTACGGAACGTTTACCCCAATCCAAGTTGCTGCCATCGCTGCATTGGAGGAGGATCAGGGATGTGTGGAAGAGATTCGTAACACCTACTTGCTCCGTAGGAATGTTCTATGCGATGGCTTAAATTCGATTGGTTGGACTGTTTCTCGGCCCCAGGCGACTATGTTTGTCTGGGCCCAAATTCCTGAGCAATATAAGCCGATGGGTTCCCTCGAATTTTCAAAATTGCTCCTGCGGGAAGCAAAAGTTGCTGTTTCTCCCGGAATTGGCTTTGGTCAATACGGAGATGACCATGTGCGATTTGCTTTAATCGAAAATGAACACCGAACTCGGCAGGCTATTCGGGGGCTCAGAAAAATGTTCAGAACTCATCCGATAGGAATCTGAAAATGAGAATCGGCGTTTGTGGAGTAGGTACGGTTGGATCGAGCTTAATAAATCTTATAAAAAAAAATAAGGATGAAATCGGCAGAAAATTAGAGGATGACATTTCTATTCATCAAGTGGCATCACGAAGAGAGAACCCACAATGCGACCTAAGTGGAATAAATATCACGCATGATATTTTTCAAGTTGCAGTTAATCCCAATATCGACGTCCTTATAGAACTGATCGGTGGTGTTGAAGACGCAAAAGAGCTTGTTTTGCTGGCAGTGAAAAATCAAAAGCACGTTATCACAGCCAATAAAGCTCTCATTGCAATGCATGGTCCAGAGATATTTTCGGCAGCTCGACAGATGGGAGTGTGCGTACTTTTTGAAGCAGCCGTCGCGGGTGGAATTCCAATAATAAAGTCTATTCGAGAGGGCTTAGTTGGAAACGTAATTACTAGGATCGCAGGTATTTTGAATGGAACGAGTAACTTTATATTGAGTGAAATGGCTTCTCAAAAACAACCCAGAGATTTTTATGAAGTGCTGAAAGAGGCTCAAAAAAAAGGTTATGCGGAGGCAGATCCATCCTTCGATGTCAACGGTATGGATGCGGCACACAAAATCACTATCCTTGCGATGATTGGGTTTGGCGTTGCGGTCGAGTTTGAATCTGTTCATATAGAGGGCATCTCTGAGATTAGTATAGATGATATAACTTTAATTGAGGAGCTTGGGTTTTCCTTAAAGCCAATAGCTGTTGCTCTTCGTTGTGCAGATGGAATAAGCCTCAGGGTTTATCCGGCGATGATAGAAAAAGATAAAGTCTTCTCAAAAGTAGATGGTGTAACAAATGCTGTTTTGGTAGAGGGAAGCGCGGTGGGGGAGACTTTGTTTGTAGGTCCAGGTGCAGGCGGTGAAGCTACGGCTTCCTCTGTGATCTCTGATCTAGTTCAGTTAACAAGAACGACTAAGATTCCGAACGAAGGGTTTCGTGAGCTTAAGAGGGCCCCAATTATTCAAGAATCCTCTATCGAAACGGGGTCGTATATTAGACTAGATGTTCAAAATATAACTGGTGTTATGGCATCGATTACTTCTGTGCTTGAAAAAAATCGCATTGGGATCGAATCAATAATTCAGAGAGAAGTAAATGAATCGACTGCGCGTGTCGCTATAATAACAAGCATAGTCAACGAAAAAACCTTGAATGAGTCTTTAGAGCAGCTGAGCACATTGCCAGCGGTTATTTTCGCTCCAACAAAGATTCGATTATTTAAGAACTAAAACTCGATTGGACCTTAAATGCTTCTTCTCTGGTGTGGCTACAAAACATGCATTGGGCTACAATTATTAAAAACGACCGAAGACATTAACTATTGGAAATCTCTGGGCTTTTGAATCAAATCAGTGATCTTAGAGAGCGCGTTAGTGCTCTTAGGGGGCACCTTTGACTTGGGAGCGAAGATAGGACGATTAGAAGAAATTGAGATGGAGTTAGCTGATTCATCGGTTTGGAATGCCCCGGATTACGCTCAGAAATTAGGTAAGGAAAGAGCCTCTTTAGAAATTGTAATCAGGAATATAGAGACAATCCTGAGAAATATTGAAGACACTTCGGAACTGCTTGATTTAGCAAAAGCAGAAAGCGATTCCGATATTATTGACGAAGTACATGCTGAAATCAGAGAGATCTCGGGCGCCTTGGAATCGTTAGAATTTAGGAAAATGTTTTCCGGAAAAGTCGATGACAGTGGAGCCTATGTTGATATTCAGGCAGGATCGGGTGGCACTGAAGCGCAAGATTGGGCCGAAATGTTGATGCGGATGTATCTAAGATGGGGTGAAGCGAGAGGGTTCAATCTAGAGATAATAGAAGTATCGGACGGGGATGTGGCAGGAATCAAAGGTGCAACAATCCACTTTCGAGGCGAGTTTGCTTATGGTTGGCTAAGAACAGAGACCGGTGTTCATAGGTTAGTGCGAAAATCTCCCTTCGATTCGGGCAACAGGAGACACACATCCTTCGCCTCGATATTTGTTTCGCCTGAGCTCGATGATGAGATCGAGATAAAATTGGAAATGTCTGAGGTTCGCATAGATACCTATCGGGCAAGCGGAGCCGGTGGGCAGCATGTCAATAAAACTGATTCCGCAGTGCGATTAACGCACCTTCCTTCAGGTATAGCGGTTCAATGTCAGAAGGAGCGATCCCAACATAAAAACAAGGAACAGGCGATAAAGCAACTGAAAGCGAAGTTGTATGAGATTGAAGAGCAAAAACAAAAAGCTGAGATGCAAGGGATAGAAGATAAAAAATCAGATATTACATGGGGAAGTCAAATTCGCTCTTATGTTTTAGATTCAGGACGAGTGAAAGATTTGCGAACAGGAATTGAAACCAGTAACACGCAGGCGGTTCTTGATGGCGATATCAACAATTTTATCGAAGCGAGCTTGAAGATGGGGTTGTGAACAATGAATGAAAAAAATCAAGCTGAAGAACCTAGTGAATTAGATGTATTAGCACTTCGAAGAAAACGTCTGGATGAATGGAGGAAATCGGGCGATGCGTATCCAAACGATTTTAGAAGAAGTAACTTAGCTGACCAGGTTCGCGGCTTGCATGAACAAAAAAATAAGTTTGAGTTAGAGGAAGAAAAGATAAGTGTCTCGTTGGCGGGAAGAGTTGTTCTCCGTCGGATAATGGGAAAGGCAAGTTTCCTTACACTTCAAGACTCAAGTGGCCGCATTCAGATTTATGTCCGCCAAGATAAAATTGGGCCTGAGGCATACGAGAAATTCAAGCAATGGGACCTCGGAGATATTGTCGGCGGTGTTGGCTATTTAATGAAAACTAATAAAGGTGAATTGACGGTTGACATAAAAGAGATTCGATTATTAACGAAATCTCTTCGACCTATGCCTGAAAAACACAAAGGACTTACGGATTTAGAGAAGCGTTATCGCCAGCGATATCTGGATTTGATGGTTAACGAAAAGACTAGAAATGTTTTCCAGACTCGATCCCTGATTATCAGTAAAGTCCGCCAGTTTTTCTCTGGAAAGGGCTTTTTGGAAGTAGAGACACCCATGTTGCTCAATCAGCCAGGGGGGGCGGCGGCACTGCCGTTTACTACTCGATATAACGCCTTAGATGTGTCGATGTATTTGAGAGTCGCACCCGAGCTGAACCTTAAACGGCTTATTGTGGGTGGCTTTGATAAGATTTTTGAACTAAACCGAAACTTCAGAAACGAGGGTGTTTCAACCAAACACAACCCAGAATTTACGATGCTTGAGTTCTATTGGGCGTACGCTGATTATCACGATGCAATGAAGTTGACTGAGGCCCTTTTTAAAGAGTTAGCGCTTGCTGTTACAGGATCAACTAATATTAAATTTGATGGAGTCGAATTAGAATTTGGTAAGCCATTCGCAAGAAAAACTATGCGGGAAATGATTTGTGAGAGTGGTTCTGATATAAATGAGAACCAGCTCGATGATCTTCAAAGTCTCAGAGGTATTGCGGAACGAACTAATATTGAAGTTAATCAAAACTGGGGTAAAGGTAAGATTATTATGGAACTTTTTGAGGCTTTGGTGGAGAATCAAATCCGACAACCCACCTTTGTGATAGATCATCCGGCCGAAGTTTCCCCATTAGCTCGGCGTAAGCCTCAGGAACCAGATTTAACGGAGAGATTTGAGCTTTTCATCATGGGCAAAGAAATAGCAAACGGTTTCTCCGAACTCAATGACCCTGAGGATCAGGCTGAGAGGTTTCAAGCTCAGGTTAGGGCTAAGGAGTCGGGAGATAAAGAAGCAATGCATTTCGATCATGATTACATCGCTGCTCTTGAGCATGGTCTGCCGCCTACAGCCGGGGAAGGGATAGGGATAGATAGGTTGGTGATGTTATTGACGGACTCTTCCTCTATTCGTGATGTTCTGTTGTTCCCTCAGATGAAAAATAAAAACTAAACTGTGCGTTATCGAAAAATCGCATTAGAGCAAAGCTGGTTAAATCGACTATCCCCTGAATTTGAAAAACCCTATATGATCGATTTAAGGAAATTTCTCGTAGAGAGAAAAGGACAAGGAAAGAAAATTTTCCCATCGGGAGAGAATTTTTTCAGGGCGTTTGAAAAAACTCCATTCGAGGCTGTAAAAGTAGTAATCATTGGTCAGGACCCATACCACGGTCAAGGCCAAGCCAATGGGCTAGCGTTTTCTGTGTCCAGGGAAGTTTCGCTCCCTCCGTCCCTTAGGAACATATTTAAAGAAATACAGGATGATATTGGCTTGCCTGCTTCAGATTTTCGTCATGGTTGCCTAGATTCTTGGAGTGATCAAGGTGTTTTATTGCTTAATAGTGTGTTAACTGTGGAGGAAAATAGACCTGGCTCTCACCAAAAGAAGGGGTGGGAGATATTTACTGACCGAGTTATTGATCTTTTAAGCGAATCGGATAAAAAAATCGTGTTTTTACTTTGGGGTAGTTATGCACAACAAAAAGGTGGCCTCGTGAATAAGGGTAAAAATCTTCTGCTAAAGGCACCCCACCCATCGCCTTTGTCAGCATACCGCGGTTTCTTTGGATGCAAACATTTCTCTCAATGCAATGATTTTTTAGAGTCACAAGGGGAAGAGCCGATTTGTTGGGAGTTGTTGTGAAGGACACGAAAAAAGACGACAAAGAATCGCTAGTAAATTTTGAATCAAGGGGTGAATCAGGATCAGTTAGAATTGCGAGGCTTGCGCGGGAGAAAACTTTAAATAGTCTCTTGTTAGAAACTATCGATAGCCTGTACATGCAAATAAATGCCTGGGCCAAGGATGACTCGGTTAAGTGCATTATTTTGGACAGTAGTTCGTCTCGAGCGTTTTGTGCGGGAGCAGACGTAGTTAAGTTGCAACGCGAAATTCTTCAATCTAAGGGTAATAATCGGGATTATGCGGATGCTTTTTTCTCCCATGAATATAGGCTTGATTATCTTATTCACGTAATAAAAAAACCAATAATTTGTTGGGGTAATGGAATTGTCATGGGAGGGGGTTTAGGTTTGCTCTCTGGTTGCTCACATCGTGTTGGTACTGTCTCGACCAAATTAGCTATGCCAGAAATAAATATAGGCCTTTTCCCCGACGCGGGCGGCACAAAATTTTTAGCCGATTTGCCTGACCAATTGGGCTTGTTCATGGGGTTGACCGGATGTCATTTAAACCCCAGCGATGGTCTAGCCTTTGGCCTTCTGGACATCATAGTCGAAGAATTTCAGAAGGAAGAGATCTTTTACAGCGTGTGTAACATTGAATGGGCAAGTGATAATGTTGAAAATCTAGGCAAGGTTTCTTCGGTTCTTAAAAGATACGAAAAGAGAGTAGAGAGCCAGGGTGGCTTACTTAACCACCGAGTTGAAATTGCAAATTTAATTAAAAAGTGTCTATCCGCTGAAGATTTTTTTAAGGAGTTTGAAAAACGCTTGCCCCTCTTGAGCTCGGATGATTGGACTTCAGTCGCGAGAGATAATTTCTTCGGAGGTTCTCCCACAACTGCACGGATCTTCGTAGAACAGATGTTGAGAGGAAAAAATAAAAATCTGGCAGATCTTTTCCGAATGGAACTAACTATTGCTTATCACTGTTCGCGTGAGTCTGATTTTGTTGAAGGTGTCAGGGCATTATTGATCGACAAAGATCGCAATCCTCGCTGGAAATTTTCCTCTTCCGCTGACGTGTCGGAAGAGTATATTGAGGAATTTTTTGAATCGCCTTGGAATGATTTTCATCCATTAAAAGATTTAGAAAAAATGTGCCCAGTAAATTAAATCGGCTGAGCGAGGACCTTTTTATTCTCCTCAGTGACGACCTCTATGGGCTGATCGGTACTATTTTTCAAGATGGCTAGAGTTTTTTTCCTTCCTTGGCTTATCAAAACCCCGTCTTGAAGCCCAGCTACCGCAGTGTCTATTAAGTGCAACCTCTTTTTGAGTTTCCCTCGAAAATGCATCCTAGCGATTATTTCTTGCCCTAGATAACAACCCTTCTCAAAATCTAACGCATTAAGTTCATGGTAGTTAAGTGATTGAGGCAGGAACAATTGACTATTCTCGGCGTTGATCCACGAATGCAACAGCTCTATTTCTAGGTCCGTCCAATCTTTTAGTTGCATTCCTTTTTTTGACTCTTTCTTATTGAGCCAGAGTTCTTTTCGATTTCCAAGATCGATTTCAAAACCATTATCAAGTGCTGTTAAACGCATACCGTTTTTCTGCGCTGAATCGTTTCCATAACAAAACAACTCGTTAGATATGTTTTTTATTTCTGCCTTTGAAAACACAATATATTTTGACAGGAAACTTAAAGTTTTCTCTAAAACATCCTTTGACATTCGTAGTAAAAGTTTTTCTTCTGTACTCGCGAGCAAAAAACTTGTGATTACTCTACCTTGGATATCGCAGATTGCTCCCATTTGGGCTGACTCAGGTGTCAGATTCTCTAAATTGCAGGTTGTGTATCCTTGCAAAAATTTCTTTGCATCTTTACCCGAGAGTTCCAAAAAACCGAAATGATCTAATGTCAGAGATTTAGTCACTGATAATTTTCCTTTATCTTTCTATTTTTTTCTGCCGGATAAGTATAATCGATCTTTTTTTGAAGAGAGTTGCAAAATGAATGACCTAGATTATCGGAAATTGTTATGGAGGGCTAGGAGAGGAATGTGGGAGCTCGATCAATTATTAGTCCCATACTGTGAAGAGGTGGTTCGGGGGCTGTCTGCGAGCGCGCAGGACGCGTTTTCAAGGCTTTTAAAAGAGGAAGACGCTGATCTTTTGAATTGGTTTTCTTTAGAGAGTTCGCCTGACGACGATGAGTTTAAGGGTTTGATATTAGAAATATTAAAATGGAAACGAGATCCATAAGGGTTCAGTTAAAAGAAGAGGGCGTCAATATAGAGTCCTTTAATTCCTCGGATTGCTCTGGATAGTCGAGCGTGAAATGCAGCCCCCTACTTTCCCGCCTCTGAAGGGCGCATCGAACCATAAGATCCGCGACGCAGGCCAAATTTCGCAGCTCCAGAAAGTCGCTGGATATTTGATAGTTTGAATAGTGTTCCTCTATTTCTTGCTGGAGCAGCCTGATTCTTCGGCGGGCTCGTTGGAGCCTTTTGTCAGTTCTGACAATACCTACGTAGTCCCACATAAGCGCTCGGAGTTCTTTCCAATTATGACTAACAGTAATTTCCTCGTCTGAGCTTACTACCTGGGTATCGTCCCACGCTGGTATTCGTAATTGCTCGGGCAGGCTTCCAGGGCTATTCTGGATGTGCTTAGCTGCAGACTTTGCAAAAACCATGCATTCGAGTAGGGAATTGCTAGCCATCCTGTTCGCACCATGCAATCCCGAAAAGCTAGACTCCCCAATAGCATAGAGACCGGGAAGATCGGTTTTTCCATTTTTATCTATCACCACTCCACCGCACGTGTAATGGGCTGCGGGCACTATCGGCATTGGTTCTTTCGTAATATCGATGCCGAGTTCTAAACAGCGAGAAAAGATGTTCGGAAAATGTTTTTTCACAAATTTATCGCCTTTATGACTGATATCTAAAAGCACGAAATTACAGCCGAGTTTTTTCATCTCATGGTCAATCGCTCTTGCCACAATGTCTCTTGGCGCTAGCTCTTTCCGTTCGTCGTACTTGTGCATAAATCTCTCTCCGCTTGGCAAAAGGAGGTGTGCTCCTTCTCCCCTTAGGGATTCGGAAATGAGAAAAGATTTGGCTTTCGGGTGGAAAAGGCATGTGGGGTGGAACTGATTGAACTCTAAATTTCCTACTCTACAGCCGGCACGCCAGCACATAGCTATACCGTCACCTGAGGCAGTGTCCGGGTTGCTGGTGTACTGGTAAACTTTCGATGCTCCGCCTGAGGCAATCACGACGTGCTTAGCCCTGAAGATTTCCACCTTCTTTGTGGTTAAGTTAAGCGCATAAGCACCAATACAATCCTTGCCTCCCAATCCCAGTGAGTCTTTGGTGATAAGGTCGACCGCTACATACTTCGGAAATAAAGTTACATTGCTTCTTGACTTTAGCTGCTCACTCAAAGTCAGTGCAATTTCTTTACCAGTTGCGTCTGCTGCATGAATTACTCTGCGGTGGGAGTGCCCTCCTTCTTTAGTAAGATGATATGCGGTAGACCCATCTCTATCTACTTTAGTGTCAAAGTTTACGCCCAGCTCGACAAGCCAGCTTATGATGTCGGCGCTTTGTTTAACAGTGAATGCAACTATTTCGGGATTGCAAAGCCCCACTCCGACGTCTAACGTATCCGTAACATGGGAAGATATCGAATCATACTCACCTAGCACCGCTGCGACCCCTCCTTGGGCGTAATATGTGGAGCCTTCCATTGGCTCATCCTTGCAAAGCATGGAGACGCTGAACTTTCGGTCTAGCTGGAGAGCGAGCGTCATTCCAGCGGCACCACTGCCGATTACTAAGACATCGCTTTCATTCATAAACTGGTCCATGATGACTGTTTTTTACGACGTTATGGTTACATGGATTTTTTTAATTTTACAGAGCATATCTTTTAGACAATTTTCAAAAATTTACTAAAAGTTGGGAACTAATTCAGTTATTTGAAATCTAATACGTCTCGGTATAAGGAACTTTTGATTAACACAGAAATAAATGATTATAGGCTTGTTCAACGTGTTCTAAAGGGTGATAAGAAGTCTTTTGATTTGCTTGTTCTGAGGTACCAGCAGCGGGTGACCGCTGTTGTGGGCAGATATAACCTTAGCAATGAAGAAATAAAGGATATAACTCAGGAAACATTTATTAAGGCTTACAGGTCGATAGATAAGTTCCGAGGGGACAGCAAGTTTTATACTTGGCTTTATAGAATAGCTATAAATTCTACCAAGAATCATTTGATAGCGAAGTCTCGGCGGCCACCAGATGTTGACATTGACGTTTCTGAAGTTACATCCTTCCTTCAAAGTTCGACTGGGCCAGAGGGGGAATTTGAAGGCGAAAGGCTCGGCCAAATCGTCCAAACGGCGATTTCAAAACTTCCTCAGGAGCTCAAGGTTGCAATGATAATGAGGGAGTATGAGGGCATGAGTTACGAGGATATATCCTCAATCATGGAATGTCCTATCGGTACAGTGCGTAGTAGAATATTTCGGGCAAGGGAAGCGATTGAGAAGGAAATAAAAAACGTCAGGTGAGGTGGCTTTTTGATTAAAGGGAAAACTTTGTGAAAAACACTACAAAGGAACAATTTTCAGCGTTCATAGATGGAGAGACAAGTGAATTTGAAGAACTCTCATTATCTCGATCTTTATCTCAAGGAGAAGATTTTATTGACTCCTGGACTTCATACTTGAAAATACGTGGTGCCACTAGTGTAAGGGATCCCCTTAATCCAGAAGATCACCGCAAACTTTATGAAGAAATTAGCAATTCGATCTATGCCGACGAAACGCATCTTATGCGTTCTAAAAGGCCAGAAAACAAAAGCTTTGCTTACGCAGGATACGGCGTAGCAGCTTCCCTAGTGTTGGCTTTGGGGATTTTTTTACTTCCTCAGGAAGAGGAATCTTTAGTTGACCGTAATATCGAGGTTAGGAAAGATTATCGACATCCTAAAATTGACCCTGAACAGGGTTCCGAGCAGTCTGATCTTCTAGTTAACGCGCCTGAATTATTCGAGCTAGATCAACAAAAACGAGACCGCCTGAGGTCTTATTTAAACGAGCATGACAGGATGGTCGAGCTGGAGAGCGAGAGCAAGCTAGCAAATTTTAAGGAGGCAGGAAAAAATTGAGCTTTGGTCGCAATAGAGTTTTTCTATCGATATTTTTCCTGTTCGTTTCGATTCAACTTGAAGTACAGGCAAAGTCGGAGAAGACTCCTCTAACATGGATAGAAGGCATGGGTCATGCTTTTCGAGAAACAGACTTTGATGCGACCTATACCTACCTTAAGGGAATCTCCATGCACACCGTCCGCACGATTCACATGAAGGTTAATGGCGAAGAGAAGGAACGACGTTTTAATTTAAGCGGAGAAAATCGAGAGCTTTACAGAGCGGGGAAGACAGTGAATTGTATTCACGCCGGGTTCCAAACAAAAAAAAATTTAAAGCTCGATGGTTGCGTAAGTATAGGTCCATTTTCTTCAGCTTTCCCTGAGAGGATAATAAAAGCGAAAGACCTTTATTATTTTTCGCTTCTTTCAAATAACAGAATCATTGAAAGGACTGCGATTCAAATATCAATATCTCCAAGATTTAACGATAGGTATGGCTACATAGTTTGGATTGATAAACAATCGGGACTACTTCTAAAATATGTCCTCACAGATAGAGGTCGAGCAAAAGAGGTTTTCCAGATAGTTAGGCTCGAATTAGGAGATCAGATTGACGAGGCCCAGCTAGAGTCAAAAATTCAGGAAGATGCATTCGTCCGACGGCTTTATACCGAACCGAGAGAAAAAAAAGGCAAGCCAAGTGTCACAGTAAATTGGTTACCCAGCGGATTCAAATCTGTTAAGCGTCAAGGAAATCGACTTCATTTCACTGATGGACTCGCAAATGTCTCGGTTTTTGTAAATTCCCGCAACTCTGATCTCCTGCCTGACTTGGCTACAAGTTCGGGTGGAACAGTTTTGTTGACAAGAAAACTTAAACATCATAAGCAGCAGATTACTGTTGTCGGTAATGTCCCCATGCAAACGGCAAGAAAAGTCGCAGAATCGATTGAGCCAGTTGTTTATTAGTAACGTATAAATTTTGCAACTCATAGTGGCGCGAAAAAAAGCCCAAAATCCAGAGATTCCGAGTGTCAGCGGGAGAGCGAAACGGTCATAAATTGAGGGGAGTTATTTAAATGTTAAGAATGGTCGTTACCATTTGCCTTGTCTTGTCTTCGGCGCAGGCTGTCGGGGACTTCCCAAATTTTACTGAATTGGTTGAGAAGATTAAACCATCTGTCGTAAACATTCGCGCGACCAGAGACCTCAATAGGAACAAGAAAGACTCAGGGTACGATGGTCAGGACATCCCGGACGCGCTCAAACGATTTTTGAGGGAGCCTTACAGGCGAAACCCGAGACCGGCAGCTGGTTCGGGCTTTATCATCGGGGAAGACGGTTATATCTTAACTAACAATCATGTCGTGGATGGAGCGGATGAAATCATAGTTGCTCTGAGTGACAGGCGGGAAAGGGTTGCAGAAGTCGTAGGATACGATCCTCTTTCTGACCTTGCATTGCTTAAAATAAACGAATCCAACTTACCGTCGGTTAAGGTAGGGAAATCCTTGGAGTTAAAAGCTGGATCATGGGTAGTCGCGATTGGCTCGCCATTTGGATTTCAACAAAGTGTGACGGCGGGTATAATTAGTGCCACCGGTCGAAGTCTCCCGGAAGGAAATGGGAGATATGTGCCCTTCATCCAGACTGATGTGGCCATAAACCCGGGCAATTCGGGAGGCCCCCTGATTGATTTAAATGGAAATGTTGTGGGAATAAATTCCCAGATATTTACGCGTTCAGGAGGATTTATGGGACTTTCCTTTGCAATCCCGATCGACGTTGCGATGGAGGTCGTAGACCAATTAAAGGAAAATGGGGAAGTTGTTAGGGGCTGGCTAGGCGTAGGTATTCAGAAAGTTGATATGGATCTCGCAAAATCTTTTGGCCTAGACCGTCCTTCGGGGGCTCTCGTGACTGAGGTTTTTCCAGGCAGTGCGGCCGAAAAAGCCGGCGTTTTGGCCGGCGACATCATATTTTCCTTTGATGGAAAAAAGGTTGATTTGTCAGATGATCTCCCACAGCTAGTAGGTAGAGTGAAACCTAGGACAACAACGCAGCTGGAAGTTGTAAGACAGGGAAAAAAGAAGAGTTTAGATGTGACGGTTGGCGCCCTTGAGGAAGAAAGATTAGCTAGCAGAGCTGTAAATCCATTATTAAAGCAAAATCGCCTCGGGCTTGTTGTTGAGGATATTGAGCCGGGAAGTCCTCAATATGAAATGGGCTTACGAGGCGTTTTGGTTTCCAAAGTCCTCGAACTG
>MDSZ01002349.1_pt1 | contig 22123 bp, 20 predicted proteins | sample 811201 | NCBI WGS metagenome assembly MDSZ01 (sample SAMN05326647, study PRJNA326480) | marine metagenome | isolation source: seawater | place: Indian Ocean: North | collected 2010 | reverse complement strand
TGAGGGACCACCACCACCTACGCTATCCCAACCAGGTGAACCAGATACATCTTGTTTCCATATCTGTGCTTCATCTTCTGTAGAGTTATATACTAACGTTCCATAAGCAGGAGTACCAAGTGCATTAACTGCTGCTTGGTTAAGTTCTGGCAGATTAAGTTGCTCTGTAACTGTTAGAGCAGTAACAATCGCTCTAGTTGCAGCATCAATCTGGTTTCCAATAATCTTTGTTGACATAATCCCCTCGTGATGTTATATAACCAATTCACGAATCTGAATAACGTCACCAGTTGCAGGTGGAGCAGATATACTAAAGTCAACAGCATTACCTGTTACTGTATAGTCCACACCAGGAACTTGAGCGACACCATTTAGAAATACTAAAAGTGAGTAAGCAGTGTGTCCAGGCGAAATATTAAACGTCTGTGTTGCACCATTACCATTATATGTAACACCGTTATTGCTATTTGCAATACCAGTTGCTAAAGAGTATTTATCTGCACAACCGTATTTACCAGTAACATCTAAGTCACCAGAAATATAAGTGTTACCACCAATCTTCATCCTGTTGGATGCGTCAGGTGACATACCAATACCATAATGAGTTACACCACTGTATCTGTTAGATGTAATAGGTGTAGTATCACTCAATCCAATCTTGTACCATACACCAGTATCATACACCCATCCGAGTGATTGACCAGGTGCCCAGTCAATGTTATAACAAATGTCACCATTGTTAAAAGCTAACCCTGACTGTAGGTCTGGTAGTCCATTAAGTTCTTCTGCTAGGAATGTCTGCTTCAGAACTGTACCATCAGTGTTAGAGTAAGTGTACTTAAGTGACTGTATCTCATCTGATGATGTGACTTTCTTCTGGAAAGTAACAGGACCAGAGAATACTGATTCTAACTGGTTAGACGCACCACCAATTACGGTTAGTTTGTCAGTTAAAACCAATTCAGAGAACGTTTCGATAGTTGTGTCCTCTTCACCCAACACGTTAAGTTGAGCAATATCTTCGTTAGTGATCTGACCTGTAACTGGGTTAATAACCTGGTTACCAACGAACAGTTCACCATCACTGTTAACACCAGAGTAGTATGCCACACCTGCTGCTTCCTTCAGTGACTGAGATAGTCTCACCTGTTGTGGTGATAGTACCTCCACCTGTGTAGATGGGAACGCAGTTGAGTAGTTACCTGGACCAAATCCAAGATACTCAAACGTGTGACCTGATGCTCTCAGAATAGAATATCTTCGCAGTTCTATCTGTAGTGGAGCAACAGACTGGTCTGTGTTAAGTTTCAGTGCAATCTTTCTCTCTTCTTCATCACCTAATCTGGCAGTAACCAGTATTCCATTAAGTGAGTTGGAAGTAGTGTTATATCCTAAGTTATTCTCTGACTCTAAGAGTAAGAACTGTGTTGTCTCTTTAGTGATAGAGAGTTGCTTATTCTCATTAGGTGTTGGTGTAGCACCATCAGTGGTCTTAACCACACCCAATACTTCATTATCTGCAACAGATACAGCAGCAGCAGGGTCAGCAACTGGGTTGTCTCTGTCAAATGCAGGATATATATCTATTGTTGCCTGTGAGAAGGCAAAGTCATCGAAGTTTGATGTTGCTGGTGAGACTGATGCAGAGAGTAATGTGAGGTAATAGATACCGTCCTTGACACCACGCTCAAATTCTTGGAATGTCTCAACATCGTAGATATAGTAGGTCTTACTGTAGGCAGGGCTATTGGTCTCCGAAGAACGAGGCTGTAGAACAAAACCAGTAATAGGAGGTCTTGGGATTGGGAATGCGTCTTTATTGAGAGTATACCTAAATCTGTAGGTTCTGTCATTAAGGTCTCTAGCATCAGGCACCCTGCGAATAAATGTAGTAGGAGTAAATCCTAAGTTCTGATACAGGTTATTTGCCTGTAGCGTAGTATATATTGTATTAGCAGAGCTATCTACCTGTATATACCACTGATTCCTATTAGTATCATATTTGATTGGGTTCTCATCATCACCTGCTCTAGTACCTGTAACATCTGGACCTGCAGGGTTAATGTCTGCATAATGGGTCGTTGGTTCTGAGGCACCTGAGGCAATTAGGGCAACATAGATTTTATCAGGTGTGTTGACATCATCTCTTCTAGCACCAACAGTATAACCCTGAATCTTCGAAGGTGGTCTACCTAATTGGCTAGTATATCCATAGAGATACAATCTAGATGCGTCTGCTTCTGCTCTAGTTGCATTAATATCAATAGTAACCCAGTTAATAGATATCTCATCTACATCACTGAGTGACTTAGGTGGTATAACGTGAGTTAATTCACCTGCTTTATCTTTTGTGAATGCTGCTTTCTTAAATCCTTTACTTCGGAGAGAAGTGTTACCAAAGTTTGAGTTTGAGTTGGTGATAGAGAGGTCACCGCCGCTATCGGAGAAGAAGTGATCACCGAAACCAACAGCGAACACCGAGACGACCTGGATAAATGCATCATTTGATGCTTTAATGTGACGATGCCGCCAACCCTTTCGATACTCGGATAGTCCATTAATATGAGCACCAGATCCCGCAGCTTGGGCTTCATATGCTCCAGTACTTTGGTTGTATAGTACGAACGCTCTGTCATCTTTCTGGAGTGATATACCCGTAAACTGGGCAACCACCATAGACTTAAATCCAGTCGCTTCATCACCATCAGCATGCATACCATTGATACCCCAAACTGATCTCAGTGAACAGTTAAAGACATATGGTGATGCTGAGTCAACAGTATCGATTTCGACCTTAACAAGAATATTAGAACCGATAGCATTACCAGATGGTTCAGTTGACATCTGATAGGTAAACTGGTTACCCTGTGCAGATGTTACCAAGAATGAACCATTATAGAGGAGTTGATCCTGCTCAGTAGGACCAGTAACCCCAGATATATTAACAGCGACACCCACGGAGAATCCATGGTTCTTTGGATTGCCCAACGCATCCACTGTGAATGCTGTGGCGGTTTGTCCATTTCGGATGATTTGTGATACAGCAAATTCGTCGGAGATAGGACCAACAATCCTGTTTTCTTCGACTCTTGCCTGTAATTGGTCTTGTGCTACAACACCTGAAGAGTCAGGTATAGTTGCATATGCTTTAGAGATCTTCTGATAATATAAGTTTAGATCAGTTATATTTGCGAACTCAAAACAAGTTAATTTATGATGTGAAAAGTTTGGTGCAATAGTGCTTATGTCGTCAGCCCTGTAGTAAACTCCGTTGGTATCTCCGTCAAAGAACGACTGTTGCCAGAAGTAGCAACCACCTGTGAGTTTAAATATACCAGCAGCAGCAGGTTCATTAGTAGCAGTAATACCGAGACTACCCTGTACTGTGGGATAAGGGACATATTTTGGAACGACTTTGGTTCTACGTAAGTCCGAACCAACAACAGAACAACCCCTAGGGACAATAATACCACCAGCAGCAGCATTAAATTTATAAAGAACATTACTCGAAGAAGTTAAATCAAAATTTGAGTTAGAATCAAAAGGTTGTATGTCATTATAGTTAGCAACACCAGGTCTATTGTCTATAACATAGTCTGATGGGTATAGGTAGATTGAGAATGCGTCAAATTCATCATTACTAAGTCCAACTCTATATGAAAATCTAGCTACCTCTAGAAATGCACGTTGCAACGTCTTAAAGGGACGCAATGCAGAGTTACCTCGGTTATCGTAAGCATCCGATGCATCAAAGTCGTCGGGGTTAACGTATATAATACGTCCAGTCCTCGACGTGATGATATTTTTAAGACGAGTAAGTGCCATTTAATTGATCTCTGTCCTATTGTACTATTTATTTCACACCTTAAGGGGTGGGTCCACCAGCGGCATTCTTGGATACAGAAAGCACAACATAATCATCAGCATTACTCTCAAATCCAGTAACAGCATAACTAATGTCTGCTGCACTAGAGTATACAAGTATATTCTGTCCAGGTCCAACTACTACTCCAGTAATTCGATCTGTAGCATTTGCTGCAATCGCTTTATCATAAGCAAACCAATCTTCAGCATTACAATACACTAATGTAGTAGCACCAGCAGCGTCACCAGTACCAATAGTTGCTACATTAAACGTTAAGTTTGCAGCACCACCACCACCAAGTTGAGCGTCAGTGACAGTTAGTGTTTCAGCAGCAGCATAATCCTTACCACCATTGACCAATGTAACAGTGGCAGCACCAGATCCATCAACAACAACATTAACCTTAAGACCTGACCCTGAACCACCAGTAGGTAAAATTCCATTATATGTTCCTGCTGTTCTAGAACCATCAGCAGCACCAATACTACCTAGAGTCTGTGCTTTACCTGATACAACTTCTGTCCAGCGACGTGATCCATCAACTTCAGTAACACTGTCGTATAGATTGTCACCTACAGCAACCGCAGGAGATCCTTCATCTAGTGATATCTTTAGAACATTTCTATCAGCATCCCAATCATGAACATATCCATAGAAACCAGGTGTAACACCACCAGCATCAATAGTATATGTTGTAGCACCAATAGTAAACTGTGCTGCAGCAGCAAATGCTTTGCCTCTCACAGCATATACGTATATGTCTTTATAAAATGGTTCTAATACTGTAGTAATACCCCAACCATATCCAGCATTAGCATCAGCAGTGTTAGCTACAGCAGGTTCAGCATAAGAGTTTAATGTCAATGGAGTGGCAGCAGTGATTGCAATCTCTAGATAACATCCCGCTTGACCAGCAGTACCAACTTTCGTTACACCAGTTGTATACTCTGTACCAGTTAAACCCTGCGTACCATCTATTTCTTCTGATAATCTAAACGGATGACCAGTGTTACTAGCATCTGTTTGGTGATATCTAATAGTACGCTCCACCTCCATCTCAGGGTTTAATGGTAATTCATACACACCACCTGCAGATCCCTCTGCATAGATGAATTTATCAACATTAATGATATCAGATGAACCTTGTGAGAAGTTTAATTGCACAGTAGCAGAACTAGTGCCACCAGTAAGGGTTTCACCTTCAGTAAAGAAGTTTAGATAATAATCACCAGCATCTGTTAGTTGAGTAATAGCAGAACCATCGTTATGGTTAACAGCAGATGTACCATACTGTCCACGTACAACAGTTAAGTCATTACCAGCAACCTCACTAACCTGAAGAATCTCGTTACCAATCTGAATAAATGCACCTGATAGGAATCCAGTAGCATCTGCAATAGTTAGTGTAGTATCACCAGCAGCAAATGTTCCAGACTCGTCAATTGTACTTGTGGTTGCAGAGTCAATGTATGATTTAGCAAATGCTCCAGCAGGGATAACTTGAGCAGTTGTACCAAGAACACCACGAGTAACAGTCAGTTCATTATTAGCAACGTTAATACCAGTAGGATCGATTTCGATAATCTCAGTTGCAGAAACAGAGTCAATTGCGATCATCAACTTTGCACCATCAGCAAGACCTGTGTTTCTTGATACGTTAACAGCAGTAGCATTTGCTGCAACATCTGCTACTTCTGCATAAATGGCAGCAGTAGTTGCTTCATAAGCACGAAGTGTAGCAGTTAATCCAGAAAAACCACCAGTAAGAGTTTCACCAACAGTAAATGAACCTGTTACTTGCTCACTGTTGCCTTCAGTTTGCAGGATTTTGGCAACCTTTAAATAACGATGAACTGTATCAGTAGACTTATAAACATCTAACAATTTAGCAATACTACCATCAGTAGTAGCAATATCAGCACCTGGAGTTGCTTCGTTAAACTGAATGCCAGGGGTAACAGTTAATTTGTAGTTTGCAAAGGCATTACCCTTAGTAAACTCATATTTCTTACTATCATCAGTACTCGACGATTCATCTCCGTCCAAAGTAATTATCTGATTATAGTCTCGAACTGCTGCACGATAAGTAACACCTGAACCAGACTGATTAGTAGCAGAAAAGACTACTGCCCCAGTGTTGTTAATGTCAGTACCGTAAAGTTTCGTATTTGTTGTAGCCACTGGTTTTGCTGCGGCTAAGCGTCCTGCTGCTGTCATTGTTTAATTACCAACCTGCTTGGAAGAATGATTGCAAACGGAGTCTTCCTCCGAGAGAAGGTGCACTGATAGCACCACCGAAACTAACACCCACCGCTTCGATGTTGTTAGTAGATAATAGTGTAGCGTCTGCTCCTGGGAATTTAATTGAGACTGGCTCAGTTATATTAGAAGCATCAATGGTGACAAGACCGTTAACCTCATCAGGGTTATTGATCTTCATATACTCCATCGTTTTGTTAGCAAGAGTCTGCGTTGCTTTCTCTGCTACGATGACGTTAGAATCTATGCCATTATTTAGTGGTTCTGCAACAGTGCCTTCTGGGAAGGTCCATTGTAGGTTTGAGTTAGCATTAAGGTTAACTAAGTTAAATGTAATCTTCTTAGTTGCATCTGCACTATCCTCAAAGATAGCACCCTTATAGATCTTGTTAGTTAATGTCTGTGTAGACGATTCACCAACAACCTTAACATTTAAGTCTGGCCATTGTACAGTTCTATTTGATGTCAATAATGATTGATCAAAGATGATGTACTTAGTAGGATTATTAGGATCAGTAGATGGAGTACCAGAAAACTTAGGGTTAACGTGATTCTTATTATATAAGTCTTGTTCAGTCAAGTCATCAAGCAACGTTGACTGTGTAATCGTAGTACCATAGTCAGGTAAACGATAAATGTGTTGACCTGGTGCTGACCATGCGTCACACTCAAACTTTGCTATCTTAGCAACATCAGTAGAACCAGTAATCTGTAAATCATTATCTTTAATGATAATAGACTTATTAGTTAAAGTCTGGAAAGTATCTGATGCAACTATTGTCGTAGATGTATTAGCACCAACGCTAGGCATATCAAATCGTCGAGTACCACCAGCAGTGGAAACTGTATCAACGTTAAATGTTACCTTTTTGGCAGGGTTCTGGTCACCAGCAAGGTAAAAGTTTGTATCAGTTAGCTCTGTAGTACCATTTACGGTAAAGTATCCACTACCCTGTGGAACTATTTCCACACTAGCATTTGCTGCTGCTGTATCAACTGCACGAACCTGTAAGGTCGATGACCCGTCGTTGTTTAAGTTGCGACTATTATAGATTGATGCACTACCAAATGTCAGACCAATTTCATCTGCTGCTGATTGGTATACTCCAGTATCTCTATCCAAGTCAAAAGCCAGTCCTGGAGCAGATTGACTGCCTGCAGAAACTGACCTAAAAAGTTGATTGACTTTTGATTTCCTATTGGGGATCAGTGGATCTGAGATAACAATGGGAAGAACTGCTTCTCCAGTCACCAATGCGTCAGCAATAGTCTCAAGTTGTGATATTCTCTTGGTTCCCACTATTCACTATCTACGGTATTCCAAGTTATTTATAACGTCAAATCCCTCTCTCCCATGAGGAGACTACGCAGCTTTCTCGCTTTATCTGCATGATCGGAATGATACTTAATCCAAAAGTTCACTTCTTGGAGAATTTCTTCGTATGTATGACGTGCATCAAGGGTTTCATCAGTGAGATAATCTCCTACAATTTCACTTAAGCGATTCATTCTTTCTCGCTTATCAACAATATTACCTGGAGATTCTAGATAATTCTTCAGATACTGTTCATTATCATGTGTGCCTGCCACTTTAATGTCCCCCGTATGGGTCGTTTGCGTCATCATAAATACCTTCCTCAATGCGTTTGTTTAATTCCGAATAACTTGATTGGCAATTCGGTGGTTCTGGATCTATATTACCAGTTTTTCGCTTCCAGTCAACATACATTGCTTGCAACACCCAAGATTGAGAAAGACTCTTAGGTCCATTCTCTAGAAGATCAGTCTGGTATGCATTGAGTACTTTCATACCCTTGTACTCTTCTCTCCAACTCTTGTGCCATCTCCGTGTTGTCATACTTTTCTGTTAGATATTCTACTGTGTTTGCAATATCACCCATGGCATCTCTAAGCACAGGTTGTTGACCTGACTCTTGATGAAGTTGGTGATCGATGAGGGACCATCGCCACTGCCCCATATCCTTATTGTACCATAATCGTATTTGCATGAACTATTTAGTTGGGGACATCCTCATAATTCTCTATTAATGGTGACATTTCGAACATTATAGGGTGACATTCCTCCTCTATAAGGTAGGAAGACCAACGATATAAGTCCTCTATAGTGATTTTTGGGTTATTAACTGCCTTTGTAATAATCTCTTCGTCAGTAGTGTCGAAACCCTCATCATCGAATGTAAATGGAATGCAATTAATCATATGGAGGAGTACAATACCCTCATGACCGTCCATATAATCTAAGATGCAGTATTCAGCGGTAATTTTTAGCTTCATCATCCATCATCACAGCGATTCTCTCCTTAATATCATTCAGTGCTGTACTGATATCAAGAGATTTACTAGTATGTATCGCTGATGCGTCCTCATATCCAACAAGTGTCCAATGCCACATATGATCCCATTCACTGAAGTACATCTTGATGTCCATCGTCAAGTTCTTTCTGCATTTCTGTGAGGGTTTCTGTGACATAGGTCTGTACTCCAACTGGGTCTGGTTTCCAATCAGCAGGCATAGGTATATCAGGTAACTCCTCTTGTTCGTACTTATTGACAAACTCTGGTAGAGGCGACATGATAATACTCTGTTTGCCTTCCTGAATTATCTTGATTGTATGACCTCTTTCTATTAATGTCAAGAGAAAGTCAAGATTTGTTTTAATCTCCTCTACAGAGACCTCAATAAGATTGCTCATCAGTATATAAAGGTAATTTCATTTTCGTTGTCCAAGTACTCTTTCAGGATATCCACAGTCTCTGCGAAACTGTATGATCCATCAGAATCAAACTTGTACCTTACTTCTGCCTCATATCCATCCTGATCCCTCAGGGTGATTTTTCTCCTGGGAAAATTTATGAAGGCATGGTCAACATAATCGACGATTTCATCAGACATAGTTTAATTAATTAAGCATGACAGGTAGTCCGAAGACTGAGGTAGGTCCGAGTCCACATCCGAACCATGCGGCACCCACACCAGTACTCATGGCTACGACACCAGTAGTTACTTGGTTTATTATAGCACCACTTGCTCCTGTGACAACCTCTCCGATACCTCCTGTAGGAGTTCCGATCAAAGTGATGTGTGCACCTGCACTGGATCCTACGATTATGTCTGCCATAGCAGATGGCATGGATGTACCTAAGGTCATCCTAACCTGTGCAGGTGGAGCTGTTCCTGGGAATGGAGTGTCCATTGCCACGTCCACGATAGATCCCTTAACAATACTGAACTGACCAGTAAGGACAGGCATCATCTGGAAAATACCAACAATATCAAACCTACCACAGTTAAGGAAAGAACTGATCCAGTTCGCTTCATTAATGATCTCACCTGTTGCTTCGTTAGTAATACCACCAGCAGATAGGTTAATCTCTTGTGCTTTTAGGTTGATTGCCTCAATAGCAGTGAAGTTAAAACGTGCTGCTTGTACCTTCCAGTCACCTTGGAAGTTCCAGTCAGTGTCACCAGCAGTTGTTCTTACTGATTTAACTTCTCTTTCTCCAACTTCAGTATTAAACTTAGGAGTTGGATGCTCCTTACCATCACCAGCAGCATTCTTTGCTGCCAATTCATTAAATTTCTTAGCAGTCTGACTAGCAGTCTCTTCTCTTAATGGTGCTGTTGCTTGTGATGCAGCATCAGACGCACTCTTAGATGCATAGTATTGTGTCTTCTCATCATCACTCATCTTGTCATACTCTTCTGGAGTGACATCTGGTGATGTATAAATCTGATAATCTCCTGCTGCATCTGGTAGATCCTTTTGATCATCCCACTTCTGACCACTAGCAAATCCACCATTAGCATCTGTTGCCTTGGCACCAGGACCATTAGACTCATGCTGGTTGATAGATCCAGAGACCTCAATGTGATAATCACCCATAACCTTGAGGTAGTAGTCACCCTCAACAGTTACAACCTTATTGTTCTTAACGTTTGTTACTTGGTCACGACCAATAATCTTAGTTTCATTGTTAGGATTATTGGTATGCTTATTACCTCTCTTATCCTCAAAACTACTTACACCACCAGGACCTTGGATAACTCTCTTCTCCTTACCAGGAGTAGCATCATTGATCTCTTTAGATCCATTGAGTGCCATCTTAGTTTCCATCAAGAACGGATTAACGTTCTGGAAGAAATTATCAAAGAAGGTACCCTTAGGATTTGCCTGACCTGATGGTGGACAACTACTATAGTCTCCTCCACCTGGACCTTGGAGAGCATCATCTATATCCTCGCACTGGGTGGTTCCTAATAGAGGGAGCCACCCTGTGGCTTTCGGTTTTCGACTCTTCCTACCGCAATCTTTCATCCCCGCTATCAGTGCGAGTATTGCCTTAAGGATCTTAAGGATTGATTTAAAGTCTAACTTAGTAAAGTCAATAGAGAAGATAGACTGAACACCATCAGCAAGTTCTTTAAGTGCTTTAACGGTGTTAATTGCTGTAATAATAAAATTCGCAACCTTATTGATTGCTGACATCGCTTTACAGATGCTGTTCTGAATACCAGACATCATCTTATCAACGGTGTCAAGAATTCTAGACTCCATCTCAGCGATGAAATCCATTACCTTACTGAATAGGGAGTTCAGGTACGACGATATGTACCCCATTATATTCCCCATTATCATCACCCACTCTGGAGTAGGTTTACAGAATAATGCAAATATTAACTGTAGTATCTCACCAATCAGAGTAATAACAACAACAGGTAGGATGTTAGAAAGAACTTGTAGGATCTTATCAATCAACATCTGAATGACTCTTGCTGCTAGCTCCTTAAGAGGTGCAAGCATACCACTGATAGCATTAGTCAGGAAGTTAGTAACGTTAGATAACTGGTTGAGTATGTTCTTACCTTCTATAACTCTACCAGTAATGGTGGACATGAAGTCACCACTAGATGCATTACGTGCTAACCCACCAACCTCAACACCAATCTCAGTGAGCATACGCTTGAGATCCTTGGTGAATCCTTCATTAGCAGGTCCTGTAGTACCATCAGCAATACCACCCTCCATAGATGGTGGACCTATGGGGTTAGTGTACACATTAAATGGTGTTTCTGCTTCACCACGAGAGATTGCACCCTTAGATGCTTCCTCTCCACCAGTAGCACCACCACTTTGTTGACCTTGTGCTTTAACAAATGGTGCACCACCTAATGAATCTTGATTATCTTGTCCTTTCTGTTGTGGTGTATCTGTTGCGTTCTGATCAGCAATTTTAGGATCTGCAAAGACAGTCCTTGCCATTTCTTTAGGAGCACCACGCTCTCTACCACTAGAACCTGAAGAGTTACTGTTCTCAGAGTGACGGAAACCACGGAATGCACCCAAGACACAAGGAAGTTGTGCTTCTTCACCATCCATGAAGAAACCTAATACTTGTGCACCAGGTTGTAGTTCAGTAGTAGATCCAGCATTCTTAGTCTGGGGTCTATCAGTTGGTAGAAGTACGGTTGCCCATGGCAAATCCTTAGTGGGTAACTCTTGGAGATACTCGTTCTTACCATCCGAATCGGTCTTAGTACCAGTATACCAACCAATGATACGAACTTTCACACGTCCCAATTGACTGGGATCCATATGGTCTTCTACTTCACCGATCCACCAGGCGAAACCATCTCTTCCAGCGAAATCAGCTTTTGATCCTAACATTATAATGTGTAGTCTAGTTTCCTGCCATTATTTAGTCTAGTAAAGGAAAACATTCCTTCACCCTCCTCCTTACCCCAAGCAAATTTATCATTCCTACAGTAGTATCCAGTGTCACGTGATAGATACATATCACCATCAAACTGTATATCACTAACAACATACGTGTCACCATCTGGTTTAGGTACAATACATTCACCCTTAACACTACCAAACCACCACGTACCAAAGTATCCCCATTGCATCTCACATCCAGGTGTATCTGTCAATAAATTATGTGCTCTGGTATATGCAGTGTCATGTGTCTGGTAATTAATAGTAATATGATAATGTCTATATGGTTTGTCTTCACCCTCATAATTATACCACTGCTTCAGTTCCAAGACATTAGATTTGATCTTGGTGTAGAGAATATGAACCTGTGGCCAGTTAGTTGGATTACTATATGCCTGTCGTTTATTATTGTAGTGACCTAGTATTAACTTATCAAATGACATGATCATACCACCCTGTAATAATCATTTTTTCTTCATTGGGTGCTGGTATTCCCTTATGGAAATGAGTCCAGTCTGCTGGCCAAAGTAAAGTCAATCCCTTCTTAGGTCTTACCTTACACTCTTGTTGTTTAAAATATGTCTCTCCACCCTCTTCTATATCATTGAGATATGTCATCCATGCTACCATACGATTGCAGCATTGTGGATGTGCGTCTGATCTTTCGCAATGTAATGCATGAAACCCACCACCCTTGGGATACCATTGGATATTAAAATCCGATACCAAATCCCATTTGACATTCTTTAGTACTGGATAATTCTCACAGTATGCTGTAGTAACATCTGCAAGCTCATCAATATACCTGCATATTCTAGGATCTTTAATGTACCTAGGAATAGTCAGGTCTCTTGACTCTTTGACTTTTTTATCTGGACCGTTGGCTACACCTGAAGTGTAACCACCTACATGACCATCTTCTTTATTAAGATAGTCACAATCATTCCAAAAGTCAATCACGCCATCGACCACATTTGGGTCGATTATGCCACCTCCTATAAAACTGTAGGCAGCATCAATATCAATGTATTCACCTATCATTCATCGTATACTCTACACTCAAATGCGTCTGGATGGTTGTCACAATATTGATCTAACTGCTTGTCCTGATGTCTTAGATGATAATCATTTATACCTGTCTCAGGCTCATCATTCTTATGATACTCTTCGTAGTTAGCTGTTACGTTCTTGAGATCATCTTCAGAATACTCATGGATACCATGATTAGTATGCTCTTTATGATCCTTTGGATCAATGTAAACTTCATGATCTAGATCGTGAGTTCGTTTAGCTTGTGGATTTTCTCCGAATTCACTCATTGTTCTTTCGCTTTATTCGACAATTATATTTATTCTTTAAACCTTTGTCAAGCTTATGTTGGTAGCGAATCACGACATAAGTAAAGTTCAGTGGTGACACCCTCTTTCCTATAGGTATGCTTAAGTCCTGAGACCAAATATCTACCAGAGAATTTTTTATCCAACTCTAGTCTACCACTCCTAGTTTCTGATGACTCAGGTATCTTAGTCTTAATAACAGCACCAGCATACAATGCTGTGTTACCTGGTATAGTAATATTCATCACATGAGTCTTAAGTAGTGCAAATCGAGCTGCAGCATATGCACCAGCAAGTACTATATTATCGGGAGCATCATCTGCACCACCATTAGCTGCTTTAGCACTCTGATTCTTATATTTGGGTAGTATCCTAAACTTCGTACGAGTAGGATAATCTTTCTCAAACTTCTCAATAAGATTCTTATCAAAAGCAAATCCCTTCTCTAGAGTAGAAGCAAGATCAGTTACCTCTCCGATATGCATAACCCTAGGTCCCTGTACGGTTCCTGCAGGTTTACTCTTCTTCTCTGCTAAAGCTACTTGATTCTGAGACTTACCAAAGTTAAGGTTAGCAGCATACTTTGACCAATCAAATTTACTATCACCATTAGGACCATAGAAAGTACTAGTACCAGCAGCTTTACTATCAGATAGGTACTTAGAGAACTGTTCTGTAGACAACTGTTTAGAACCAAACTGTCCTGATATAGCAGCAGTAAACTTATTACCTAACTCTTGGAATCTATCAAACACACCACTACTACTCAAAGCTGGGTTAATAGCAGCACTTTCTGTCATCGCATCTACAACCATACCATAAGTAACAGTCTTATATAAACCTGTCCTCATCTTCTCTAAATGATTAGTCCTATCAGGGAATGACAAATCCTCAATATTAGCCCATTGTGTATATGGATCAGCACTACCGATATTCTTCTGTGTATAACTAAAGGTTGCTAGAGACTCTTGCTCACACAAATCATCAATAGATCTCCAATTAAATCCTTGTTTAGTCTCATAGAATAAGAATCCAGACTGTATTACCTTCTTACCTTTCTTCTTAGATGCCTTACCCTTACCCTGCTTTTTCCTAACAACCTTATCAGAGATATATGATATAACATCAACTGGTCTCCAATTAGGAGAAATCATATTCATCGATGTACATTCTTCTAATGCACCAACATGTTTGATCTTATTCTCACATTTGAGATACTTCTTACACATCTCTTTGACAATATCATGCTTACCAGTCAAAGGACCAAAAGATCCAAACGCTCTGTTCGCTTCATTAAGATATGCCTGTGGTGAAATACAGTTAATAGTACATACCTTAGCACGTTCATCCTTAATAACATTACTGATCTTATAGATCTGCATATCATATGCAAGGGTTTCACGATCTTTATCACTACCACCTAGAGAAGAAGCAAAAGTATTAAAACCAATATGAATCATCTCATCACCAAATAGTGACTCAGCATAGTTCACAGTATCAAGAATAGTAACATCTAAACGTACAAATGGTGAATCAATAGACTCATACCATACAAATTCAGCACAGAGATCACGAATATCTTCCTTAGTGTCATCTGCTCTCTGAATGTACAAGTCAATCAGTTTATATGCTTTAGTGTTATTAACTGTCATTAGTATAATCGAGAAGGTTCAGCGGTGACATCTGCCATCAATCCAAATCTAGCTTGGACATATGGATTAGAAGGAGGTTCATATTCATTAGGTACAAAAATAGGTTCTGGAATTGATTCAGCAGCCGCAGGTGGTGTAGCATCTATAGTTGGTAACTGCATAGGTTGTACAGTTACATCTGCTTCATCATCAGCAGCAGCACCCATCTTAAGATCCTCTTTTAAAGCAGCTTCACCTAACGTATTACCACTAGATGCTTGTTTAGATGGTTTACCACTAAAGAGACCTAAAGGATCCCACCATGCTTTAGAAGGTTGGATAGACTCAACTCCCTCATCACCATCAACTTTCTCCAAATTAGTGGTCTTATTTGCATTCTTAATACTAACTACTTTTGGTGACCTATAGATCTTACCCTTATTACCATAGTACTCATCATATGACTCAGGACTAGCTTGCCAAGAAAATGCTGCATTTGATGAAGAATTTGATAATACATCACCACTAGGAAGAACTATACCTATATGTGCCTGTGGCATAGTAGCATGGTTATCGTACATAACCATAATATCACCAGCTTGCCTCTTAGCATATTCTATTTCTTTATACTTAGCAGCCTTCATTGCTTTTTCAGCATCAGGAACCCAAAGACTATCACCCCAAGGTGGTGTCATCCCTGCTTTTTTAAATACTTTATTAACTGCCCATGCACAAGAATTAGCACCACCATCAGGTCCAGTAGCAGTAGACATTCCTTGTAATTCTTTTGCTGCTTGACCTAAATTCATCGATGTAGTAGCAGTAGTCGGTTGTTTAAGTTCCCCACCTATCTGCATTTGAGGATAGAATCCTCCCATATCAAAGGAAGGCATAGCAAAACCACCTCTCTTTGCTTCACCAAGTCTCTTCTTAGTTAAGCTAGGATTAGCTCGGGTGGAGGGAGTGTCAAAGGGCACCACAAATGCTCCACCCCTGGATGCTTTGGGAAATCCAACCCACTCTGTTCCATGTCCAATGAAAGAGGTCGAACCACCGCCATCGAGGCTGACGGGATACCCAGACTGAGGACCAGTAATCCACCCACCCATGTCCATTGGGAGGAAAGGATTGGACGGTATAACGACTCCACCTTGTTTTTTCTCAGGTAATTTTTCATTCTTCTTCTTAGATTTGTTCTTATGCTCTATTATTAATTGATCCTCTTCTTTATCAATTTCCTCCAGTCTAATCTGTATCTCTTTGTATCTAGGCATATCAAGAGCATCCACCCCATGTGCACCAAGTAGAAGATCTATCTCCTCTTCTAAATCTATCTCCTCTTTTACTAATAAACCTCTCTTTGTCTCATACTCAGTATCTGCTTTTCCTCCCTTAAGCATTGTACCAAATTTATCCGATTCTTCATCATCCTCTCCTCTCAGTGCTTTAAGACCAGTAGCAGCAAGCCAAACAGCACCAGCACCTGCTAATAATACAGCAGCAGCTTTAGGTCGTTTAAGAACAAATGCTACAAGACCTTTGAGTAAACTCCATACACCAGTAAAGAGACCCTTCAGCATCGGTATCAATCTACCTTTCCTAAAGAGACCAATAACTCCTTGTAAAGCAAGAGATACTGTAGCACCTGGAGCAAACAATAATCCCAATGCTGTGAGGAATTTTACTAAACCAAACAGACCCTCAAATGATACTGGATTCTCTAGGAAATCAGTGATTCCGTCGAGTCCCATATTAACCAGTCCAGTGACTGCCCAGACTATAAACTTACCAAGAGATGACATGAAGTCAAGAAACTTCTTAACCTTCTTCTGATTCTCTTTCTTACCTAACCAGTTAAAAACAGCATAAGAGACAAAACCTGTGAATATTGCTTCTAATGCTTTCGCTATACCTTCGAAGAATCCTAAGGCACCTTTAGCAGCTTTAATCAGAGTACCACCAAATCTCCCTAATAGACTTGCCTTTTGATTATCTTCTGCATCCTGATCCTGCCTCCGATTCATCAACTTCTTGAGGGCATTCTCCTTCTTCTTCCTATCTGCTAATTTCTGATTCTCTATCTTACCATGCTTCTTAGATATATCCTCTTGCTTACTAATCTGATGCTTAATACCTTTAGCAAAGTTCTTATTCATGTCAGCAGCAATGAATGCGATACTGTTGATAGTACCGCCAAGACTATTCATTGACTTGACAAGATTACCCATGCCACCAGTACCCTCACCTTTAGGGGGTGTTACCATTTTGTAAAGAGTAGGTCTTTCTGTTGCCATTTACTTAAACATATGGATATGAGGGTTTACAGAGCTATAATGTACTTTTGGTGATGGTGCTGGAATTCGCTTAGTCTGTACAACTGGTTGAGTAACATGAACAACATGGGTATGCATTTGGATTTCTTTAACCCTTCTAACCTTACGTTCCGACAACTCAGTCATTGTAGTATTTATTTCAGTAATATTGATCTTTTCTCTCATCTTCTCCAATCTGTATGGTGTCTGATCCACAAGATCAGTCATCATATTCATATAAGCAGGCAACTTAGTTGCTGGTTTCTTATGATCCTTACCCTGTGCCCAACTTGCTAATGGTGCATTACCAACATAACCACCTTCACTATAAGGTTTACCCTTCTCATCTCCTTTTTTATTTGGATTACCAAACTCAAAGAATCCTGCGTCAGGATGACGTGCAACAGGTCTCTCTTTAAAGTCTGGTTTTAAGAAATTTGCATCCTCTTCTTGCTTCCTTGGGTCTGAAGGTCCTTCACTACCACCCAATAAAGCTTTAGCAAGTGGATCTTTCCACATATAGAAACCACCCTTCTGGGGGAATTCCATTTGTTCCGAAGCAGCTGCTAATGCATCTCCAACTTTAATACCTGCCCACTCACCTAACATTGCACCTGCAATACCGCCAAGCATTGATCCCCAACCTTGTGCTCCTGGTATTAGTGATGCAGCAGTGAAACCAACACCATATCCTATAAAACTACCTAGTGCTTTAGATATTACATTAAGAGGTGACTCTCCAGCATAAGCATAATCAAATACTGCAAAAGCAGCATCAATAAGAATATCAAGTGGTCCTACACCTAAATTACCTGCCACCTTTGCTTTATTAACACCAGGAGCATCACTGACTAGGGTCTTCCATTGCTTAAAAATATCATTATTTTTTATATTATCAAAGACAGTAGAAAGAGCTTTAGGATCTTTAGTAAGAGTATTTAATTTCTTTGTTAATGGATTAGACTCGATGGCACCATCTATCATGGGTTTCATCTTATCAGTTATAACTTCCATTAACTTCTTAGGATCAGTAAGAAGATCTTTAGCATCTTTCAGTTTCTGACCTATATTAGCACCCATATCATATAATTTACCTGGAGCAGACTTTATACCATCTTCTAACTTCCTATAATGCTTCATCACCCATCCACCCAACTCATCAAGTTGTTTCATTGTGGGAACTATAACCTTGTCCCACATGAACTTACCAGTCCATTTAACACCCTCTACAGTCTTATCTTTAGCATAAACTAAAGCATCTCTCGTTTTTGGAACAGCAGTCTCCCTCACCCACTTACCAAGACTCTCCCACATACCAGGATTGGGTTTTTTACCGTCTATTGGTTTAGTCTTTACTTGCTCAACAACATTCGTTACAACCTCCTGAAATGGTTTAACAGCCTTGTTATCAATAGTTCTAGCAGCACCTTTAACTAAATTCTCTGTTTGTTCTTTAACAAGTTTCGGATCTACCTTACTAATAGTTTCAGTAGTCTTCTTAACAACTGTCTGTGTACCTTCTACAATACCTTTCCGTGCCCTAGTTACATTGTCAGAAAGTTGCTTAAGATACTTCTGCCTTCTAATCTGTTTCCACTTTTGATTTCTAGCTTTTACATCCTTAGGATCAAACTTTGGTTTACCATCAGGACCTTTTGGTTTACCATCAGGACCTTTTGGTCCTCTAGGTCTTCCACCTCCAGTTGCTTCAGCAGCAGTTACTGCAGCACCAAGTGCTGCCATAGCTTTGACATCACCAACTATCTTCCATGGCATAAGGAGTCTAGATACTGCCCATAGACCTGCCAATCCCCCAAGTATTTGGAGACCACCAACCATGGTGTCAAATATATTCTCCAATTTACTCTTAGTTGGATCCCAAGTGAAGACCTTGGTGACACCATCCATCAAATTACCAATACTATTCGATGTCAACCACCAAGCAAATTTGCCTAATGCTGATATAAATTTAATGAATTTGTCTATTTTCTCTTTATTCTGTGGATCACCTATCCATTTAAAGACAGCATAAGTGATAACAGTCTGTACAAACCACTTTAAAGGAGCAAAAATTGGAGACAAAGCTTTGAGAAGACTCTCTGCCCAACCAAATCCAGTTTTCTTTTTCTTACCTTCCTTCTTATATAACTTTTTAGCTAAGTCTTTACCTTCTGTCTGTAACTTACTAGCAGTTTTATCCTGTTCCCTACCAGTCCTCTTTTTCTTCTTCTCTATATCTTCTTTCTCTTGATCCTTTTCCTTTTTATATTGTTCATCTATCCTTTCTAGTTCTTTATCCTTAATACCAAGAATCCACTCGTTCTGAAACTTAATGAGTTCATTAACTTGTAAAAAGTTTTTACCTATGCTAGTAACAGCATGACCCATCCTATTAACAGACGTATTCGCAGCAAAAGCACCAGTAGCCTTACCATCATCAGATGGTACTACTGATATAAATTTTCTTAAGGTGGCTTCTGCCATTAGAGTGCGTTCTGTTGATTATCCTTAGCACGTCTACGTTCCTCTTCCTGCAAATGAGCAATCAATAAGTTAACGTACACGTCTCGCTCCCAAGGCATCATGTTATCTAATTCGGTTAAACTATACTTGTGGTGTTGCATTAATGCAAAGTTAGTCTTGTAGTGATTCTCAAGACTATCATGCATTAACGCTATGCGAAAAAAGCCGCTAGACCCTCAAGTTTAGTTTCATTCACTACATTAGTCTTAGGATTAACTACATCTATAGTATGTTCTAGTTTAGGCATCGACTCAAAGAAATTCTGAATCTTCTCAAATTGAGAATTATTCATATCACCCAAGAAGTCCAATGCTTCTTTCTTAGTAAAGGAGTCGTAAATCTCATCACCTTGATATACCTTATCTACACATGTTGCAGCAAGATCAAATATATCATCCATAGTAGGTTGATCCTTCATGTTTCTATCAACGAAAGCATTTAGGGATGGATACCTCATCTCAACCTTAATATCCTCACCAATATCAAGAATCTTTTTATGAGACCTTGGTACTACAACCTCAATATCTTCCAAATTTAATTTGACAGATACAGATGTTTCACCATCATCTTCACAAACGATCTTAAATTCACTAACCTCACCAACTGCCTTGGCACGAATCCTTAAAAATAGGTACTCAATCTCGAACGTAGCAAGATCATCTACTTTTTTAACATTTGTGCATGCTTTTAATATACTCTTAACTGCTTTGATCATCTCTTTCTCATTCTGAGATTCCATAGCAATGTAAAGCAGTTTCTCTTCTTTTACAAGAAAAGGTCGATATGAGACTTTTGTCCCACTAACAGGTAGGGTACACTCATATTCGGGCACCGCAAGCTTTGGTAAAGGCATAACTAGATTATAACGATGAAATTATTTATACCCCTTATCTAGGTCCCATATGCAGAATGCTCATTCTTAGTATTCATCTCATCTATTTCAGTTGCTGAACGACCACCTCTTCTGTATCCCATATCTTTATCAGGACCTCCCCACTTAAGAGTATCCACATTAATAGTATCAAAACGATAACGTTCATAATAGAACTGTACGTCGATCTTCATCAAGTTTGCTGATTCGTTATCAAGAGTCTGAGTACTCACATTAAAAGGAAAGAACTTATAAAATCGATATACAGCAGTTGCCTGGTTTAAAGTTGCTTTAGCCATAAAATCTGCTTCATCTCTCTTAAAGTTAAAGGACTGTACTACATTAGATCCTCTTTCCCACTTGTATATCTTTGCATCAGTAGCATACTCATCATAAAGTCCAACAGTATTATCAGAATCAGAACCTATAGTATGTAACCAGTACTCAAACCATTCTCTAACAAAATTATCCTTGGTAGATAAGAAACTCATACTTATCTGTGAACTAGTTTGACCAGTACCAAACCTACGAATCATACCATGATTATTAACCTGACCGATAGTAACTGCTCTACTAGGAATAGTAACACTAGAAGAAAATAAATTAATATTTCTCTGAAAGGAGTCTATAGATACACCTGGATTGCTTTTACTAACGTTAGTGTCTATCAGATTTCCTAAAGTAGCGGGAGGTTGTATATCAATGGCATATAAATTCTGTCTGGACGGTTCTAACTTTCCAGTTTTTACTGCCTCCCAAAAAGCATCAAAATTATTAGGACTAGTAGGTCCGTGTCTTATGTTTGCCATTAAACTCGACTCCAAATAAAGCTACTAGGTATATCAAGTCTTTGACCAGCAACGTTAACAACAAATTTTTCTAACGGTAACGGGATCATATCACGCAGTTCTATAGGTTCTACCACCTTTATAGTTGTAGCATTTGACATTAAGTATTTATGATGGCAACGGAGGGGATATGTAACACCACCATTACCCCATGTTTTTGCTACTCCCTGTCTGACTTCTGGACGTAAATAGTGTAGATTACCGCCCCAAAAATGACCTGTAATTGGACTAATCCCAGTAACCAGAGTCATAGGATAACGATCAAAGAATGGTAACCTCTCAGTAGTAGCATTATAATTATAAAACAATATCAACCCTGCTTTTATATCTGTCTGTAAATCTGGCAATCCATAAAACATCTGTGAGCGATACCAATCTTTTGATTGTGGTTTACCACTTGCAAGATCCTTAATGTCTTTAAAGATGCTCATACTTTGAGTTCTTTTTCTGTGAGTATACGAAACGTCATCCTACGATCCTTACAATAACTATCTGCTGCTTTCCACTTAGCGTTATTAATGGCAAATGTCTTAACTTCACTAAGATATCTTTTAGTTACCTTACGAGTGTTCTTACGTTTCGGTTGTTTAGTCTGATCATAAGGTTTGATCTCAATGATGCTTTTTGTGGATCTTCCGTTTCTCGTGATGGCTTTAACATAAAAATCGGGATAATAGCGATGGATACGATTATCCACGGGAGACCTATATGGAATAATAATTTCTTCACTGCCCCACTC
>MDSZ01101112.1_pt1 | contig 22125 bp, 18 predicted proteins | sample 811201 | NCBI WGS metagenome assembly MDSZ01 (sample SAMN05326647, study PRJNA326480) | marine metagenome | isolation source: seawater | place: Indian Ocean: North | collected 2010 | reverse complement strand
TTTTAGATGTGCCCAAGTATTCCTGCTCATTAGACGAGCATATTAAAAATTGGCAAATTTATGAGGAATTATTTACAAAGAGAGTTTTATGAAAGAAATAACAGTTTATAAAGAAGAGGGGAGATATTGTTCTTTTCCCCACGTATTAAAGTTAGAAAAGAAACTAATTGCAGTTTTTAGAAGAGCAAGCAATTTTAGTGTAAAAGCTGCTATTGACGGAGTTCATACTCATCATGATCCAGACTCTGAAATTTGCAGCATTGAGTCCCATGATGATGGGAATACATGGGATCAAGAAAGCTTTAAAGTAATATATAAAAGTAATTATGGCGTGAATGATCCATCAATAACACTATTAAAAAACGGCGATCTTCTTTTAAGGTTTGTGGCATTGAAGATAACTGAAACTTCTAAATTAGAATATTTTCCCAAAAAAATATTTTCGCATAGGTCTGAACATGGATTGGTTGCAGAAGTTGTTAATAATCTTCTTATGATATCTCATGATGAAGGAAACTCTTGGGTTGAACATTCGGAAATAAATTGTGAAGAAATAGGGCCATCCTGCTCCAGAGATCCAATTATTGAGCTTGAGGACGAAAGTTTACTTGCATCTGTATATACTGGGGCTCCTCAAAGAGCAGATATTTCATGGTGTCTAAGATCTTTTGATAAAGGAATAACATGGGGAGAGCCAACAATTATAGGGATTGACCCTCAAGGAAAATATTCTGAAAGGCATGGAAAAAATTTTAATGAAACCTCACTTTTATATCTTGGAAATGGCGAGGTCCTAGCCATGGTGAGGTGTGATGAGACTTTTCATACAACCGATGAATTCATGCCAGTTGGGGGTATGGGTAAATTGTTTATATCAAGAAGCCTTAATAGCGGAATGAACTGGAGCGAGCCCAAAGACACATCTATTTTTGGGCAACCTGGGCATATACTTAAGATTGGTAATAATAAAATTCTATGCACTTATGGTTATCGAAAGTCACCTTTTGGTGTGAGGGCATTAATTTCTGAAAATAATGGGTCAAGTTGGGACATCTCAAAAGAATTTGTCATATCTGAAGGTTATAAGTCTTGGGATTGCGGCTATCCATTTAGCTTAATGATAAATAAAAATGAGTTTTTATCTATTTACTATGTAAACGATGAGAACGGAAATAGATTTATAAGAAGCTCAAAATGGAAAATCTAAAACTAGGCATACTTGGCTTAGATAGCACTCACTTTGATGCTTTTTTAGAAATATTTAGAAACGAAAATATTCAGCTTGATCTTGTCTTTCTAAGAGATGACTCAAGTAAAGTTATTGAAAGAAGAATTAGTGAATACCCAGAGCTAGAAGATTTATTTTCAGAAGAACCTAGCATTTGCGATTGCTTCATGATCATGAACAGGTTTGGCGATGATCACATAAGGTCCTTTAAAGAAATTGCTAGATTTGGTAAGCCAACCTTTATAGACAAGCCAATAGCATCAAGTTTACAAGAAGCAATCGAGATATCTAAGATAGCTAAAGAGTTCAATACACCCATAACATCACATTCGCCTCTTGAGTTTTCCAAAGAATTTAATGAGATAAAGGTCACTTACAGAAAAATGATTGAATCAAAAGAAAAAAGCATATTAATCTTTTCGGGACCAGCAGAATGTAATGATATCGGCGATGACCCAAGATTTAAATCACCTCTTTTTTATGGAATACATTTAAGTGAAATGCTTTCAAATATTTGCTCAGATGATTTGAAGAAAGAAACTCCCATACACCTTGATAATAGATATATATTGCCTTTTAAATCCGATCTAAATGATATTTTTATTGATTTATATAAAAATGGTCCGGAATTTTATTGCATATCGATTTATAACAACAAGCTTGGTTTTAAATCTTATGAAATCAATCTTAATGGCTCCTATTACACTGACTATGTTGAATTTTTGCTCAAATTCTTTAAGAATGACGTAGAAACAGAGTTTTCTAAGAAAAGCTTAAGAGCTTTAAGTTTTTTAGACGAGGTAATATAAAATGAAAATTGGCATTATAGGTACTGGTTTAATGTCAGAAATATATGCAGACATTATATTACAAGATAATTTAGGAACAATTGAGGCAGTTGCAGGAAATACGGAAGAAAAAACACTTAGTTTTGCAAAAAAATACAATATAAAAGGATACCCAAATTCTCAATATGACTTAATGTTTGAAAGTCATAATTTTGATCTTGTAATTATCGCGACCCCTGAGTGGGTTAGAGAAGATCCAGTAAAATCCTGTGTAAATAATAATGTACATATAATCTTGGAGAAACCTTTTGCAGATAGTTTACAAAGCGCCACATCTTTAAAAGATACTCTTTATGGCTATAAAAAAGGTGTAAAAATATGTCATGTATTAAGATATTCTGAAAGATTTTATGCAGCTAAAAATTATCTTTTGGACAAAAAAATAATCCACATGGATTCTTCAAGGAATTCTAATTTGGAAAGATTTAAAAGAATTGAGGGGAAAACTAATCCTGCTTTTTGGCTTGCGCCTCATGATATAGATATGATGATCTGGCTTAAAGATCAAAAAATCAAAGAAGTTTTCGCGATGAGTAATAAAAGCAGGGAAACTGAATCACTTTTAACTACTATGATGAGGTTTGATGATGATACAACAGCTACATTCAGAAATATTTGGGGTGCTAAACCAGTTTCAAATATTTCTAAATCAGCATATTTCAATATCTGGCACAAAGAAGGATGCCTAGAAATTGATGACTCGGATATGAATATAAGAGTATTTGATAGCAATAGCTCTTTCCAAATAGATACTTATGAAGATTTCCATATGAATGGAAAAAGATATGGATTTTTTAGAAATATGATGGACTCTATAATTAATTCATTTATAAATAACTCTTTTGATACAAAGAAAGAAATAGATAATGCATTCGATGTAACCTTAGTTTCAGAGATGATTTCACGATCTGTTAAAGAGAAGAGAATAATTAAGTCTGAAGAAATCTAAATGAACATACTCGTTGCATGTTCAGAGATAGGAAGTGCTTCTGCATTGAAGCAGATATTAATTGATAAGAAAATAAATCAATTCTTTTTCACAGGAACCGAGCTAGCAAAAAATTTTTTTAAATCATGTAAAGATTTTAAAATTTTGCCATACAACGGAGAGAAAGAATTAGAAGCAATTTATTTAGGATCAACTCTTGGTCCATCTGCTGAAAGAGATATATACCTAAATGACTCACTAAAAGGAATAAAAAAGATTGCAGTTATAGACAGCTATTGGAATGTATCACAAAGATTTACAGATGAGAACTCGGGAGTAAAGTGGGCTTATGTTCCTAATAAAATCTTCATTCCAAACCATATCTTAGAAAAAAAACTTATTAATGAAGGGTTTTATGGCGAAATAGAGATTTTTAAGAGCGAATCATTTACAAACTCCAATGAATTAAAAAAAGATAAAGATGAAATAAGAAAAAAATATAATGTTAAAGATGGACAAAGAGTGTTCATATTTATTTCAGAATATTCTCAGAAAATCCCAAGCTCTTGGGAGATAGAAGTTGATCAGTTTAACTACGAGGAGATTCATTATTCAATCTCGATGTTTCTGGAGCATGTAAATTATCTTAATTCATTAGAAGACAACGTAGTTCCATTTATTAAGTGGCATCCAACTCTTCTTGATAAACAAAATTTAAAAAAAAAGTTACCCTCAATAAATTGTCTCGAAACAATAAGTAAAGATGAACTTTTTTCTCTAGGAGATGTCTTTTTTGGATTAAATTCAATGTTATTTTTGGAGGCGACTAGAAAAGGTTTTCCAGCAGTTTCATTAATGTCAGATAAAATGATGAAAAAAAACAATCTTTCAAATTATGTTGATGAAATAATTAGTACTAATAAAATTGAATTTAGGCTATAGAGTTATGAAAAGAATTAAAATAATTTTTATTGGTGCAGGTAATATTGTCACAGGCTATGAAAGAAATCTCAAAAACTGCCATCTAGCCTCGCTCAAAGAAAGCGAAGATTATGAAATTGTTGGTGTTGTTGATCCCAATCAAAAAAATGTGGAAGTTTTTCAAAAGGCTACTGGAAAAAAAAGATATGAATTAAATGAGTTAAAGAATCTTGAAATAGACATAATTGCAATTTGTACTCCCACTGAGACTCATGACAAATTAATTGATGAAATAATAAGTTTAGGTATTCGTCCAAGATGTATTTTTTGCGAAAAACCATTTACTAATTCGCTTGATAAGGCAAATCTAACATTCAATAATCTAACAAAAAATGGGATAGGTTTAATTATTGGTTATCAGCGCTCGTTCATGAATTCGTTTAAAGAAATAGCTGTTGAATTTAAGAAAAATTACCTTGGGTCCTTTCTTTTTGGAGATTTTAAATATTCAAAAGGCCTGTTAAATAACGGCTCTCATGCAATTGATTTAATTTACTCGATATTTGGAGATGTTAATTTTGAAAGATTTGGTAAGTCTTTTGTAGATTACAATGTTGAAGATCCATCTGTGGAAGTATTTTTTTCTTTCCAAAAAAGATCCATTCACTTGATACCTATTGATGAGAGGATTTTTTCAATATTTGAAGCTGATTTAATCTTTGAAAAGGCAAGATTTAGATTTATTAATAATTCTTTTAAATTAGAAAAGTATAAGTTAGGTGATGATTCTAACTTTCCTGGATATTCATCTTTAAATCCTGACAATTATATAGATACTGAAATGCATATTTCGATCGATAATATGTGGAAAGAGATAGCTGAAATGTATCAAAATAAAAACTTCTTTAGCATTAAAAGATCAACTTTTGTGCATGAAGTCTTAAACGATTTTAAATTAAATTCATGAAAACAGTTCTTTATATAGTTGCTAGGTTGGGATCAACAAGAGTTCCAAAAAAAAATATTCTCTCTCTTAATGGAATTCCAATGATCATCAGAACTTATAATCAAGTTAAAAAGATATCTGGAATAGATAAAATAAGATTAGCAACAACTGAAAGCCCCATTGATGATGAGCTTGTTGAAGTTGCCAAAAAGCATAATTTAGATGTCTTCCGAGGGCATTCTGAATATGTGCTTGATAGAGTCTTTCATGCTGCATCTGAAGATAAAGCAAAAATTATTTTATATGCAGGAGGCGACGGACCTTTAATTGATCCAGAAATTTATTCTAAAGCACTCAAAGATTTTAAAAGCAAAAAAATAAACTTTCTTACCTGTTATGAGCCACAAACATTCCCTGGAGGGTATGATTTTAACATCATAGATTTTAATTCTTTAAAAATTGCTTATGAAGGTGCGCTAGCTCCAAGTCAAAGGATAAATATGTTTAGCTTTTTTACTTTCAATGATACTGAAATACAAAAGTTAAATTTTGAAAATGAGGAAGACTTATCTGAAACGCATTTTTCTCTTGATTACCCTGAAGATATAGACTTCTTTAATCTTATTTTCTCAGTAATTGATGCAAAAGGAACTGAAATTAATTTGGAAAATACGCTCAAAATTATTAAAAATGATGAAGAGCTTTCCAGAATGAGAAAAAACCTTTCTAAGCCAAAATCATCAAATGCTCTTTTTAATTCTACTCATATCATGAAAGGTTTTTTTAAAGACATTGAATTCCTTATGCAGCTGGCAAAAAATGAGAAAGATACAAGTGTAAAAGAGAAATATCTGATTCAAGCATCTAAAATTGCAAAAAAACTCTCAGAATGATCTACAAAATTTTGGCTGGAATATAGAATGCAAAAGAATTTTAAGATTGGAATTTCTTTCAAAGAGAGTGATCTTCATTTAACTGAGGATATTTCAGATTTAGTTTTAGTTGATAAAAATAGATTTTCTGAAGAAACCCATATCGAGCATGCTCTTGAGAGTAAAATATCTGACAATAGTCTTAAAAAAATCAAAGAGCAACTCCTTAATCTTTGCAACAACAAGAAGTATGTTTCAAGATATGCCCATATCAACCAAATCTTTGATTTTTCATTAATTCCCATTGTTGCTTATTTAGAAACCATTCATAACTATAATCAAATCTATGAAGGAAATATGGAAATTATCTTACCAACAAATTATGTATTCCCATCTAGAGAGCTATCTTTATTACTAGCTGAGGGTGAAAAAAGATTTAGCTTCATGTATTCAAGGTCTGAGGCATTTTCTTACTATATAAAGCTCTACTGCAAAAGCAATAATATAAAAATCCATTTTGTTAAAAGAAATTTTTTTCCCTTTTCAGCAGCCCTAATTATTAGAAGGATAATTATTAAATTTGGAAAGTTTTTAGAGGACATTAGGATAAGTTTATTGAATCAAAATATACCTGTAAAAAATATTTCGAAAAAAAATATAATATTCCTCGATCGAACAAACCCTGAAAAACTTTTTAATCACAAAGAATTTAAAAACCAAGATTCAATATGTTTTGCATCGGAAAGTTCTTCTTTATTAAATGCAAACATAATTGAATTTCATAAAAGAAATAGTGATCATGTATTACGAATGCCACATCCAGGATTAGTCTCAACACTTTTAAGTTATCTAAGAAAATACCCAAAAGACAACTACCAAAAATCTATTAAGATCTTTGGAATTGATATATCTATGAGAAATATTTTAAAAGAGGCTGATATCTTAAATCCATCCCTTGAGATATATTTAAAGAGACTTGAGCTGATTGGAGCTTCAAAAAATGCAACAATTATCTCAACAGAGTTAAAGTCAGCTCATGCTGCTGTAGAGTATTTATTTTCCAGCAAACATAAAAATAATATTACCTTCTTCCAGCTTGTAGATTCTCACATAAGAATATCGCCAAAATACGTTTTTGGAGGACATTTCGAGCCTTACTCAGATTTAATTGGAAAGATGATTTTAAATAAAAATCCTGAAATTAAAATCATTGATGTTAAATCTAGATTAAGAAATGAGCATACAGATATCAAAGGAAATGGGGACAGTATTATTTTTTTTGATACTGAAATGGATGATCTTAACTCAAGGGATATTATAGAAAATGAAATTATTAGATTTTCAAGAAATAATAATAAGGAATATTTAAAATATAGACATCCACGAGATAAATTTGCTGATAAAAAGACTCTAAACATTAGTCTTTCAGAAAAAATAAAAGATGCTGAAGTAGTTTTTACATATCCAAGCGCTATTATATTTGAGCTTATTAAATTTAATGTTCCTATCGTTGTACTATTTATTGGTATTGGCAAAGATGCAAAATGGCATTTTAGTTATTCAAAGGAGTATCAAGGATGCATTACTGCAATCAATGAAATTAAATCAATTGATTTGGAGAGCATTAAAAAACAATATGTACACTACATTAAAGAATTGTATGAATAGAAAAACTCTTTTTCATACAGACTCAAATATTACATATAATTTTATTAAATTTTGAATTTGGAGAATATTTAAGATGTGTGGAGTTTCATTATATATTTCAAAAAAAAACTCTTATAGTGAAGAACTAAAATTTAGCATTTTAGATACAAACCACAGAGGCCCAGACAATAGTGATATTTTTGAAGATAAGAAGTCAAACTACTTTATTGGGCTTGGTCACAATAGATTAAAAATTATTGATCTTTCAGAGACAGCAAATCAACCTATGAAAGAAGAGGGTGCAGGAGTGCAAATTATCTTCAATGGAGAGATTTATAATTTTATTGAATTAAGGAATTTTCTTATTGAGAAAGGATACAGCTTTAAATCTAATTCCGATACCGAAGTAATCTTAAAGCTTTATATGGAATATGGAGAGAGGTGCTTTTCATTCTTGAGGGGAATGTTCTCAATAATTATTTATGATCCGAAAAAAGATTTTATTTTTATGTCAAGGGATACAATGGGCATCAAGCCTCTATACTATTCATTAAACGACAATGAAATTTTTGTCTCTTCTGAAATAAGAGGTATTAAGCCCTTCATAAACAAACTTAGTATTGACATTAATGATGTTTATGAATTCTTTAATAATGGATTTCTTTATGAACCTAGAACAGGCTTCAAGGAAGTAAAAAAATTGATGCCAGGACAAATTTTATCAATTGACTTATCCTCTTTTGAGATATTTTTCACAGAAATAGATTTATTAAGTACATTGCAGAATGGATCTTCTCTAGAAGAAAAACTTAAAAGGTCTGTAATCAGTCAGTCAATTTCAGATGTCCCCCTAGGCATTTTCTTTAGTGGTGGCTGTGATTCAAGCCTCATAGCATCTCACAGCAGAGATACTAAATTATTTTTCGCTAATTATTCATCAAATAGAGATAGTGATGTTGATAAAAAGTACTCAAAAGATATATCAAAGTATCTATCAAAAGACTTAATAACATGCAACTTAGAGGAATCTTCAAATCCTGATGAGCTTATTTCCCAAATAAAGTTTGTAGCAAAAAACTCAGAAGAATTAATTTCTGACTATACTTTTTGGCCAACATATAAGTTATCTCAGTCCGCAAGAGAGAGCGGATTTATTGTCATGTTAAGCGGAATGGGTGGCGATGAGATATTCGCAGGATATCCAAGATATTTAATCTTAAAATACCATAATATTTTGAAGAAATTTCGTTTGTTTTTTAAGTTTTTTAAAAGCTTTAAACTTTTCCCAAAAAGCCTTGATAAGAAGTTCTCAAGACTAGTTTCTTACTTTTACGAACCTAATTGGCCCATTTCCTATTCTAGACTATTAGGTTACTTTGGTAGACATGAACTAAAACATCTTTTTGGCGATCATGAAGAACTTTTATATATTAATCTCTCAAAAAAACTAAGTAAAATTTCTATGTCTTTTGGTGGGGATCATGGGAACAAGGTTAAGCTTGCTCAACATTATGATAGGTATGGATTCTTACCACATAATCTTATGGTTACAGACAAAGCAAGCATGTTAGCTAGTATTGAAGTAAGAGTTCCTCTCCTTGATGAAGAAATAGTTTCACATGGATATAGTTTGGAATCATCAAAGTTAATAAAACTCTTTAAAACAAAAAATCCACTAAAACTTCTTTTAGCTAATTCTTTACCAAATAAACTTCTCTCAAGGCCGAAAACGGGTTTTAATCCCCCAATAGAGGAACTCATCACGAATATTGGTCAAGAGAGGCTATATAGAGAATTTAGAGAATTAAAAGGATTTATAAATAAAGAATTTGCTATTGAAGTACTCAATAGACATTTTTTAAACAAAGAGAATAACTCTTATAAAATCTGGCAAATACTCTACTTTAAGTATTGGGTTGAGGAATTTGGGTGATGCGGAAAATATTTTTATATCTAAACACAATAAGATTCTTAAAAGTCCAACAAATATTTTATAGATTAAAAAACATACTCTTCAAAAGAAAATTTATTAATACATCCTATGAAGTTGTGCCAAGACGAAGTGGCGCATGGAAGGATTGTTTTATAAATGAAGAAAGATTTAGTAGCGACTACCAAGTAAAATTCTTAAATAGTTCGAAAACACTTGATTTTCCTTCAGATTGGAATAAAGAATATGTAAGTAAGTTATGGTTATATAATCTTCACTATTTTGAGGATGTTTTATCATTTAATGCCAAAGAAAAGAGCTCCTTTTATATTAACCTTTTTAATTTATGGATAGACCATAATCCTGCAGGTCATGGAGTAGGCTGGGAACCATATCCAACCTCATTAAGGATCTCAAATCTTTTAAAGGCTTGGCTTTCTGGTCTTGATCTAGAGAAAGACCAACTAAAGAGTCTTTTTTCTCAAACAAGTCATCTTTTTAATAATCTTGAGAAACATCTTCTATGCAATCATTATTTTGCAAATCTAAAAGCTTTACTTTTTTCAGGTATTATTTTTCAAAATAAAAGATGGACAGAATATAGTATCAAAGAGCTTGAAAAAGAAATAACTGAACAAATATTGCCTGATGGAGAACATTTTGAACTCAGCCCAATGTATCATTCATTAATTCTCGTAGACATATTGGATATTTATAATCTCTCATTATCATTTCCAAATGAGCTAGATAGTTTGAGAAAAGCTTTAAAGAAGAAAATCCCAAAAATGCTAAATTTTCTAGAACTAATGTCACATCCAGATGGAGAAATAAGCTTTTTTAATGATTCTGTTTTTGGAATTGCACCCTCAAAAGAAAATATAGAAAATTATGGTAGATCATTATCTTTTGAACCAAAAAAATTAGATACCTCAAAAGCTTGTGTGCATAAACTAGGAAGTGGATATATTAGTGCTTATTTAAATAAGACAAAAATAATATTTGATGCTGCTAACATTGGCCCTGAATATAATCCAGGACATGGACACGCTGACACATTATCATTTGAACTTTCAATTGGAAATGAAAGAGTTTTTGTTAACTCGGGTATATCTCATTACGAAAATAATAAACTTAGGGTAATGCAAAGAGGAACTGCAAGTCATAATACTGTAGAAATTAATGATTCTAATTCATCTCAAGTATGGCACTCATTTAGAGTTGCAAATAGAGCATCTATAATTTCAAGATCTGTTCAAATGCAGGATGATACTATATCAATCAATGCCGAACATGACGGCTACAAGAGGTTACTATATGGAGCAAATCATAATAGAAATATAACTTTAAAAAGAAATGAATTTTCAATAAAAGACAATATCATAGGCAGTTTTAAGAGCGCAAAAGTAAGATTTTATTTCCATCCAAACCTAAAAGTAAAAATGGAAAATAATAATCTAAAAATTAAAGGTAAGAGATTTGAAATTTCTTCAGATTTAAAATGCAAAAAAGCAAAATTAATTAGCTCAAACTGGAATCCTGAATTTGGGAAAAGCCTCAAAAATAAATGTTTAGAAATTACTTTTTCAAGTAATCATAATGAAACTCGATTTTTTAAAAGGTTTTTTTAATGCATATTTTATTTTTGACAGATAATTTTCCTCCAGAAGGAAATGCGCCGGCAATAAGAACTTTTGAACATGCTAAGGAATGGGTTAAAAAAGATACCAAAGTTACTGTCATCACTTGCGCTCCAAATTTCCCTGAAGGGAGAGTATATTCTGGATACAAAAATAATTGGCTCAAAAAAGAAATTATTGATGGAATTAACATTTGGAGAGTTAAAACATACATTACAGCTAACGAAGGTATTTTTAAAAGAACATTAGACTATATGTCTTTTATGGCAAGTAGTTTCTTTTTTAGTATATTTATTAAAAAAGTAGACGTTGTAATTGGAACATCCCCGCAGTTTTTTACTGTTTTATCAGCATGGGCAATTGCAAAAATTAAAGGAGTAAAATTTATCTTTGAGTTAAGGGATATTTGGCCGGCATCAATTGAAGCAGTTGGTGCAATAAAAAATAATTTCATTATTAATCTCCTTAGAAAGATAGAAATCTTTCTTTATAGACAAGCTGATTTAATTGTAAGTGTTACTTATAGCTTCAGAAAAGAACTTATAGGCAGAGGCATTGAGGAGTCAAAAATTCATGTGGTTTATAACGGAGTAGATTTAACAACTTTTATACCTTCTGATAAAAATCCTAAAATGCTTAAAGATTACGATTTATGTAATAAATTTATTGCAGGATATGTTGGAACACATGGCATGGCTCATGGACTTGAAACCATTATAGAGGCAGCAAGAATCCTTCAGGATGATGATGAAATAAGGATCTTATTAGCAGGCGGAGGCTCCGAAAGGTCTAGAATAGAAAAATTTGTAATCCAAGAAAATTTAAAAAATATTGTTTTAATTCCCAGACAATCCAGAGAATCGATGCCAGATTTATGGAGTATTTGTGACGTTGCATTAGTAAATCTCAAAAATAAGCCATTATTTAAAACGGTAATACCATCAAAAATATTTGAAGCAATGTCTATGGGATTACCAATCCTGATTTCTATACCAGAAGGTGAATCAACAAAAATAATTAGAGATAATAAATCTGGAATCATAATCCCACCAGAGGATCCTTTTAAGCTTGCAAAAGCAATCAAAGAAATGAAATCTAATGAGGATAAATATCATGAATATTGCAGAAATTCAATTGCAGCAGCTAAAAATTTTGATAGGATGAAACTTGCCAGACAAATGCATGAATTAATTATTGGAATAATATAAATCAAAAAAATCTTCAACAAATTTAAAAATTTATTACAATAAGAGCTCAAAAAAATGATCACTTTTTTAAATAATTCAGAAAATGAACCATTCAAATATTTTCGAAGTAAATATGAGTATGCATTATCAAAAAAACAAAGAGTTATTCAAGCTGCATCAATATCGTCTTTTTCAAATAAAAAAAATGAGGTTGACGCTCGATTCGTTAATATTAAATTTTTAGATAGCGAGGAATTTATATTTTTTACAAATTATAAAAGCCCAAAATCAGAAGATTTTCTTTCTCATGATCAGATTGCAGTATCAATCTTTTGGAATAAAATAGATTTTCAAGTAAGAATGAAAGCAAAGATCGACAAGAAAGATAAAGAATATAATCAAGAGTATTTTCTAAATCGTTCACCTGAAAAGAATGCACTTGCTATCTCATCAAAGCAATCAAATGAAATTAAAAATTATCAAGCTGTGGTAGATAATTATAAAAAGGTATTCAAAAATCATGATCTTAAAAAGTGTCCAGATTACTGGGGTGGATTTTCTTTCAAACCATATGTATTTGAATTTTGGGAAGGGCATGAGAATAGATTAAATAAAAGACTTAAATATGAACTTGTTAATGATTCATGGAACAAATCTATATTACAGCCATAATTAAATTTCAAAATAGATAAATTTTTTATATAATTATGTTCGAGCAAAATGAGCACATCAAAAAAACTAATAATTTCTAATTAATCGGTATAAATCATAGCTAATAATAAAAAAAATCTAACTCCTATAAATAATAAAATAATAGCTGAAAATGTAATGCTGATTGGTAATGATGGAGCTAAGTTGGGATTGATGCCAATAAGCAAAGCTCTTGAAGCCGCTCAAACGAAAGAATTAGATTTAGTTCAAGTTTCCTCAAATGAGTCTAGTCCTGTAGTTTGTAAGCTTATGGATTTTGGAAAATACATCTTCACAAAGAAAAAAAATGTATCTGCATCAAAAGGTAAATCAAAAAAAACAACCTTAAAAGAGATTAAGTTTAGGCCATCAACAGATGTAGGTGATTACAATATAAAATTAAAAAAAATAAAAAGCTTTATTCTTGCCGGAGATAAGACTAAAATAAGCGTCCGTTTTAGAGGTCGCGAAATTTTAAATAGTGATATGGGGCTTGATCTTTTAAATAAACTTAAAAATGAGTTAGCTGATGTTGCTCAAGTTGATCAAGATCCATCCTTAGAGGGAAGGCAACTACTCATGATTTTATCGCCTCTTAAAAAGAATTAAATGATGATGAAACATGGGTTATAAACTAAAGAAACATTCTGGGGCTTCAAAACGCTTCAAAAAAACTAGCAATTCTGTAAAATCCCGCGGGGCTAACAGAAATCATATTCTTTCGAAACAACCAACTAAAAGAAAGAGACATAACCGAGGATTAAATAAGCTTTCAGGTACCGTTTTAAAAATGGCATCTAAGCTAATAAATAATTAATATGCCAAGAGTCAAAAAAGCGCTAAAAGCAAAAGCAAAGCACAAAAAAGTATTAGGTCAAACAAAAGGTCATTACGGTGCTAGAAGTAGATTGTATAAAACTGCTAAGCAGTCAAATATTAAATCTATGCAATATGCATTTAGAGATAGAAAAAATAGAAAGAGAGATTTTAGATCATTATGGATTTCAAGAATCAATTCCGCATCAAGAGTTTATGGTACAACTTATTCAAAGCTAATGAATAAATTATCTACAAAAAACATTTTACTCAATAGGAAGATACTTTCTGATATCGCAATAAATGATGAATCAACTTTTAAAAAGGTTGTTAAAACTGCTATTGATTAAAACTACATGTCTTCCATAGACAATATAAAAGCTCCAAATATAAAAGAACAAACTGGGACTTTTCATCCAATTACCCAAACCAAAGATTTTCTTCTGAGTTACCTGAAAAGTTTAGGTTTTGAAGAATCACTTGGTCCAGAAATTGAGACTGAAGAGTTTAATTTCGATATGTTGAATATTAAAAAGTCACATCCAGCTAGACAGATGCATGACACTTTTTATGTTAATAATAAAAAAAGAGTTTTAAGGACTCATACTTCACCTGTTCAAATTAGAACAATGCTCAAATCAAAACCACCATTGGCTATAACATCTGCTGGAAAGGTTTACAGAAAAGATGATGATGCAACGCATTTACCCATGTTTCACCAAGTAGAGGGAATTTATGTTGATGAAGATATTACTTTTGCAAACCTCAAAGATCTCATTAATAAGATAATTCAATCAGTTTTTGGTGATGAGACACAAATTAGATTTCGACCATCATACTTTCCTTTCACTGAGCCATCTGCAGAGGTAGATATTCTCTCTAATGATGGTAAATGGCTTGAAATATTGGGCTGCGGTATAGTGAATCCAATTGTTTTAGAGAACTGTAAGATTGATTCGAATAAATTTAGTGGGCTTGCTTTCGGCTTAGGTGTCGAGAGAATAGCAATGCTCAAATACGGTGTCAGTGATATCAGAGATTTTTATAAATCAAATTTAGATTTTTTAGAGCAATTCAAATGAGGTTTTCATATCAAAATATTATAAGTTTTTTAAAAGATAAACCCTCAAAAGAGGCGTTATCCGAAAAATTATTTCAGCTGGGTCATGAGCATGATCTTATTGGTGATATTTATGACATTGATTTCACCCCAAATAGAGGTGATTGTCTTTCATTGCTTGGTATAACAAGAGATCTAAATATATTTTTTGATAATCAGTTCTCTTTAGATAAGTATGATGAACATATAGAAGATTTAGGAATAGATTTTATTAATAAGTCTATTGTTGAATGCCCTAAAATTTCTTTCTTAGAAATAGGAATCAATGGAAAAATATCTGAGTACAAACCATATCTAGAAGAATATTTTTTAACAACAGAGACGAAAAAAAATAACTTTTTTACTGATATTTCTAACTACTTGTCATATGAGCTTGGGCAGCCAACACATTGTTTTGATTCAGATAAAATTAAAGGAGAAATAATCTTTGAAAATAAACAATGTTTAGATTCATTCAAAACTCTTCTTGGAACAGAAATAGAGCTTAAAGATAAGAATTGTGTATTTTCTATGAACGGAGAAATAATAAGTCTTGCTGGAGTAATGGGAGGCATTTCAACAGCTTGCAGTTCTAAAACAAAAAAAGCTTTAATTGAGTGTGCATATTTTACTCCTGAAGCAATTATAGGAAAATCTGTTAAATATAATATTCAATCTGATGCAGCTCATAAATTTGAGAGGGGAGTTGATATATCATTGCAAGAAGAAACCTTGAGAAGATTCATAAGCATAGTTATGGATCATTGTTCAGTTAATAGTATAAGATTTAGATGTTTCGATGAAAAAAATAATGATTTTTCTAAAAATTTAGAGATAGATTTAGAAAAAATTAATAAAATTCTTGGAACAGCCATCTCTATGGATGAATATATTTTATATTTGAAAAAGTTAGGTTTTAAAGTTGATAAGAAAATAAAAATTCCTCCCTATAGAAATGATATAGACTCTCAAAATGACTTAGCTGAGGAGATTGCAAGAATTATAGGATATAACAATTTACCAAGATCTCCGATAAAGCTTAATTCCACTAATGAAAAAAAGGTTGATAAAGAGACTCTTTTAAAAGATTTTTTGGTGCAAAAAGGGTTTTCAGAAGTAATAAATTTTCCTTTTTCAGAAAAAAAATCAAGAGAATCAATTATTTTAGATAATCCTCTTGATAGTAAAAGAGGCTTTATGAGGACATATTTAAAAGATTCTTTAAAAGAGAATCTTCTTTATAACGAAAGAAGACAAAAAGATTCTATAAAATTATTCGAGATTTCTGATGTTTACTTTGATAGTGATGAGCTCAAAAGCTCAAAAAGAATTGGGATTATAGCAAGTGGAAGATGCGGGCATAATCATATAGATTTTTCTAAGAATATCGATAGAAAACATTTAGATAAACTATTAAATAATGATCTGGGCTTACAAGTAGATGAAATCCCAAGATCAGAATTAGATACAAAAAGGAAAGAAAAAATATTTTACATAGAATCAGATTTTTCCGAAATTTCTGAAGATTTCTTTAATAGTAGGGACGAGTTAAATAAGAGTTTTAATTTTATAAAGTATAAAAAGATCTCAGAGTTTCCCTCAAGTTCGAGAGATTTTTCATTTTCTATAAAAGATTTAAAAAAAGTTGATGAGGTCATAGATTACCTTGAACAGACTGAGGATAAGTTCCTCAAAAAATCATACATGTTCGATTTCTTCAAAAATACTAAGTCAAATGAAATCAAGATAGGATATCGTTTTATTTTTCAAGCAAATGACAGGACTCTATCTGAGGAGGATATAAATAAAAGTATAGAAAATATACTTTTACCTCTTTTATCAAAAGAGGGTGTCGAAATTCCTGGCATATAAAAATTAGTTCTTAATAAAGATAACCGTATCTAAATGTCATATAATGAAAAAAAATACTTATGAAATGTATAAATTTGTAAAAAAAGTATCGCTAATCTTTATTATTGGACTTATATCAATTCCTGCACACTCTCAGCAAATTGATTCATCAGTTTTAGAAGAACTCTCTGATGATCAAATAAATTCTATAAAGAGCCAGCTTTCAAGAATAGACAATGAGGCAATAAGCAACAATTCTCTAGAGGCTTATAATGGTTTAGAGAACGAGAGTATTACCGAAACTATTGTTCCTGGCCTCAAAGATAGTAACAAAATTGCTGGAGAAAAATATGGGTATGATTTTTTTTCGTCTATCCCCTCATCAGTAACTGCAATGGGAGATTTGCCTCTGCCTAATGATTATAAAATATCATTAAGAGATCAACTTACTGTTATTCTGTCTGGCTCAAGAGAGTCTATCTTTGATTTAACTGTCAAGCTAGATGGAACTATTCTTTTCCCTGAGCTTGGATCTATTTCAGTGATAGGAGAAACATTTGGAGAGGTAAAGAAAAAGCTCAAAAATTTAATAGATCAATCTTATAATGGTGTGAATATTGATCTATCAATTAAAAACCTTAGCGCAAAAAAAGTAACAATAGTTGGAGCTGTTAAAACTCCTGGTACCTATATCGTTAACCCATTTAGCACAATTTCCAGTGCTCTTTCCTACTCTGGAGGTATTTCTGAAATAGGAACTTTAAGAGAAATTAAATTAATAAGGTCAAATGGAGAAGTATTTTTCTTTGATCTTTATCAACTACTAGTTGATGGTAAAAGGTCTCAAGATATTAAAATTGAGGCGGGTGATGTAATAGTAGTCGATGCTGCAAGACAATTTGTTGAAATTTCAGGTTCTGTAAATAGACCAGCAATTTATGAGATGAAAAAAGGCGAGAGCCTTCAAGATCTTCTCAGATATAGCTTAGGTTTTAATAATTTAGCAAACAAAACAAATATTTCAATATCCATGCTGGATCCTTCTTCATCATCCATCAAGAAAATAACAACAGGCGATTTAACTGAATCCCTAGAAAACGTCCTTGAAGTAAATATCTTTTCCTATACTAATAAAGAAGATTCTCAGATTTATGTTGAAGGAGCAGTAAGAGAACCCGGTTATTATAGCTATAATGAATACAGCTCGCTTGAAGATTTAATAAGCTCAATTGAATTTATAGACGTTTACCCATGGGTTGGTATTCTTGAGCAGTTTGATCCATCTGAGTTAAGAAAATCAACAATCCTTTTTAGCTTAAACGATCCAAACACATTTAAATCGGTAAAACTTCTCCCAAATGCGAGAGTCTTTTTTGCTGATATTGATGATAGATTTTCTTTACGTACAAATTTTAAAATACAGCCAGAAGATAATTCCCTTAATCTGCTTAGTGAGTACAAACTAAGAATTAATCATAAAAACTCAACTTATGAGCTTCCGGTAATTGGGAAATATCGACTAATGTCATTCATTAATTTGTTAGGTCTTGATATAAGTGATGTAGACGAAAAAGTAACCTACATAAGCCCATTTGAAAATAAAGTTGTTGTAGATAATTTTGAAAATATGACTTTTGAAGCTCAAAAGTTTCATACCGTATCATTTAAATCAAAAGTTTATGATTTAATTAATGTAGTCGTAGATGGAGCAGTTGAGTATCCGGGTACTTATACTTTAAAACCTAATACTACCCTTAATGATTTGTATTCACTTGTTGGCGAGTTTAAGGATCATGCTTTTGAGGAAGCCATTATATTTTCAAGGCAAAGCATAAGAAACCAGCAACTTAAAGCAATCGAAAGATCTAGAAAAGAGGTTGAAAATATTTTAATCGGTCAGTCTGATGATACTAATACTTTAGAAATAGCTGAGATTAATGCAGCTTTCGACACAATTGAAACAGAAAATCTTGGAAGAATTGCTGGTGACTTTTCTAGGAATTCTGAATCATCAAAAAATCTTATTCTTGTGGATGGAGATTCAGTAACTATTCCACAAAAGCTGAATATAATCAGTGTTGTTGGCGAAGTTTTAAATCCTATTTCTTTCGAATTTGATGAAAAGACTAGTTTAACTGATGCAGTTCTAAGAGCTGGAGGCCTTAGAGATTATGCTGATAAGTCACAAATATATGTAATCAGGGCTAATGGAATGATTGAAAGACCCAATAGAAATATTTTTATGGGTACTATTAGAGTAGAAGAGGGAGATACAGTTGTGGTACCAAGAAAATTTATTGTTGAGAATCAAACTCTTAAATCTATAATCCCCGTAACACAAATTCTTTCAGATTTAGCATTTTCTGCAGCTGCGATAGACAATCTAAGAAATAATTAGATTAATTTGTATGAAGAATCTTTTTTTGTTCTTCATTTTATCAACTCTCAATTTAAACGTCTTGCTTGCAGACAGCTTTGAATATAACTCATTTAATAATCATGGAGTTATAGGCCTTATAAATATGCCAAATGCAAGGTTTTATCCTGAATCATCTTATGGAGTGACGATTTATGATGGAACTCCTGACCAAAAAATAACACTTACATCATTCCCTTTTGATTGGATGGAAGCTTCATTCTTTTATACTAACATTCAAGGAGTTCCATATTGTGGCTTTTCATCTGATCCAGTTTGTGATCAAGATTATAAAGATAAAGGTTTTAATTTAAGGCTTAAAGTTAAGGATGAAGGATTATTGCCAGCAATAGCTATTGGCTTTAATGATATTGCTGGAACTGGTTTTTATAGTTCAGAATATATTGTTGCAAGTTATGGCGTTGATAATGTAGATCTAACATTTGGAGTTGGATGGGGATCACTTGATGGCGCATCGTCTAACTTTAAAAATCCTCTGGGTTATTTAGATGATAGGTTTTTAGATAGACCTGAACCTAAGGATTTTGCAGATCAGGGGGGACAATTTCAACCTTCAAGATATTTTTCTGGCGAAACAATTTCACCATTTTATGGAATTTCCTATGTTTTTAGTGAATCTCTTAAAGCTAGTATTGAATATGACTCAACAGTAACTCCTGGTGAAGTTGGATATGATTTACCTAAAAGTGATTACTCTTTTGGAATTGAATGGAAAGTAAATAGTAATTTTAGTATTAAGGTCTCTCAAGAAAGAGGAAATTATACTTCTGCTAGCTTCATCTTCAAGAATAATCCACAAGTATCTAAAAAAGATTACAAGTATAAAAAAGCAAGCTATGAAGAAAATGATAGTAAGTATAAGAAATTAATAAAAAATATAGAAAATAATGGAATTGGTGTTAACAAAATAGTGAAATCCTCTGATTCAATAGGCATTGAGCTAACTCAATTCACTCATTCAAATTTAGATATAATTGAAGAAATTATTGCATCAGCATCTATTGATGCAGGTATCGAAGAGGAAATAAAGAAAGACTTAAGAATTGTAAATCTGAAAGCTGTATCAGAAATAGATGAGACTTTTGAAAGAGATTCAGAAATTATTTATGAAAGAAAGAAGAAATCAAACTTTTACACGTCAAATAATCTAGTTTTTAGACCTTTTATTGCCGCTAGAGAAGAATTTTTTAAAGGAGCCTTTTTGATTGAAAATAACAGTGAGTATGTCATTAGAGATAGCCTAATTTTTAGTTCAAACTTGAAGTATTCAATTGCAGATAATTTTGATGATCTAACAGTTCCACCAGTGAATACTTATCCAGCTCAAGTTAGGTCTGATGTGAAAGATTATTTAAGAAATATCGATAATGGTGTCGTAATTGGAAGGGCGCAGCTTGATTATTACATCACACCGAAAAAGAATAACCATTTAATGTTCACAGCTGGTATTTTAGAAGAAATGTTTTCAGGATATGGCCTTGAATACCTTTACTTCAAAGCAAACAAGAATTATGCATTTGGATTTGAAATATTTGAAGTAAAGAAGAGAGATTATGAAATGCGTTTTGGTCATTTAGATTATGAAAATATAACAGGATCTATAAATTATTATCACAGAAATTATAAGTATATTCCCTTTGATGCAAAGATATCATATGGAGAGTATCTTGCTGGGGATGAGGGGTTCACCATTGATTTTTCTAGATCATTTAAAAATGGTACTAAGTTTGGGGTGTTTGCAACCTTTACTGATGTTTCAAGCGAAGATTTTGGTGAAGGCACCTTTGATAAAGGTGTTTATTTTAATATCCCAATTTTTGGTAATTTTATAAACTATTCCTGGAGGCCACTAACTAAAGATCCAGGAGCAAAGCTAATAAGAAAGAATAGTCTTCATGATTTGCTGATAAAATTTAAACCTATAAATTAATCAAATATTTTTTTGATATGTCTAGAATTTAGACGTTTTAAGATATAAAATTAAGCTGAACTAAATAGAATTTAATTGAATTAAATTGAATTATAGATTTATTTTGTGCATAATTTGGTGATACAGAGGAGTCAAACTATGAAAAGTTTTCTAGGCGTTTTAACATTTGCTTTTATGCTAGCAATTCCAGCGATTTTTGCTCAGGAAGCGCTTGTAACTGACGAAAAGATAGCCTCTATTTCCGAGAGACTTCAAGATCTCTCGCAGGATCAGCTAATTGAACGAAGAAATTTTATTTTATCTGAGCTAGACGAAGATGAGGATTCCGATTCTCCATCTGGCTCCTCAAGATCGGACCTGCTTTTAGAACTTTCTATAATTGAACAACTTCTTATATTATCCGGCGTTGTTTTGCTTGATAATATAACTGAGGATTCTCCGACACCTCCAGATACTGTTTTTCCAGTAATAACAATAAATGGAGATAATCCATCCACTGTTGAGCTTGGTGATGCATATGTTGATGCGGGCGCATCATCTGATGGTGGAGAAACTGTTATCACAAGCGGTACCGTTGATACTAACTCAGTTGGATCTTATACAATTACATATACAGCCTCTGATGCTGCTGGCAATACCTCAACCGCAACAAGAACAGTTAATGTTGTTGATACTACCGCGCCTGTTCTAACTATTACTGGTGATAATCCTGCTACTGTTGAGCTAGGTGATTCATATTCTGATGCCGGAGCTACAGCAACAGACCTTGACACTGTAACTGTCACATCAACATCAGATGTTGATACTGATATAGTTGGATCATATACAGTTACCTATACAGCTACTGATGCCTCTGGAAACACTGTCATAGCTACTAGAACAGTTAATGTTGTTGATACAATTGCTCCAGTCTTCACATCATCAGCCACATTTAGTGCAGTTGAAAACCAGACTTCAATTGGTACGGTAACTGCAACTGACCTCCAGACAGTAACATTTACTGTTTCAGGAAGTGAGCTAGAAATTACTTCAGGAGGTGTTCTAACATTTGCGGCTGCTCCAGATTATGAGACTAAAACGACTTACACAGCAACGGTTACTGCGACTGACTCGAGTTCAAATTCATCTACACAAGACATAACTGTAAATGTCACCAAT
>MDSZ01229219.1_pt1 | contig 22126 bp, 22 predicted proteins | sample 811201 | NCBI WGS metagenome assembly MDSZ01 (sample SAMN05326647, study PRJNA326480) | marine metagenome | isolation source: seawater | place: Indian Ocean: North | collected 2010 | reverse complement strand
TGATATTAAAATAATTTCTTTAACTGGTTTTGATGGTGGGCTATTAAAAGATTATTCAGATATAAATATAAACATCTCAATAAATAGTACTCAAAGAATTCAAGAAATGCACATTCTGATTGGTCATATAATTTGTGATATCATTGAGAAAGATTTATAACTTTTTAATCAGCGTAAATCCAAAACCTTCTTTTTCATCTTTAAAAATAATAGCACCCATTAGATAATCTTTGTTGAATTTTTTTATAATTTCAAAATTATAATTTATTAAATCTGACTTACTCAATTCTCTGAAACATCTTAATTTAAAATAAAATTTTTCTTGAAAAGAGCTATTAATACCTAGATAAATAAAATCGGTAGCAATAGGATTTTGATGACTGATAAAAGGGTTCCCTAATGTATAGTTTTTATAACTCCATCCATAGCTATATAATCCATGATTAAAATAATTTTCTTGCACATAGGGAGGATCACGATATTGATTTTTTGTATTTATATATTCTAATAAAATAGATGTATTCTTAATATAATTATCCAATTCTATACCCCATAATCCATCTGTTTTATTTTCAAATCTTAGTCCGCTAGTATCTTCAAATATATGTTGATAATAAACTTTTAAATTTTTATCAGTAAATTTTTTTTGAAATGAAAAATCCCAAATGCCCAAATGATTACCAAGTGCATTTGCATGCGGATAATCATTAGGGCCATCAGCAGATATAAATATTTTTAAAAAATCAGATATTGATTGAGGTTGTTTCCCGGAGAACTTATGATTATTATTGATTTCTCCACCCCATATTGCTTCATGAACAAATCCTAAACTAAAAATTGTTTCTTCATTTTTTATATTTAGATAAACAAATTTTTCATGCAAATACGGAGAGCTAGAATAAACATCATTCTTATCGAAAATTCCATGAGCAATTCCATAGTTTAAGCTTATCTTCTTATTTCTTTTAAAATTATTTTCTGAAAACCAACCTACTTTTGGCATAGCTTGAGCATTATGACTAATTAAAATAGATCCAGAGCTTAATTCATCATTTATATATGTACTAAAATCTCTGTAGTATTTACCAATTCTTAAAAAAGAGTTTTTATTAAAATTGAATTTCAGGTACGAATCATTGAAGACAAGACTTTTATAATCTTTTAGACTAGAATATAGATTTAATTTAATCTCAAAATCTAAGCTATTAATATTAATTTTGGTTTTTTGATAATTAGAGTAGTTTTTCAAACCAAAGTTATTATTTTTTATCCACCAAAAATTTTGATTAGTAGGATTTTTACCTATTTTAAAAGTTGTTGAAAAAGTTTGAGCATCAATTATGCTCAAAGAAGTAAAAAAAATAAAGAAGTAAAAAAATAATTTATTTTTTTTCAACTGGCTTAACATAAAATTTCCAGTCCATAACTTCAATTTGACTATGTTTGTCTACAGGAAAAAATTGATAATTCTTTGAAGGTATTAATCTTTTTTCTGAGCCATTTACAAGAATGTCTATAGGCATTATAAAATTTTTATTAACATTATTCCACTTGTAGTGAAAACTTGAATCTGTTTGATAGTACTCTAATTCAGGTTGGTTTGGGGAATAAAGATACTGTTCAGCAAAATACCAATAGTCTGTCCCACTTTTTTCTTTTACCTTGTTAAAAAAATCATTTGTATCTGCAAACCCTTTAGCATTTTCAATCATAAATTCTTTTAGAATATCAAACCATATTTGATCATTATTGATAACACTTCTCAAAGTGTGCATTACCCATGCACCCTTCATATATGTATCCCCATGAAGGGCCCAGTGATTTTCATCTTCATTGCCAACAATAGGTATTTCATTGACTATTCTATTTTTAATTGTGTTCAGATAGTGAATACCGATTTCATAGCTATCGAACTTATCTTCAAAATACAAGGACTCTGAGTAAACCTGTAATCCTTCATGAATCCAAATATGAGTTGGGTCTGAAGCAGTTACACTATTTCCAAACCACTCATGACCGGTCTCGTGTATAATTAAAGGATCTATTACACCATACATTGGCCAACTCTTGCTCCTTACTCCATTATAAATACTAAAACCATTTCCATAAGTTACAGCTGATTGATGTTCCATCCCTAAATATGGTACCTCAATTAATTTATACCCATCATCATACCATTGGTAATCACCAAAATATTTTTCATAAAATCGAATTACTTCTTTTGATTGAGGAAAGAAATTTGAAGCCAACTCCTGATTGTAATCTAAAACATAATGATTCATAAAATGTGTTTCGCTATCTTTAACAAAAGTATCTTGAACTGCGACATAGTTTCCGATTTGTACTGATATGTTATAATTATTTATAGGATTACCAACAAACCATTCATAGGTGGTCTTGTCACCCAACTCTTTGATGCTCTTTAGCTTTCCATTACCAACAGCAACCATATCAGAAGGAACAGTATATGTCATTTTTACACTATCTCCTTCAGCAGTGATATGATCTTTGTTAGGCCACCAAATCCTAGCGCCTTCACCTTCACAAGAAACCGCAACCCAATCACGACCATCTTTATCTTTTGTCCAAGTAAAACCCCCAGCCCATGGAGGATTATCTGCATTTTGAGGTATGCCGCTATAAAAGACAGTAAACTCAAAAATATTACCTTTTTCTATGATTGATGGAAAATCAATCAATACAGCATCTAACTCTCTTGAAAATTTTAGCTCTTGATCGTTGTAAATTATTTTTGAAATTGAAAGATTTTCAGCTAAATCTACCTGAAGTTTCTCAAGGTTATTTAGAGATTCGGCTTTAAAGGTTACAAATCCATTAATTGATTTTTTATTAATGTCAAAATCTATATTTATATCATAAAAAGAAACTCTGTATGAAGAGCGATTTTCATTTAAATAGCCCATAAGATGATTGTTTCGTGTTAATTTAGGTAAATCATATTGTGATCCATGTGGCCTAATGTCATTGTTCTGGGAATTGAGCTCCCTGTTCATGAATATTAGAATAATAATAAAAAAAGCTAAAATTGAAATGTAACTTCTATATGTTTTTTTCATAATAAGTATTTGTTTTGAAAATATTTTGCGCAAAAATGATATAGTAAAGAATTATACAAAATAAAAACCAAAGTACAATAGCAAATGCTTCTTTAATTAAAAATAAAACATAAATTAATAGAAAATAAATTAGCCATTTTACCAATACGTTTTGATTCCAAATTTTTATTAAAATATTCACTTATAATTGATTATTGTTTAATGTTTTTTTTTAATTTAGTATTTAATTATGGAAAAGATAAAAAATTTATATGTTATTTTGGGAGCACGACCACAATTTATAAAATATGCTCCGCTGTCAAAAAAAATTCAACAACTTAAAAATCTTAAAGAAATAATTATTCACACAGGTCAGCATTATGATAACAATATGTCGGATATATTTTTTAATCAACTGAATATAAAATCTCCTGATATCAACCTTAATATAAATAATGTTTCTCGAGGAGAAATGATTGGCTTAATGATTCAGAAGATTAATGATCAGTTTTTAAAAGCAAAACCAGATATTGTATTATTATTTGGTGATACAAATTCAACCTTAGCTGGTGCAGTTGCAGCATCTTCATTTAATTGTGAAATTATTCATATTGAAGCAGGACTGAGGTCTTTTAATAAGCAAATGCCGGAAGAGCACAATAGGATTGTTACTGATCATTTATCTGATATTTTATGTGTAACAAGTGAAATACCTAAAAAAAATTTGCTGAATGAAGGATTTGGAAGAGAGAAAATTTATATGACTGGCGATATTATGTTAGATAATTTCAAGAATGTAGAAAGTGAAATACTTGCAAAAAATACCTTTTCAAGTTTAGGATTAAAAAAAGATAATTTTATTCTAGCAACAATTCACAGACAAGAAAACACGCATAATATTAAAAAGCTAAAATCTATATTTTACACTTTGAACGATATTTCCAAAAACGTTGCACCGGTTTTATTGCCATTACATCCAGCTACTAAAAATAAATTACAAAATATTAAGTTAGACATATCAAATATTGTCCTTTGCGAACCATATGATTACATAAACTTTCTTTCACTCGTTAGTAGTGCAAGCTTTGTAATTACAGATTCTGGGGGATTACAAAAAGAATCTTACTATCTTGGTAAAAAAACAATAGTATTGAGAACTGAAACTGAGTGGTTAGAACTAGTTGAAATGAAGGAATCTTTTCTAATAGATCCTGAAAACATTAATAGTATTTATAGTGTATTACAAGATTTAAAGAAATCAGAGGTTTCTAATAAAAATATTTACGGCAAAGGCAATGCATCAGATTTAATTTTTAATATAATTAAAAAATTATAACTAGTGAGAAAGTTTGAATTTTTTCATTTGATTATAATAAAACATACATTCTTCATATATCTCTAAATAATTATCTTTTATGTCATCATCATTTCTTCTTATGCGCTCGAATGAAGAGCTTTTAATAACATTATTATACCAATGTTTGGACCAAATACCATCATTTGGATGATATCCTTTTTTCCATTCAAGCATAGATTTACTAAAATTTATACCAAGGTGTTCACACCAAAGAGTTAAAATTTTTTCTGGATTTTTTAAAAGTGAATCTGTTTCTATAGCAATAAAAGTTTCATCATTTTTAATAAGAAAGTTCATCAATTTGAATTGTTGAATATATCCTAAATCTTCGATTGTATTTAACTCATTTTTTTTAATATATGAATTTATTACATACTTGGGATTTCTGATGATAAAGCAATTTTTAAGATTTAGAATCCATGATAATGAATCAAAATTATTAATGTGGTGAGCCATATGTTTTTGGTACCATATCTTTTGATTGTTGGGTATCAACCCAGTAATATTTCCAATTATTTCTTGATCATCAATTGGGTATTGATTTATAATTTCATTACACATAGGATGTTTCAATTGCGTTCTATGCAAGTATGCAGCATAGAAAGGTTCATCAATAACAACTGTATCATTTCTTGAAGACCATGAACGCATTAATGCTGTAGAAATATTACGTGGACCCGACCAAGTTGCAATTTTCACGTCAATTTGTAGATTCTAAAATTTTTTTATTATACAATTTTCTAATTTTATTTACCATTGAGCTCTTATCAATTGATTTTAAAGATCTATTTTCAATTTTTCTAACAGGTATTATACCAGCAAAGGTGCCAGTAACAAAAGCTTCATCGCAATTGCTTATTTCATCAAATGAAAAATCAAATTCTTTGCAAATAATATCATTCTTATGGCAAACTTCAATCACTTTCTTTCTTGTTATGCCATTCAAACAGTACTCACCTGTTGATGTCCAGACCTCTTTATTTTTAATAAAAAACAAATTAGTTGAATTGCAAGTATTAACATTGCCATATAAATCATTCATTATACCCTCATCAAATTTAAGTTTATTCGCTTCAATACTTGCTAAAATACAATTTAATTTACTTAGAGTATTAAAGTGAGGGTCAAGAATTCTCCCGTTAGGCCTAATATTAGAAACCCTACCAATTACAATGCCTTCAGTGTAAATGTTTGGACTAGTTTTTTTATGTTCTGGAATGATAACAAAATTTATTGGCCCTAGATTTGCATTGGGATTTTGATAGGGAGTTATCTTATCGCCTCTTGTAATAATTAGTCTAATATGTATATGATCTGTCATATTATTTTTCAACAAAACTTTATTTATTTCTTGAATGATTTGTTTCTTTGTAAAAGGTATTTTTAAAGAAATACCTTCTGCACTTTTGTAGAGTCTTTCTAGATGATCATTAATAAAAACGAGAGTATTGTTGTGAAGTCTAATACCTTCCCAGATACCATCACCAAGTAAAAATCCACTATCAAAAACTGAAATTTTAGCTTCATTTCTAGGTAATAATTCTCCATTAATATTTATAAAAATATCTTCATTCTTTGAGTTTTTGATATATGAATGACTTCCCATTGGTGGGCCCACAGGGACTTGAACCCCGAACCTGCGGATTATGAGTCCGTTGCTCTAACCAATTGAGCTATGGGCCCTAAGATTGTGAAATTAAAGTCTTAGGATAATGATTGCTACTACTAATTAGTATTGCAATTTTTTTTATAAGGATATATTATTGTTATTAATTTTTATATTCTATCATATGTTCAAAAAAAATAAAAAAAATGTTGTTATGCTCTGCTCAAAAAAAATTGGCCTTGAATGTTTAAAAATTTTGTTCAGTAAGCAGGAAAGTTTTTCATTTAAAATTCTTGGGGTCCTTACCAATGAAAGAGGTGAGGAAATTAAAGATTTTTGTATTAGTAATAATCTTAGATTGATTAGTGATTTGCAAGAGTATCAAACAATTGAAAACGTTGACATTGCTATTTCTGTTCAATATCATAAAATACTTAAGCAGGACGATATAGATGTTGCTTCTCAATTAACCGTTAATTTACATATGGCTCCTGTACCTGAGTATCGAGGGTGTAATCAATTCTCGTTTGCAATTATTAACAAGGAGGATTATTTTGGTACCACACTACATGTAATTGATACAGGAGTAGATTCTGGAGACATTTTGTTTGAAAGAAGATTCCCAATTTCTAAAAATATTAATGTTGAAACTTTGTACAATAAAACCTTCAATGAATCAGTAATTTTATTTGAAGATAATTTACATCATATTATTAATGGGGAATATTCTCCAAAGGTGCAAAAGCTCACAACAGATAGAAAAAAATATTTTTACAAGAGAAAAGATATTGAAGATATAAAGAGAATTGACTTATCTTGGAGTAAAGAAAAAATTAATAGATATCTAAGAGCTACATCTATGCCAGGATTTGATCCACCATATACTATTTTGAATGGCAAGAAGACTCCTTTAACGTTAGATTTAATTAATGAAAAAAAATAATATAATTCTATTTGGTGCTGGATATTGGGGGTCCAAACATCTAAGAGTGCTCTCTAATTTGAATACTGTTAAAGATATTTATGTATATGATCCTTCTCCAGAAGTTTGCTCAGAATTAAAATCTACTTATCCCAAAGCAATTTTTGTTGATGATTATGATGTTATAATTAAATCAAAAAAAATTAATGGTGCTATAATTGCGACTCCTCCACCAACTCATTACAATATAGCTCTTAAATGTCTTAGTAATAATATACATGTTCTTGTTGAAAAACCTATCGTACAAAATATTTCTGAGCTTAACAAATTAAATGAAATTGCTGTAAGTAAGAAATTAGTTCTCATGTCAGGACATACCTTTATTTTCAATAATGGAATAATAAAAATTAAAGAAATTATTGATTCTGGCGAACTTGGAGATATAGCTTACCTCATTAGTGATAGATTAAATTTTGGTATTGTTAGAGAGGATGTTTCTTTAGAAGATAATTTAGCTCCACACGATTTAAGTATCGTTCAATATCTTTTTGATAATAAAAAAATTGAAAAAATTGAAAAAAATGGAATATCTTTTTTATCTAAAAATTCATATGATTATCAAACAATAAAAATAGATTATTCAAATAATATTAAGTGCTTCATTAATTTGTCATGGTATTTCCCAGAAAAGGTCAGGAAAATCTATGTTATAGGATCAAAAAAAATGTTAGTATTCGATGATAGTTTACAGAAAAAAATTAAGGTATATTCTAATTCAATAAATTCAATGGACTTATCTAACATTATCCAAAAGGGTTACTACGAACCTGAAATTTCTATGGAAGAACCCTTATTAAATGAGCAAAAACATTTTATAAACTGTTTTGAAAATCCTGATAAATGTAAAACAGGATACGATCACAACTACAACATAATCAAAGTTTTGGAGCATAAATGAAAATTCCTTTTGCAGATATTAAAAGACAGTATAATAACATAAAAAAAGAAATTGATTCTTCAATTTTTGAAGTTTTAAATGATACTGCTTTCATACGAGGAAAGTATGTAGAAAGATTTGAACGAAATTTTGAATCAATGTATAAAGTAAAGAATTGTATTGGTGTTGGAAATGGTACAGATGCAATTTATCTAGCATTAAGAGCATTAGGGATTGGCAGGGGCGACGAAGTTATAACCGTTTGTAATTCTTGGATATCAACCTCTGAAGTTATTAGTCAGGCAGGAGCAAAAGTCAAATTTGTAGATATCGAAAGCGATAATTATAATATTGATGTAACAAAGATAGAATCATTAATAAATGAAAAAACAAAAGCTATAATACCTGTTCATCTATATGGACAGCCAGTTAAAGATTTAGATAAACTAATTGATTTAGCCAGAGAAAATTCACTGTATGTGATTGAAGATTGTGCTCAAGCAATTTTTGCAAAATTTAAAAATCAATTTGTAGGTACTTTTGGTGATATCTCTACAATAAGCTTTTATCCAGGTAAAAATTTAGGCGCTTTTGGTGATTCAGGCGCTGTTTTAACAGATGACAATGATATTGCTGTCAAAATAAGAATGTTAGCTAACCACGGACAAAAAATTAAACACTCACATATATACGAAGGAATTAATTCAAGAATGGATGGCATCCAAGGCAATATCTTGAATTCTAAACTTAACTATATTTTAAAATGGACAGGAGAAAGACAATTAATAGCAGAGAAATATAATTCCCTTATGGCGGACATTAAGCAGATTAAATTGCCAAAGGTCGATCCAAACTGCTCACACGTTTTTCATCTGTATGTAATTCTTGCAGAAAGAAGAGACGAACTAAAAATTTTTCTTGAAAAAAATGGGATTGGTACAGCCTTACATTATCCAAACATCTTGCCTTTATTAGATTGTTATAGTCATTTAAACCATTCAGAAAAAGATTTCCCTGTTGGATTTAATGCTTCAAAAATGATTTTGTCTTTACCAATGTTTCCAGAACTTGAAGATGATGAAATAAATTTTGTGACAGAAAAAATAAGAGAGTTTTATAGATAGTATGCAATTTATCGATTTAAAAAAACAACAAACCTTAATAAGATCTTCTTTAGAATTAAGAATTAAAAAGATTTTAGACGATGGGCAGTATATTGGCGGTTCAGAAATAAAAGAATTTGAAAAAAAATTATCAGCTTTTAGTGGAGTGAAACACTCAATTGGATGTTCAAATGGGACAGATGCAATTATGTTAGCATTAATGGCGATGGGAATAAAGCCGGGAGATGGTGTAATAACGGTACCTTTTACATATATCGCTACTTTAGAAGCTATAGCTGCTGTGGGGGCATTGCCAGTACTTGTTGATGTTTATGATTCAACATTTAATATGGACCCAGAATTAATTGATGATGCTATTAGGAAATCAAACTCAAAAATTAAAGCTATTATGCCAGTCGATTTATTTGGATTGCCAGCTAGATACAGAGTAATAAACAAAATAGCAAAGAAACACAATTTAAAAGTTATTGCTGATGCAGCACAATCTTTTGGTGCATCAAAAAGTAATAAATCAGTTGGAACTTTTGCTGATATTACCACAACATCATTCTTCCCTGCAAAGCCCCTCGGATGTTACGGAGATGGAGGAGCAATATTTACTGATATTGATGAATATAATGTTATCCTAAGATCGCTAGCAGTTCATGGAAAAGGAGATGATAAATATGATAACGTTAGAGTTGGGATGAATTCAAGATTAGATACTATCCAAGCAGCAGTATTGCTTGAAAAAATTAAAATTTTTAAAGATGAAATTGTTTCAAGAAATAATATTGCTAATCTTTATAGAAATAAATTAAGTGATATAGATGAAATAAAATTTCAAAAGATTCCTAAAGAATATGAATCTGTTTATGCACAATTTTCAATAACTTTTGATAACAAAGAAAAAAGAGATAAAATTCAAAATCATCTAAAAATAAATAATATCCCCTCAGTGATTTATTATCCAATTTCTGGTCATTTGCAAGAGGGATATAAATATTTAAATTATAAGAAGGGAGATTTCCCAGTGTCTGAGTCTTTAGGAGAAAAAATTTTAAGTTTACCTATGCACCCGTATTTGGATGAGAATGATGTAAGCCTAATTGTTAATACAATAAAAGAAGGATTAAGTAAATTAATATAACTGGAGGAAAAAATGGAAAGAACTGATGTTAAAAATGATGTTAAGATTGGCATTATCGGAAAAGGATTTGTTGGCTCAGCTGTTGCACATGGATTTTCACATCAAACGAGCTATGGTGCAAATATTAAAATTTATGATGTTAATCCTGAGCGTTCACAAAATACATTAGATGAGACTGTTAATGATTCTGATTTTATTTTTTTATCGGTTCCTACTCCATCTGATTCAGAAGGTAATATGGATTTATCTATTGTTGATAATGCTTTGAATGAAATTAATCAAGTAAATAAAAATTCAAGTAACATTATTTTACTTAGGTCAACAGTTGTTCCTGGAACAACAAAAATGTTTCAAGAAAAATTTCCTAACTTACGTTTTGTTTTTAATCCTGAATTTTTAACGGAAAGATCAGCTGCTTTTGATTTTATAAATCAAACAAGAGTAATCTTGGGTGGCAAAATTGAATATACATCTTTAGTTAAAAAACTATATCAAGATAGGTTTGGGAGTTTCTTGCCGGTTGTACAAACAAATTTTCAGACCGCTGAATTAATTAAGTATATGAATAATTTGTTCTTTGCTACAAAAGTATCTTTTTTAAATGAAATGAAATTATTAGCAGATAAAATTGATGTGGACTGGGATAAAGCTGTAGAAGGCTTTGTTTTAGATGGAAGAATAGGGCATTCTCATCTTTCTGTACCAGGTCCAGATGGAAGATTTGGGTTTGGCGGAAGTTGTTTTCCTAAAGATATCCAAGCTCTCATAAGTTTTGCAGATGAAAATGATATAGATATGAAAGTTTTGAAAGGTGCTTGGGAGACTAATCTAGAAGTTAGACCGGAACGTGATTGGGAAAAACTTAAAGGAAGAGCTGTTTCTGAATAATTTAAAAAAATTTGATGCAATCTGGTTGACAGGACAGCCAGCAAGTGGTAAATCTACACTTGCAAGAATGCTTATTGAAAAATTACAAGACAGTAGTACTCAGCGTTTATACTTTAATATTGATGGGGATGACTTAAGAGATTTATTTCAGAATAAAGATTATTCTAAAAAAGGGAGAGAGAAGAATATAAGACTAGGAATGAGCATTGCAGCATACCTAATTAACAAGCGATGTATCCCAGTTGTATCACTAGTGTCCCCTTACATAAACTTGAGAGAAGAATTTAAATCAAAATTCAATGTACTTGAGGTTTATCTTCATACAAGCGAATTAAGAGGAAGAGAAGATTATTTTGTGAGCGATTATCAACCTCCTGAATCTAACTATTTAGATATGGACACAACAAAAAAAACAGAAGAGGAAAGTGTAAATGAAATACTCGCTATTTATAGGTAGATGGCAACCATGGCACAAAGGACATAGGTGGCTTATAGATCAAAGATTGAACGAAGGTAAAAATGTTTTAATTTGCATAAGGGATATGGAAACAGATGAAAAAAATCCATATACTCCAGCTGAAGTTAAAATTAATATTGAGCATGAGTTGCAGGATTTAGTTCAGCAAAATAAAGTAAAAGTAATAGTTATACCAGATATTGAATCTGTAAATTATGGAAGAGGAGTTGGATATAATATTATTGAACATATCCCACCAAATGAAATAGGTGAGATTTCAGCAACCAAAATTAGAGAAGCAAATAAACAAGCAATTAAATGAAAATAGTATTAATAACTAAAGAATTTATTTTGAAGCCAGCGTTAGCAAGTATTTTATTAGCCTTGTTTTGCTTAATTGTTTTAGAAAAAGAGTATACTAGTAAATCTAAGCTCATTCCAATAGATAAGAATGGTAATCCATCACAGGCGAGTAGTCAAGCCGTACAAGGGTTGCTAGGCTTTAATTTTTCAAATCAATCAATGAGCAGTTTATCTTCAGCAAATTATTTTCATTTAATACTTAAGAGTGATACGACTATTGAAAAGCTTATGTTTATAAAGGTTAACGACAATGAAACTATGATTGAAAATTTTTTAAATAAAAAGTTTGAAAAAATTACTCCCCTTGATATAGAAAATGCAGTAATTGAATTTAAAACCAATAATATTTCTTTAGATAAGGATAGGATATCAAATCTAATTACTTTAAATGTTAGTTACTCAGATCCATTAATAGCCCAAAAAATATCTTTATTTCTTATAAATGAAACAATTGACAGACAGAGAAAAGCAAATGAAGATTTTTCATCAAATAGGAAGCAATATTTAAAGCAGAGGATAAAGGAAACAACCATAGAATTACAAAAAGTAGAAGAAAAGCTTATTGAATTTAGGACTAGTAATAAAAATTTAAATTCAGTTTATCTAATGATAGAGTCAGAAAAGATGGAAAGAGAAAGAAGGCTTATTGAAAATATTATAAATGGATTGAGTGAGGAGCTAGAAAAAATAAAAATAAATGAAATAACAGATAACAACGAAATTCAAATACTAGATACACCTTCCTTCCCTCAGTCAAAATCTAGTCCGAGAGGTAGTATAATAGCATTATTTTGCTTTATAATATTATTTACAGTAAAACTATTCAGCACACTTTATAAAAACGAATTAAGACAATTCTTAAAAAACATTGAAATTAATTGAAAAATTTCTTGGTAATAATTACCAAGCTTTCTTAAAAAAATTTGCACTAGTTTTTTCAGGGAGCACATTTTCCCAAATTATTACATTAGCAACCTATCCTATCCTTACTAGAATATTTTCGGTAGAAGAATTTGGTGTATTTACAAATTTTTTTGGTTTAATGGTCGTTTTCTCTGTAATCCAATCTTTAAAACTACAACATGCAATTGTAACTGAAAAGAGTGAAATGAACACTTTTTATTTGCTTATTATATGCTTTATTCTTCCAATTTTCAATTCTGTACTTCTATACTCATTATTTCAGTTGAATATATCTTTTTTTCAGTTTATAAATGAGACTAATCTTTTAATACCTATAATACTTTCTGGTCTTTTAATGGTTTTTTATGATGTTGGATATAATTTTCTTGCAAAGTATGGATTATTTAAAAATTTGGTTTTTATTAAAATAATGCAAAATTCATTGATTGTTATTTTTCAGTTACTTTATGGATATTTTTTAAATGATAATATTTCAATTCCATTTAATAACGGTTTAATTGCTGGTTTTATTTTTGGACAACTTTTATCATTACTTATATTATTTTTTGTTTTATTAAAATATTTGTTAAATAGAAATAAATCAAAACTTAGCTTGAGCATTAATAAGTATCGTAAAATTTTATTAAGTCATAAAAAATTCATTTATTTTTCAATGCCTGCTGAGTTCATTAATTCACTTGCCTACTATTTGGTTGTTTATTTTATAACAGTAAATTTTGGAATTTTTTACGCCGGTTTATATGGTTTGTCCCAAAGAGTAATTATGGGACCTTTAAATCTTATAAGCTTATCATTGCTAGATATTTTTAAAAATTATGCAGCTGAAGAAATGAATAAATTTAATTCTATAAATAAATCTTATAATCTTATGCTAAAAATCTTAACTATTATGAGTATTTTTTGCTTGATTGGAATTTTAATTTTGAAAAACTTTTTTGGATTAATTTTTGGTCAAGAATGGAAAGATGTTGGTAAAATAGTCTTGATATTAACTCCTTTTTATTTAACAAAATTTATATCAAATCCTTTGAGTTACACTTTCTTCCTTTCAAAAAAACAAGAGATTGATCTTATTTGGCAAGTGGGATTATTATTAAATATTTGTTTTATATTTTTTCTATCTGATGATTTTTATAGGACATTATCTGTCTTTACAATTTTAATTAGCACATACTATTTGATTAATCTGTTTTTAAGTTACAAACTAAGTAAGAAATGAATATTTCAAATCCAGTCAATATTATTATATTATACATCTGTATTTTTATTTTTCCAGGGTTCATAATTTTAAATTTTTTTGATAGTGAAAAATTCTTCTACTTTTATGCCTTTGGGAACAATATTGATTTTAATTATAACAGATTTTATTGGTTAATTTTTTCTTCGTTTATTCCCATATTGCTTTACATTTTTTATGTGCTTGGCAATAGTATAGAAAAATTTAAGAATAAAAAAATTGAAATTAATAATCCGATGCTGTTTTGGAAAGTTTCAGTGTTTTTGCTTTTGTTAACAAACCTATATTTTTTTTACTTATTTGATTTTTCAATACCATTTATTTCAATAAGCAATATCATTTCAAATGAAAACTATGCTTTATTTCGATCTGAAAATTCAAGTATCATTAATCAAGGAATTTTTAATTTATCATTTTACTTTCTAGGTTTTTTCTCAATTATGTGTGGGTTGATATTGCTTAGCAAGTCATATTCTTACATATTAATAAGTACTTTGTTTTGCTTGATATTATCTATGTTTGTTTTGGCTAAATCACCAATATTTGATTTGTTTTTTTTAAGCACTATAGGTTATTTATTTCTGAAAGAAAAATCAGTCAATGTTATTTATTTTTCAATTCCTATTTTTTTTGCTTTATTCTTTATTTTTTCATTTTTTAATGGCGAAGGATTTGATTCACAGACAATAATAAACGGTTTAAATGCAAGAATTTTTTTTGGAGAAATAGGTGATTTACCGAGTTATTTTTATTTTTTCTCAGATAATCGAATAAGTATTTTCAGTTCACTCCCTACATATATCCAAGAACTTTTTGGTTATTCTTATCTTCCAGCTGCTAAAATAATTGCAAATAATACAACCGATATAAGTACTTTAGCGACAGCTGGTTATTATAATACAGTTTTTATTGGTGAGTCATATGCTATCTTTGGTAAATCTGGTTTTTTTATTGGTCCATTCATAGTTATTGCGAATTTATTTTTACTACACCTTTTGTTACAAAAGTCTCACAAAAATATTATCAGCATCCTCTTTTTTCCATATATCATCTTTAAATTTTGTAAAGGGATTTTCTCAGGTATTGGTCTTTTTATTTTTTCTACTAATCAAATTTTGATAATGTTATTTATTTTTTACTTATTCTTTTACAACAATTCTACTAATATACAAAGATGATTAAGTCTAAAATATGTGTTATAGGAGCAGGTGGCTGGGGTAAAAATCATATCAATGCTCTTGATCGTCTTGGATTTCTTGGTGGAATAGTAGATATAAATAATGAAATATTAAAATCATATGATACTCTTGATTCACAATTTCTTACATTTACAAATCTTGATGATGCGTTAGCTCATGATTTTGATGGATATGTTATTGCGACTCCAGCTGAAACACATTATACTATTGCAAAAAAATTAATTCAACATTCTAATAACGTATTAATCGAAAAACCTGTTTGTTTAAATTCAAAAAATGCTAATGAATTGCTGTATCTCGCAAAAAAATATAACTCATTTATTATGGGAGGGCATTTATTACTTTTTCATCCTGCCTACATTAAAATCAATAAATTGATTAAGAAAAATTTAATTGGCGATGTAAAGTATATGTATAGTAATAGATTGAATTTTGGTAAAGTCAGGAATCATGAAAACGCTTTATGGAGTTTAGGGCCACATGATATTTCTCTTTTACTTTTTTTTAATAAAAATAAATTTAATTCTATTTCATTTTCAGAGTCTAAAATAATTAATAGAAATATTACTGATTCCTCATTGATTAATATAAAATTTAATAATGTTGACTCTCATATTTTCTTGAGTTGGTATCACCCATATAAAGAGCATAATTTTGTTGTTATTGGGAGTGAAGGTATGATATCATATAAAGATTCAGATCAAAACAAAGAAATTATTTATTATAAAAAAAGAATAGAATTTGACAAAAACGATATTATGAAACATAATTTAGTTGATGAGGGATTCGAATCAATTAAATACGATATTTCTTCTCCACTAGATTCCGAATTAAATTATTTTGTTAAATCAATTAAAAACAAAAATCAAGATTTAGGAAATTTTGAGCTCTCAATAGAGGTCGTAACTATTCTCGAAAAGATAGGAGAAATTAAAAATGGATAAATATTATGTAGACCCATCTGCTGTTATTGATAAAGGTGTAAAAATTGGAGAAAACAGCAAAATATGGCATTTCTCACACGTACAGAAAAATGCTCAAATTGGCAATAACTGCACTTTAGGTCAAAATGTAAATATCGGAAACAATGTTATAATAGGCAACAATGTGAAAATACAAAATAATGTATCTATTTATGAAGGAGTAACACTGGAAGACTTTGTTTTTTGTGGACCTTCTTGTGTTTTTACAAATATTTTGCTACCAAGATGTGAGTTTCCTCAAAGAGGAAGTCAATTTTATGAAAAAACTTTAGTTAAAAAATCTGCATCTATAGGGGCAAACGCAACGATAGTATGTGGTAATACAATAGGTAGATATGCTATTGTTGGTGCAGGAGCTGTTGTTACAAAGGATGTTCCAGATTTTGCACTTGTTTTAGGAAATCCAGCAAAGATTGTAGGGTGGGTTAATGAAAAAGGCTATCGTCTTTCATTTGACTCAAAAGGAATAAGTGATTGCAAAAATTTTAAGCTAAAAGAAAATCTTTTAACAAAGCTTAGATAGAATGAAAAGAAATATAAAAATTGGAATTATTAATAGTGGCATAGCAAATATATCATCTGTTGCAAATATGATAAAAAAAATTGGCTATCAATGCTCTATAATTAATAATAAAAATGAATTTAGTACGCATTTCTCTCACTTAATTATTCCAGGTATTGGCTCTTTTGATACAGGTATTAAAAATTTAAAAGATAGTTCTTTTGACGAAATTATTTATAAACACATTGAATTAGAAAAACCAATTCTTGGAATTTGTCTTGGAATGCAATTGCTTGGAATGTCTAGCGAAGAAGGAAAAAGTGAAGGTTTAAAAATAATTGATGAAGCATGTAGTAAATTTAAATTACCAAACACCTTTGCAGTTCCGCATATGGGGTGGAATTATGTTTATCCCAAAAAAGATTCTATACTTTTTAACAGTATTACTAATCCAAAATTTTATTTTGTCCATTCTTATTATTTCCCTATAAATAACAATGCACAATCATCATATTGCAATTATAGCATTGATTTTTGCTCATCTTTTGAAAAAGATAATATTTTTGGTGTTCAATTTCATCCAGAAAAGAGCCACCATTTCGGGTTCCAATTATTAAATAACTTTATTGAGTTTTAATTATGATTTTCAGAGTTATCCCAACCTTGTTATGTAATAATGGCGACCTAGTAAAAACACAAAAATTCAAGAGTTCAAAATATGTTGGCGATCCTATAAATGCTGTTAAAATATTTAATGACAAAGAGGTTGATGAGCTAATTTTTATTGATATATCAGCATCTAAACAGGGCAATCAGCCAGATTTTGAATTGATTAATGAAATTGCTAGTGAATGTTTTATGCCTTTGGGGTATGGTGGTGGTATTAGCGACTTAAGTCATATGGATAAAATACTATCAGCCGGAGTTGAAAAAGTCATTATAAACAATTCAATCATAAATAAGTCTGAATTGATAATTAAAGCAGAAAAAATATTTGGATCACAATTTTTAGTTGCATCAGTAGACATCAAAAAAAATTTTTTTGGGAAATATTGTATATATGATTATTTAAACCAAAAGGTAATAAGTACTAATATTGAAGAATATATTAAGTTTATTTCATCTTTAGGATTTGGTGAAATCTATATAAATAATATAGATCGAGATGGAATGAGAAACGGATATGATATAAAATTAATCTCTTCAATAGTTGAGTGTACTTCATTACCGGTTGTTGTATGCGGAGGATTAAATAATTTTGATGATTTGAAGTCAGCTTATGATGTGGGGTGTTCAGGTGCTTCAGGAGGCAGCTATTTTATTTTTCAAGGAAAGCATAGAGCGGTGCTAATTTCATATGCTGATAAAGATAAAATTGAATCTTATATTAAAACTAAAAATGACTGAAAAAATAAAATATCAAATGTGTGAAAAGACTGTTATGGATACAACTGATCCAGACATCATTTTTGATAATGAAGGAGTTTGTAATCATTATCATCTGGCAAAAAAAGAGCTAGATTATTTTAAGAAAATTGACAGAAAAAAATATTTGGATGATATGGTCCAAAAAGTTAAGTCAAGCAAAGGGTCATATGATTCAATTATTGGATTAAGTGGAGGGGTTGATAGTTCATATTTATTGTATTACTTAGTTAAAAATTATCAAATTAATCCATTAGTGGTTCATATAGATGGAGGTTGGAATACAGAAATTTCTCAATGGAATGTTGAAAACTTAGTTAAAAAACTAGATTTAGATTTATATACATATGTAGTTAATTGGAAGGAAATGAGAGACTTGCAATTATCATTTCTTAAATCGAATACTGAAAACCAAGATATTCCACAAGATCACGCTTTTTTTGCAAAGCTTTATGATATTGGCATCAAAGAAAAAATAAAATATATTATTACTGGTAGTAATTTGGTTTCAGAATCAATTTTACCTTTTAGTTGGGGATATTTTGCGGTAGATGATAGATTTTTAAAATCTATTCATAAAAAATTTGGAACAATTCCTTTAAATTCATTCCCAACATTATCGTTTTTTCGTTATTATTTTTTAATGCCACTTATCTACAGAATTAAAATTTTAAAGCCACTCAATTTAATTGACTACGATCCATCACAAGCTAAATCTATTTTAATGAAAGAGATTGGTTTCAAAGATTATGGGAAAAAACATAATGAATCTACCTTCACAAAATTTTTTCAAAATTATTATTTATATGAAAAATTTGGTATTGATAAGAGAAAGGCTCATTTATCTAGTCTAATTTTATCTAACAAAATTTCTCGAGAAGAAGCTTTGAAAGTATTAAATCTCAAACCATATGATGACAATTTAATTGATAATGAAAAAGAATTTATTGCTAAGAAATTAAATATATCTAAAATTGAACTAGATAATTTTATTGATTCACCTAATAAGCACTTCACAGATTATCCTAATAACTACTATCTTTACCAGTTAAAAAATCGTATTAAAAGAAAATTAATCGGAAATTAGTTTTCTATATGCTTTTATAAGTTTTTCTTCTTCAATGTTCCAATTAAATTTTTTGCTGACAAATTTGTTAGCTTCATAACCAATTTTATTTATTTCATCATCATTCATTAAATTTATTTTTCTAATTGTTGATATTAATTCTTTTTTATCGTTTGGGTTTACAAAAAAAGTAAACTTTTTTAATCCATGTATTTCTGTCCATGAAGGAATATTAGATGCCACTACAGGTACACCATAATTAAAATATTCAAATAGTTTATTTGGACTACTTATAATGTGATTTTCAGAAAAATCAAATAAACAAATTCCACATCTACTTTCTGAAATATATTTCCTTATTTCACTTCTTTTTAAAAATCCTAGATAAGAAACATTTTTTAACGCTAAAATTTTATTTTTTAAGTTTTTATCATTACAATTACCTGCAATATAAAAAGGAATATTATACTCATTTAAAATTTCAGCTATCTCGAGTACATTTCTTTCATATGTAATCATACCAACATAAATAAAATAATTGTTTCTACTCAATTTTTTAAAATTATAATCCAAGATTGGAGAATTAGATATTACTACACTGCTTTTATTTTTTGTTAATGAAGGGTTCAAGTCTCTATGAACAACAATAATTAAATCTGCAAGTATTTTCCCAATATGTTCCATTATCATCAGTGAATAGCGAAAAATTTTCTTTGATGTTTTTGATAAATAGTCTTTTACTTCTAGTTGTTTTATATAATTTTCATGAACATCGTAAATTACCTTTTTGCCTAAAATCTTCCATATTGGCAAAGCAATTAATAATTCAGGATCATGAATATGAATAATTTTAAATTTTCTAGAACAACTTTTTGGTAGAGCAATCAACCAACTGGTAAATATCCTTAATACTTTATTTTTTTTGAAAGGAGATTTTATAAAATTGATATCATTTTTTATACCTTCAAAGTGTGAATTAAGAAAATAAACGTCATAATCTAATTTTAAAGAATTGCATTCTTTGTTAATTCTATTATCAGTATGAATGTGAACTGAGCTGATATGCAATATTTTAATTTTACTTTTCATAATTAGTATTATAATTAATTATTTTTTTTATTATTTACTTTTATCGCTCATTGAGATAAAATAACATACTAATTATAATAATCGTAGGAAAAATATGAGAAAAGTACCCTTTTTTAACTATCCTGAATTATATCTATCACAAAAAAATCGTATGGATGAAGCCATTAGTTCTGTAATAAATAAAGGAGCATACATTTTACAAGAAGAACTTGTTCGTTTTGAGAAGGAATTAGCAAAATATACTGGGTCAAAGTATGCTGTAGGAGTAGCTAATGGTACCGATGCAATTTGGCTAGCACTTCTAGCAGCAGGAGTTGGAAGAGGTGATGAAGTAATTGTTCCCTCTCATACATACATTGCTTCTCCAGCAGCAATTAAGTTTGTAGGGGCAGAACCAATTCTCGCTGAATGTTCAAATGATCATTTATTGGATCCTAATGATATTAAAAAACGCATCACAAATAAAACAAAAGCTATTATGCCTGTTCAATTGAATGGAAGAACATGTAGTATGGATAAAATTCAAAAAATTGCAGATGAAAATAGTCTTTTAATTATTGAAGACGCAGCTCAAGGCCTTGGTTCTTTGTATAAGGAGAGAATGGCAGGAACATTTGGACTTGCTGGAACATACAGCTTCTATCCAGCAAAGGTTTTAGGATGTTTTGGAGATGGCGGAGCGGTTGTAACAGATGACGATAATATATACCAAAAAGTTTATGAAATGAGAGATCACGGTAGAGACAGCACTGGGGAGCATGTTTCATGGGGATTTAATTCTAGGTTAGATAATTTGCAAGCAGCTATTTTATTAGAAAAATTTAAAACTTTTGAAGATGATATTAGACTTAGAAGAGAGATAGCATCTATCTATCATGAAAAGTTAAATGAAGTTGAAGAAGTAGTAATGCCCCCTGCTCCAAATAGTGAATCTGACAGGTTTGACACTTTTCAAAACTTTGAAATTCAATGTGAGCAAAGAGATGAGCTTAAAGTTTATCTAGCTGATAATGGTGTGGGAACCTTAATTCAGTGGGGTGGAAAGGCTATTCATCAAATAAAAGGCTTAAACTTTAATTGTAAAGATTTACCTTTTACTGAACAATTGTTTGATAAATGTATGCTTATCCCGATGAACTCTTTAATGAATTTAGATGATGCAGAATATGTTGCTGAAATAATTAAAGATTTCTATTCATGATAAAGGAATTAAATAGTCTCAAAAATCCTAAGATTGATAATGATGATTATTCCTTAAATCTTCTTAGCAATGAAAAATATATTTTATTGCTGAAGAAAATGATTACAATTCGAATTGCTGAAGAAATAATATCTGAGAATGTTAAAAATGGACTCATAAAATGTCCTTGTCATTTAGCAATAGGTCAAGAAGCTATACCAGTAGGTATGTCTGAATTCCTAAATGCAAGTGATAGAGTATACGGGAATCATAGATCTCACGGACATTATATCAGCCTAACTATGGACACCTATGGTTTGTTTGCAGAAATACTGGGTAAAAAGACTGGATGCTCGAAAGGAATGGGGGGATCCATGCACATTGTTGGTGAATCTTATGGTTTTGGAGGTTCTGTACCAATAGTTTCAGCAACTATCCCTGTTTCTGTTGGAGCAGGGCTAGCTATGAAATTATCAAATAGTAAATCTATATCAGTTTCATATTTTGGAGATGGAACAAGCGAAGAAGGAGTTCTTCATGAATCTCTTAATATAGCTTCATATTATAATCTTCCAGTTATTTTTGTTTGTGAAAATAATTTATTTTCAAGTCACATGCATATTTCTGAAAGACAGAAATTTGACTCTATCGCTAGATTTGCAGATTCTCATGGTATTGATTA
>MDSZ01254367.1_pt1 | contig 22130 bp, 17 predicted proteins | sample 811201 | NCBI WGS metagenome assembly MDSZ01 (sample SAMN05326647, study PRJNA326480) | marine metagenome | isolation source: seawater | place: Indian Ocean: North | collected 2010 | reverse complement strand
TGTTAATATAGATAGTGATAAACTAACTAATTCTTTCTTGAAAACATTAAATAAATCTTTTCATAGAACAAATAAGAATAATAGTTATACATTTAATGAATATTTTAAAGAACATCATATAAATCATTTCAAAAAATTATTTCCGAAAGATACACTTAAAATATTAGGCTATGTTGATGAATAATATTGCCTTTATATCATAATCTCTTTTTTATTATTTGAACCAATTGTTCAATTATACTATTATCTTCAATTGGTTCATTCCATCTATTATGCCAATGATAACAAAATGCTCCATTAAAAAAATTGTCAAAAGTATATTGTTTATTTGAATTTTCAAAAAAAATATTAAATTGTTCTTTTTTAATAAAAATAGGATTTTGAATCCAACAACCGTCAAACCAACTACAAGGTAACACTAACATATCTAATGGTAAATCATATGTTAATTTTGCACGTTGAAATCCCCATCCTCTATTACGATCAATTATAAAATTAATATTTTGTTCCATTTTGATACATTTAGGTTCAAGTGATATAATTATAGCATTATTAGGATAGTTCTGTTTTTCCCATTGATAAAGACATACTTCTTTTTCATAATTTATAAAAAGGGGATCAAAGCTTCTTAAGAAAAAACAATCTAAATCAAACCAACATCCTCCATAATTATATAAAAGAACCAGTCTATAAAAATCTGCTTTTTCAGGTAAACTACCACCTACATATATATTTTTTTTATTTTCTAAAAACGTATTAATCACTTCATTATTAATTGAAAATTGTTTAATTTCACAATATTTACTGATTTCTTTATTAATATCATTTGGGGTATTGTTTTCCAACCATAAAATAATTTTATGTTTGTGCTTTAATACATTAAAATAATAGCAAGATAATACAGAATATAAATGCTTTTGATTTAAATTACCATTCCAGTAACAATGAAAAATAACAGATTTATCATATTCACCAGTTAGTTTATTTGCTAATTTTATGGTTTCATCATAATCACTCGTTTTTGATAAAAGTTTCATATATATATATATATATATGTATACATATATTTAAGGTGTAAAAATCCTATGTAATACCTTAATAACCGAATACCTTAATAAATATAAATTGATGTGATATCATCAATGGAAAATTACTTAAAAAAAATTCCTATACGAAGATTTATAAATCCATATACAACGCGACAACCGTTATTGAATAATTTATACTTAGATGCATTAAGTGATTCTATGCCAAATCCCGGATATATGTATTCTAACTCAGAAGAAACATACGGAACAAAATTGATTAAAATTATTGAATCATATAGTATATGGAGATTCTTTGAATTTACTTTAATTATGAGTGCTTTTAGTCTGTTATTTTTGAAAAGAAATTAAAGGCAATATCACATATTATTATTCAATGAATAAAATAGACAATATAAAAACAAATTTGAGTAATAAAGTAGATTATATATCTACAATATGGTCTAGGTCTATAGACTATATAAAAGATGTTACTAAGTATAAAACATCTCCATTGATATTAAAAAGATATAGATATAATTTAGAAAAAAGAGATGAACTCATTGAATTTTTAAAAAGTGAAAAAGGTATTCAACAATTGAAAAATACGGAAGGATTTATATCTTTTGAATATTATGAAACAATGTGTTTGTCAATATTAGATTCTGAAGAAATATATACTATAGTTACCTTACAGAAATGGAGATCAATCGACAATTATGAAGAAAATTTAAAGAAAAACAATATAGATGAAATTTTTGAATTCATAGAAACATTAATACTTAATTATAATCCTATTAATTAAGTACTTGATTGTTAAACTTTTCCAAAGGTAAAGCTATCTTATGATAATATACTATTACTGTAACACTCCCGTGTTATAAAATTTGACCATGGATTACAAAAATGCATTAAAAAAATTTATCAGTGAGGATAATAAACAAATTCCTTCAGGATTTGTTGTATTATCAAAAGATAAACCTTATGTTCCTCCAAGTGATACAATAAATTCATTTAAAAAAAGAACGAATGAAGATTTAGATGTAAATGCGTCTTATGAGTCATTGCGTGAAGAATCAATTAAATCTCTTTTGTCTGAAGAAATACAATCAATATGTGATGAATTGATAGAAGAAAATATCTATTTTGACAATCCTATGGTGTTAAAAGATTTATTTATTAATACTTGGAATTTGTTAGAGAAGAATATTAAAATGAAAATTATTGTTAAAAAAGAGGAAGAACCAGATGAATCAGAATATTTGTCTGATTATGATATTTTTGATTAATTTCTAGGAGTAGAATAAAAGAATCTATTGTATTTATTATCTATTACTCCAATGGGGAGAACAGGAACAGATGGAACAACCATACTAGGATTTAATTCATAGATGTTTAATTTTCTAACTGAATCATTCTTCTTTTTCTCTTTTAATTCAGAAACAATTTTTGAAAACCCACCTCCCGTTGTTATTAAATGGTTAGCATTACATAAATAGCAAAAATCATAGTCTATATCTGTTGATGATAGAAGATGAACAGGACAGGTTTGCTCCTTAATAAAATTATATAAAATGTTTACATTCTCATTATAATTTGTTTCTTTATATGAATATTTATGGTTTTTTGAATATAACCTTGAGTTTTCAGCTACTCCGTAATGCAATGCCGTAACAATAACAATATGAGTTATCTCTTTTGAAGAATAATGCTGTTGAATTTCCTTTTTTAATTTTTCATATATTCTATTATTTCCTAGTCCTCTTCCTTTGTAATCATCTCCTGCACGTATATGAATTACGAGGGCATCATCTTTGGGGAGTTGTATATTTTTATATTTGATGTAAGCTTTCACAACTTGTTTCAAAAAGTTGTATTTATCGGGTTTTTTTTTTAAATGAGACCCTTTATCTAAAAACATTCTAAGAATTGTTTTAGAGTATTTTTTATCGGTTTTTATTATTCTTCTTATCTTTTCTAATCCATTATTAACAACATCACCATATCTATACACCTCATTGCCTTTCAGTACCTTCAAATTATCAATAAGGTCTTGTTTAGTATTTATTAAATTCATACATTATAAATAAATTTTAAAATAAAATAACAAATTATTCCGCAAGTATTTTAAATTTACATGTTTATCCAATGACATCAATGAAACATGGTCTCACAAAATGAAAGAATAATATTTCCAAATTCAATCATGCACAAATGAAAAAGTGAATGACCATATCCTAACAGTTGAGGTGATAAAACAAAACATGTACTTGCGAATGTGAATATTTGTAATGATTTTGTGAATCTTTTTTTATCACCATACCAAAATATAGGAAGTGTATACATTACTACAGACATTAGAATACGTATTCTAGGTTTTGCTCCAATAGAATCCGATTCTTTTGCATAAAGACGTTTTATAGAATACCCATTAAAAACAAGTGATAATATACTATAATTAACTGAACGAGATAACGCAATTGTATACAATATTGACGTTATGTGTATTGCTGATTGATCAGAACGCCTCCAAAAATTATCGAGCCTATCATTGTCCATTTCGTATGCAGACCTTATATGATATATTATTGAAAAGGGTGCATGTAGTAATGATGCACCTATAACTAACCATGCTGTCCATTCTTCATCTTTAAAGGCCACTTTGTCAGTTAGTTTTCTAAATAGCATAATACTTGCAGGTAATACCATTGTAAATGCATTCAATAATTCTTGATGTTTTTTACTAGATTTTGTATTCATCAATAAATTGCTAACTCTATTCCATTTGTAAAATGAGATTTGTTTATTCGATTTGTTATAATTTTTCTTAATATTTTTAATTAATTTTTTTATTATTAAAACAAACCAATATATATTCAAAAGACATAAAGAAAGCATACATTTGTCTATAATAAAATAGTGAGTTTTGTGATTAATTAATATTTTTTTGAATTCGAATTTATCAAAAAAATATGAATATGTAAAAATACCTCTATAATAAGAAAATGTTAACAAAAATAGTAAATCTATAATAAAATGTTTGTAATATTTCCTTGTCTCAAGAAAAATTGTTGATATATTTATGTTTACTATTTTAAAAAAATCTTTAACGTAGCTTTCATATTCTTCGTCATTTTCTTTAAATCTGTATATTTCATCAGAATTAATGAAATAAGTAATAAAAAGTATATAGTATAATTCTAATGTTATAGCACTTACGTGATGTATAAACATGCTTATATCAGGTGCTTTATTCAGTGTTTTTAATAATAATAAAATTGTGCAAAACCTAGAGTTTAACAAAATATCACAATTTGTATATTTATTTAAACTCCAATTTAAATAATTAAAAATACAATACCCTACTGCACCCAATGTTATTGAATAACTCCATATTTCACATAACATATCAACGCGTCTCATGTGTTATTATACTTATTTTGATATAGCTTTTCAGTTATATTATAATTAATCAACTTGTTCCATAGTATCTTCATCATCACTGTCAGGAGCAACTCCTCCTACTACATCTTCTAAGGGTGGTATATCCTCGTTCATTTCATCTTCATCATCATCATCAATTGACAAACCAAGTTTTATCAATCTATGAATACGATTTGTAAACGACGATGGATCATCTAAACTAAACCCAGATGAAATAAGAGTTGTATCGTATAATAACCATATTAGGTCTTTAACCGTCTTATCAGAACTATCTGTATCAACCTTCTCTCTAAGAGTAGATATAATTGGGTGCGACGGATTAATTTCCATAGTTTTTTTTGAAGCCATAAACCCACTTTGTGACGATCTCAATGCTTGAGCTTTCATAATACGTTCCATATTAGCAGACCACCCATATTCTCCTGTTACAAATACACATGGTGAATCTGACAATCTATTACTTACAACAACCTTTTCAATATTATTCTCAAGAACTTCTTTGATTAGTTTACAAAGTTTTTCATTAGACTTTTTCGCATCTTCTAATTCTTTCTTCTCATCCTCAGTTTCATCAATCTTCAATCCCTCTTTAGTCGTGCAAATCAATTTTTTACCCTCAAACTCCTTCATCTGTTGTACACAATATTCATCCATTGGATCCGTCATAAAAATAACTTCGTACCCCTTCTTCTTTAATTTCTCTAAAAATGGTGAAGATTCAACGGACTTACGAGATTCACCTGTGACATAATAAATACCAGGCTGATTCTCTTTCATTCTCCCAACATAGTCATCTAAAGATGTTATTTCATCTCCTGATTTTGTTGTATGATACCTTAGTAGTTTAGACAATTTTGCACGATTAGCACCATCTTCGTGTATACCTAACTTAATACTTTTACTGAAGCTTTCATAAAACTTCTTATATTTTTCATCGTCTTCTGTTAATTCAGTAAATAATTCAATAGATTTCTTTACCAAATTTTTCCTAATCACTTTAAGTATCTTGTTCTGTTGTAATGTTTCACGGGATATATTAAGTGGTAAATCTTCTGAATCAACAACCCCCTTAACAAAACTTAAATACTCAGGCATCAAGTCTTCACAATTATCCATAATGAATACACGGCGAACATACAATTTGATAGAATTGCATTTCTTAGCATTTGAATTAAACATCTCAAATGGTGCCCTGCGTGGGATGTAAAGCACAGACCGAAATTCTAATTGACCCTCTACCGAAAAATGTTTAACCGCTGCATGGTCTTCCCAATCATTTGAAATAGATTTATAAAATGCACTGTATTCTTCAGTAGTTACATCATCGGGTTTACGCATCCAAATAGGCTTCTGACCATTTAAATGTTCCCATTCATTTGTAACTTCCTTAATTTTTTTAGTTTTTTTCTCTTTTTTTTCATCCTCGTCCTCTACATCTTCAACTTTAGGAGCATCGTCGTCGTCATCTTCTTCTTTATCATCCTCTGATACATCGTCGTCTGTAACTTCTTTTTCAATTGTTTTTTCTACATATAATTTGATAGGAAAACCTACAAATTCAGAATGTGTTTTTACAAGATTCTTTAGTCGTCGTTCATCCAAGTATTCACTCATATCTTCTTTCAACGAAAGAACAATTTGTGTACCACGCCCTAGTTTTTTAGACTCTGGTGCATCGGGTACTACTGTAAACGATCCACCCGCAACAGACTCCCATACATATTGCTCGTCGTCATTATTTTTTGATGTAACAGTAACCTTATCGGCTACCAGATATGCTGAATAAAAACCAACACCAAATTGCCCAATCATTGATATATCAGTAGTACCTGCTGCTAGAGATTCCATAAATGATTTAGTTCCAGATTTGGCGATTGTTCCTAAATTATTAATCAAATCATTCTTTGTCATACCAATTCCAGTATCAACAATTGTAAGCGTATTGTTTGCTTTGTCTGGAATGATATTAATATTCAAATTTGGTTCTGTTTCAAGAACAGTATTATCAGTTAAAGATTGATAACGGATTTTATCCAAAGCATCAGATGCATTTGAGATAAGTTCTCTTAAAAATATCTCTTTATTTGAATAAAAAGTATTAATAATCAATGATAATAATTGATTAATATCTGCTGAAAAAGCAAATGTCTCAACTGTCTCTTCTTTAGAATCAGACATAATACTATTTATAAAAATGCTCTTAATAGATTGTATCGTTATTAAAGACATTCGTCATCGTCATCATCATCTTCATCTTCATCGTCATCATCTCTCACATCATGTAATTTCAAGCCACGCCATCCTTTCTTTTTCGTTTTAGGATTGTAATATGACCCGTATTTTTTTTCCATATATCCAAGAAGATCTTTTCTACTTGGGCATTTTCTATCAGGATATCCTTTTCTATACCACAATTGAAACATAATATATAAACTATCCACATATATAACACCCTTGGGTACACTTTCAATATGATTCTCAACAAATTCACCATAAATATCATTCATCATTTGATATTCCTTTGTGGAAAGTTTAACACACTCTGGCTCTTTGAGACCATGAGCTCTATATTTCTTGTAATATTCAGTTAACATCCAAAAAAAAGCATGTCTCCACTTCTTCATCTTCTCTCCCAATTGAGGATCAAGAGGAAATTCGTTAGGATTTTCTACATCAGGATTTTCTTTAAAAACAGATGTAAATTTAACAACTCTAATACGTCTCCATGTCCCACCATCATCAGCGGGTACTTTAGGAAGTTGATTACATGTACATACCATATTGAATTGTGGTTTAAATTCAAATGGTTCATTGTGCAGTTTTCTTGCAATTATTTTATCACCGCCTGTTAATTCTTTCATAATACCAACTTGCAATCTCTCTCCTTCATTCGGTTCTTGGAGAACAACAAATCTCTTCCCACATAAACGAGCTATATCTGGACTTGCTTGACTTGAACCCGTCCTTTTTTGTGTTAGTGCTGCTATATTTAATTTTGCACAATATTTTCCAAAAGAATGCTCAAATAACTCTATTAGTTTCGATTTACCATTACCACCTGAACCAAGCCATATATGAAAATGTTCTTCCCTTATTTTACCATCTAAAAAACTAGCCAATGTCAATAATACATATTCTCTCCTATCTTCTTCTGGAATGATTTGAGATAAAAATAGTCTTATCTCATCAATGATTGCATCTGTCCATTCATATTCTTTCCATTTCAAATCAGTGGAAAGCGTTATATAATCTTCACAACGTGCTGACCGAAACGTATGTAGATTCAAATCATATACTCCATTTTGAAGTCCTACCAAATTTGTATTTGTATCTAATATCTCCTCAAAATTAGCATTTTCAAATTTACTACTTTTTTCCCTATCCCAATATAACTGTTCACTCGCTTCTTCGCTTAGTTTCTTTCTAAATGATGCATCCCGTAATTGACGAGCGACAGCACATATACAATTAGACATATCCTCATATTTCTCACAATTAGGATGTTCTTCTTCCATCTTTCTAAACTTTTCAGCAAGTCCATGATATTTTACTCCAATATTCATATAATCACGATATAATTCTTCCCTAATCTTTTTCTTAAGACCAACATCATCGTCATCCTCTACCCATCTTATTCCAGTAAACTCATACCAAGTTCGTTTTGAATACGATGAACATATAAAAAAATGCCCGTATTTTTTTTTTAACGCCATAACTATATGATAAATCATTTCAACATCTATACTGCTTTTAGTAATCTTCTTTTTTTCCTTTAATTTATGAGAAACAGATTTTACAATATGATGTTCTAAAGTATCTTGAATTATCAAGGAATATAACAAATTATTATCTTCTCTTGCCCACATATGTAAAGACCCTATTCCTAAACCCGAATTTTTCATTTCTTCCCACCTCATCGTGCATTCATTTTGAGCAATATCTTTATATTTATCAACTCGTTCACTAAACCGTATCCAGTCAGATAAAAGTCGATAATCTATATTATGTAAACACCAACCCACCTCAATCCAAGTTTTATATGAACTTGCTCTTTTTACACTCAAAATATCAACTAATTTAGATACGGTAGATATATCATGCTTGTAAAAATTCAAAGTAATAGAACTAGATGCATTATCCTTTATAGAATCAACCTCTTTCGTTTCCTTGTTAATCTCCCAGGCCTTTAAAACACTTTGTACTGCACTATGTATAGGGGTTAAATCGGCCATTGTGAACCCTCTAATAGACAAAAGTCGTGTAAGTTCCGCCGTTTTAACATAATATGTACTAGCATTTACTCTTTCTGGACTATCTTTAGACAAATCATATATATGTGTCAATAAATATGGTGCATTTTTTGGTTTATGAGAACCATACATCATCCATCCATTTTTTTCAATAATACTTTCATCAAGTATATCTTCTATTGAATTTGTTGTAGATAATGACAATAAAAGCTCTTCCGCAATAACAAGTAACTCTTCTCTGATTAAATATTGCAAAGAAGGATATGACACAATATAAGGAAACATAATATGTATTCCATCCTTAGATTGTGGTTCATCTACATCTTTCTCAAAAATAAAAGCACGAAATGCCTTTGGTGGAATATCTAAATATTTAGATAGTAATCTACCTGCTAAACGGATAAATTCGATTACAAATTCATCATTATACACATGATTTAAGTGTACAGGTGATTCCATTTTAAAATCCAAATCAAATAAGAAACATGATAACGTATCATGTTTTTCTATTAAATCACAATCTTTTTTATCTATAAATACGTGTTTGTTGTACAATGAAAAAAATATGTCCTGATCACTTTCGGGTATATTGAAACATCCTTTAGGCGAACTCATGCCTACATAGGTAAATGGTGCACCTTTTTTAACACGGTGACGCTTCATAAAGGTAATGAAATCAGACATTTTGTTTAAGGAACATATAACATTTTAAATTTAATTGAGTACACTCAAACAAAAATATAATTAAACAATCAACCTTAAATAAAGATGTTTCCTGGGTTTCCATGCAAATTTGCGGATAGTACAGGTCGTTGGTCCAAACCCATATTTGATAAATGAGTATTTATATGAACAAATAAGTCCTTCCATGATTTTGATTTTGCGATTGAAGATAAAAACGCAAGAGTTAATGCACCTTTCCATGTATAGTTTAATTTTATAGAAGCACTCGTCTGTTCGTCACGACATCCACTCAATTTAACAATATTTGGTCTTGTACATATTGGGCCACCTAACCAGCTCTCGGGTATATCCTTTTCTTGTCTATAAGCATATTTTAAATCAAAACATGTTCCACTATGACAACAGTCTGTTAATATAAACAATTTAGACTTTGAAGACAATCCAGATACAATCTCATGTAATTCATCATCTAAAATTACATCATTTATACTATTTATTTTCCCCAATGGTATTAAACATTCATCACTCCCGTCTTCTTCATCAAAATTCATGTCAAGAACAGAGGTACCGTGTCCTGAAAAATGAAATATAAGTGTACTTGGTGTCTCAGACCCTTTTTCTATAAGTTTTTTTAATTCAGATATGATATTATCTTTTGAAGGATACAATCCTTCCTCATCTGTCATAACCGTTATATTCTCTTTTGGTATACTACTTTCAAAATGTTCCCTCATCGTTTTTACATCATATATACAACCTGGCAAATAATTTTTTGTTTTATGGTACTCACATCCTACTAAAAGTGCAAATACTGGTTTGGTCATTATCAGTTAATTTATCATACAATAAAAAGAATAACTGAAATTTTAATTTATAAGTAATAAATAACAGATGCATATAATCCTTGATTTGGATCAAACATTAATAAATACAGAAAGTAATATCCTACCATATAGTACGAACGATGTTCCTAATGTAGTACATTTACAACAAACTAACCTTAATATATATAACCCAGATAGTATGAAATATTTTACAATTGGAAAACAAACATATGTTTATACAAGACCACATTTACAAAGCTTCTTAGAATATTTGTATAATAATCACAAAGTCTCTATATGGACAGCCGGACAATTAGATTATTGTTTAAATATTATAAAAAGAATACTATCAGATAACCAATTTAAAAAAACAAGATATATTATAGCAAGAGATAATTATAATTTTAAATGTGTAACAGGAATGTATGCTTTTCAATATGGATTTAAACCAGACCCTGAAAATATCATTATACCATTTATATTTGATAAAGAAAAGAATCTAATAAAAAAACTAGATATTAAAACAATACAAATAGATCCTATTAAATTTTATAAAATATTCTATAAATCCAATAGTAATATTCTTATAGACGATAACCCTAAAATTTACAATGAAAATAATAAATTTGATATCAACAAGAAAAAACACACTTGTGTATATAATATCAAAGGATTCTATCCAGCTATAGATACTATTGTAAACAGTAACTCTTTTAAAGATGATGAACTAAAAAAATGCATCAGCATATTAGAAAAACATAAAAATTTAAATAACAAGAAGAAATATAAAACAATAAAAGTAAACCTAAAGAGAAATGCACGTTCTAAAAAAATTAGAGGATATCTTAGAAACAAAAGAAAAGAGAATCAAAAAAAATTGAAATTGTTTAAAAAGAAGTATGGAAATACTCAAAATTAAATATGTATATGCTTTATAATGATAAGAACAAGAAAAAAAAACCCAAAAGTGAAAAATCCACACATTGTATCTAGAAAAAAGGAAAGACCACCGTGGAAAAGTCAGAACATAGATTCATTTCCTGTAGCATTAACTCAGAAAATAGATTATCTACTTAAAAACCCCGACACAGAAGAAACTACATCTTTTGAATATCAAAAACATCAAAAAATAGTAAGACAATATATATCTTCTCAAACTCCTTACAGAGGTATACTTCTGTATCATGGTTTGGGATCAGGAAAGACATGTTCATCTATAGCTATAGCAGAAGGATTGAAAAACAGAAGAAAAACAGTAATATTATCCCCAGCTTCATTAGAAAGTAATTATAGAGAAGAACTTTTGAAATGTGGGCATATGTATTATATTAAAGAAAATAAGTGGTCATATACAACAAACAAAACTTTATTACAAAATTTCTCTAAAATACCATCATTATCAAACGGTGCATTTGTAATAGACGATAATGGACAAGAATACGATAATATGTCAGAAGTCGATTCAAAAAATCTAAAAAAGCAAATAAATGTACTTATAGATCACTACTATACTTTTCTTCATTACGATGGTTTAAGGACAAATAAAATTGATCATCTCAAAGAAACAAATTATTTTGATGGAAAAACGATTATAGTAGATGAAGTTCATAATTTAATATCAAGAATGAGTGGAGGTGGCAGTCAAGGTATTAGATGGTATGATATTTTTATCAATGTTAAAAATGCAAGATTTATATTCCTTTCGGGAACACCAGTTGTAAATTATGTTCACGAGTATGCTCTTTTATTCAATATACTAAGGGGACCTATGGTTACATACGAATATAAAATCAATGGTACAATTGATAATGTTGAAAATATTATAAAAAAAATTAGAACATATCCCAATGCAGATTTTTGTAAAATTGTAGCATCTAAAAATTTATTAGTTATTACAAAACCTCCTAAAAATTACAAAATAAATGAAGATGGTATACTCTCTTATGAAGAAACACCTCAAACACATGAACTATGGGAAACTAATATAAAAGAATTCTTAAAAAAAGATTGCAATTTAAAATTAGTAATAGAATCAAAAAAGGTGAATACACATTATTGTTTTCCAACAAACAAGGCTGATTTTGATGCTGCATTTATAGATAAATCTGAAGGGAAATTATTGAATGAAGAGTTATTTGCGAGAAGAATTACGGGTCTTGTATCGTATTATATGCCCCCCAGAAACGAAAACGATTTCCCTTATCAACACGAAACGCAAATTGTATATACACCAATGAGTATGTCTCAATATTTATACTATGAAAATATACGATTCGAAGAACTCGAAAAAGAAGCTCAAAAAAAAACAAAAATGGGGAAAAAGAAACCCACACAATCAAAAAAAACAATATTGCAACAAAATGATCACGAAGATTCCACATATAAGATATTTTCAAGAGCAGCCTGCAATTTTGTCTTCCCTGAATCTATTATACGTCCAACGGCAAATACAATTGAGAAAACAATGGAACAATTGAAAATTGAAGCTGAAAATAAGCTTGAGGATTACATGAATGAAACAAAAAATATGAAAAAAAATGAAATTGATGAAAGAATCAGCTTAATGTCTCCAAAATATTTTTTAATACAAGATCTTGTACTTAACGCCCCCGGAACATGTTTGATTTATACAGTATTAAGACATATGGAAGGTGTAAGTGCCCTCTCTCATGTATTAAATACTTATGGGTGGACTCCTATCACAATTGAAAAATTTGGAGGTGAATGGAGATGTAGAGGATGTGGGCCCAAGTCATACATACTTTATACAGGAACTGAAGTAGATCCTATGGCACGATTTTATAGTAAAGCGTTATTCAATAATCAGTGGAATATGCTACCAGAATCAATTAAAAAAGACTTAAAAGATGCTCATTGCTCTACTAATTTAAGAGGTGAATCATGTAAAGTTTTCATTATTACTAAAACCGGTGCGGAAGGTATTACATTAAAAAATATTAGACAAGTTCATATAGTAGAAAGTCATTGGAATTTTGTAAGAGCCAAACAAGTCATTGGGAGAGCTGTAAGATATGAATCCCATAAAGATCTACCAAAGGAAGACCGTGATGTGAGAATATATCAATACGTCACTAATTTTGGAGATGAAATTAACGAACTTAAAAAAAATTCAAGACATTCGGTTAGTATAAAGGCACTTGCCACTAAAGATAAAAATATGACCTCAGACGAGTCAGTTTATTATATATCCAAAAAAAAGGAGAACTTAATATCGCAAATTGAAAAAATCATTGAAAGGGTATCAATTGATTGTTCTTTATATAAAAAAGGTAATTGTATGAAATTTACACAAACCAATGAATTTACTTTTGATCCAGATTTTAGTTATGATTTGAGTAACTCAAAAGTTAAAAAAACAAAAACTGTTAAAAAAACATACTCTAGAATTGTTGTTGACCCTAGCAAGAATGTATTATTCTCTAAATTTCCAAAATATTTACATAATACGACATTGGAATGGGATAAAGATAGTAACCAATTATTTAAAGAAGACAACCCTGCTACATGTATAGGTATTTTTGATGGAAAAAGATTTAAAAAATATAGACCATAATCACACACTTTCTCTCTCAGAAAAATCTAGATAATTATATATCTCACCTTTGTTATCATCAATCGATTTATAATAATTCATGTAAGTATCTACACTTGGAATATTTCCTTCTATTGCGGTTATTACTGACAATTCTGCAGATGCCAAATATACATTTGCTCCCTTCCCAAGTCTATTGGGAAAATTCCTTGTAGATGTAGATAAAACAGTGGCATTGTCTTCAACTCGTGCCTGATTACCCATACATAAAGAACATCCGGGTATTTCTGTTCTAACACCTAATTTTTTATAAGTTTCATAAAAACCTTCATCGGTTAATTTGGCTTCATCCATTTTTGTTGGAGGAGATATCCATAATTTTGATGGTATCTCTCCTTTGTGCATGTCTAGTATTTTTCCGGCCGCCCTAAAGTGTCCAATATTTGTCATGCAACTACCAATAAAAACTTCATCAATATTTTCACCAGATACTTCTGATAATAATCGTGCATCATCAGGATCATTTGGTGCACATAATATAGGTTCTTTTATATCATCCATATTGATTATTAATTCATATGCATATGATGCATTTTTATCTGCTTCTAATAAATCTTTATTTTCTAACCATTTCTTCATTTGAACAATTCGTCTATTAATGCTTTTTTTGTCTTCATAACCCTCAGATATCATCCACGATAATAATGCAATATTAGACTCTAAGTATTCTGTAATGGATTCTTTGCTAAGTTTTATAGTACAACCAGCTGAAGATCTTTCTGCACTCGCATCTGATAATTCAAATGCTTGTTCACATGTTAAATCTTCCAAACCTTCAATCTCCAAAATACGACCATTGAATACATTTACCTTCCCTTTTTTTTCAATAGTTAACATACCTTCTTTTTTGGCATAATAGGGTATAGCGTGAACAAGATCTCGTAGAGTTACACCTTTTTGCATTTTACCAACAAAACGTACAAGAACCGATTCTGGCATATCTAATGGCATAACTCCGCTTGTAGCGGCAAAAGCAACTAAACCCGAACCTGCAGGAAATGATATACCAATTGGAAATCGTGTATGAGAATCACCACCCGTTCCTACTGTATCAGGGATAAGCATTCTATTTAGCCAACTATGTATAATACCATCACCTGGTTTTAATGAAACACCACCTCTAGTATTTATAAATTGTGGTAATGTTTTATGAGTTACAACATCAACTGGTTTCGGATATGCTGCTGTATGACAAAACGATTGCAAAACATAGTCACAGGAAAAACCAAGACATGCTAAATCTTTTAATTCATCTCGTGTCATCGGTCCTGTTGTATCTTGGGAACCTACTGTTGTAATTTTAGGTTCACAATAATTACCTGGATGAACACCCTCAACATCACATGCATTTCCTACTATCTTTTGAGCAAGTGTGTATCCAACACCTTCATATTTAACCTCTGTATTTTTTCTAAATAAATCACCGGGTGGTAATTTTAAATACTCTCTAGCTTTATTTGTTAAACTTTTTCCTATTATTAAGTTTATTCTGCCACCTGCCTGAACACTATCAAATATTACATCATTCTTAACAGACCATTCACATATAATTTCATTCGAATTGTGTTTTTTTGTTACACCCTCGTACGGATATATATCAATTATATCTCCAGTTTTTAAATCATCAACAGGCATTTCCATTGGAAATGAACCACTATCTTCCATTGTATTGAAAAAGATTGGAGCAATTTTTCCGCCAATACAGACTCCTCCTGTCCTTTTATTAGGAACATATGGAATATCGTCTCCAAAATGCCATAAAATACTGTTTGTAGCACTTTTACGACTCGAACCTGTTCCTACAATATCGCCTACATAAGCTATCGGATGACCTATTTCTTTCAATTCTTTTATTTGTTTTAATGGACCTATCGTTCCACTATCATCAGGAATTATACCTTCTCTTTCCATTTTCAACATAGAAAGTGAATGTAATGGGATATCAGGTCTGCTCCATGCATCTTGTGCAGGTGATAAATCATCCGTATTTGTCTCACCAGAAACTTTAAATACAACCACGGTTATTTTTTCGGGTACTTTCTTCTTCTTAGTAAACCACGTCGCATTTGCCCAATTTTTGATTGTATTCAATGAATTTTCACAACCATTATCTGCTTTCGAAACAACATCATGAAAATAATCAAAAATGAGAATGGTATCACTTAATGTTTCACTTGCCAGTTTTCCTAGTTCTTTATCAGTAAGTAAATTTATTAATGGTTCGACATTATAACCACCTTGCATTGTTCCTAACAAATAAACACTCTTTTTTTTATCAATAAGTTTTGTTTCTATATTACCTTTCGCAATTTCATTCAGAAAAGATGCTTTAATATTTGATGTAGTGTCAACACCAGGTTGGATCCTGTTTTTAAATAGATCAAGATGATTTTTATCATCTGAATTTTTCAATGTTGTACATAACTCATTCACTTCTTTCTCGTTTAAAACTTCCAAGGGGATATTATATTTTAATCTTTCATCAGTAGAAATCAATCGTCTAATAATATTGTAATACGTTCTGTTAGACAATACTCTTCTTATCATAATAATTATATAAACAAGTAATCATATTATACTATTTAATATCTCTACTTTTTTTTCATTTCATTAAATTTATCAGTTGCCGATTTTACTATTACTCCATTAAACCCCTTATTTTTTAACATTCCCATTGGACACCAATAATTATTAGGAACATCACAAAAATATACATCTGAAAAAAAAGACAAATATCCTATAATCGCAGAATATGAACCGTGTGATAGAATAACATGTTTACACGTTGATCCAAATTGAATTGTTTTTATATCATTTAATGTATCTAAAGTCTTTATTTTAGGATACGTTTTCTTGAGTTTTTCTATAATTACATTATTTTTAGTATCAGATGATATGTATATATTATCGAAATTCTTAATTCTTTTAATAGATTCTAAGTAATAATCATACCCAGGATTTCTACCACTAACATCTCCCCACCGAATGTGTATATATATATCATTATTTGATTTATATCGATTCTTAAATGGATTATACTCTATTGTTCGTTTTTTATTATCATCTCTCCTTAAAAAATTAAATGTATAACTTGCACATGGTTCATCTTGCATAAAACAATTGACCTGATGTAAATTTATTTTCTCTTTTTTACTTGTTTTATATACATTTTCAAAAGTACTTTCCTTTAATACGAGTTTTTTGAAAGGTTCTGGATTTATACTACCACTATACAAATTTAATCCTAATTCATTCTTTATTGAATTATAATATTTTGGGTCATATTCTACTTTCAAATCTTGATTCTCGGCTATAATACTAACAGGTATACTTCTAAAAATTACATTACATAATCTGCCATAATTTTTTATAAAGGTTATACCTCCCATATTATAATTGTTATATTTATCTTAAATTTATTGTTTTTGAATTTTTAGATGTATATAAAAAATGAAATCATATATCTGTATATATGTATATATGTATATATAATATCATGAATAATATCATGAATAATATATTTGGTTCAATAAAAAAAATTTTTATGATAGCAATTCTGGTAAATTTATATACTAATACAAATGCATTTATGATGCAAAAAAATTATAATCCTCAGATGATAACTACCAATAAGGCTTTGGTCAATAAGGATGAATTCGTTCCCGATATGGAACGTCGGAACATCATGAATCTGATTCTGGTCTTCGGCGGTGTACTGCCAGCCGTCGGCGGTCTGGCCGTGCCCTACCTCCTCTTTTTCATCCCGCGTGGTGGGGACGGTGCAGGCGGCGGGATGTCCGCCCTTACAAAGGCGGGAGATCCTATCACTTTCAAGGGTTGGATAGACACTCATAACATAGGCTCAAGAGAACTCGTACAAGGTCTTAAAGGCGATGCTACATACCTTATAGTTGAAAATGACAATGAGATTCGTAATTACGGTATCAATGCTGTATGTACACATTTGGGGTGCGTAGTTCCATGGAATAAGGCTGCGAACAAATTCATGTGTCCATGTCATGGTTCCCAATACGACGAGACTGGCAAGGTTGTACGAGGACCAGCACCTCTTTCATTGGCTCTTGCACATATTACTGACAATGCAGGTGTTGTGACATTTACACCTTGGACAGAAACTGATTTTCGAACTGGTCTGAATCCGTGGTGGAAATAGAAATAATTGTAAATGAATATCTTAAATTTATTGTTTTTGAATTTTTAGATGTTAATAGTGCATTAATAAACATTTTTATGAGACTTTGGTTGTGTCATATCCTTTTCATGTTTAATATTTAAATATACACGAATTTCTTTTTTATTTTCATAGTTCCTATCCCAACCACCATTATGATGTAATTTATTAATACTATTTATACGTTTTCTATCAAGTTTAACCGGAATATCACAATTATTATAGGGGGTTATAGTCATTCTATATACTTTACAAGGCGTCGATGTTACTTTAACCCCATCTTTCATATAAGTACAACTTGCCATTTTTGTAGTAAAATAAACAAACATTCCAAGAGATTCCGCTAATTTTTTTATATCATTTGACAATCTTTCGTTCTTTTGAGTTATCTCCCATGATGTAATCGTGTAATTAGGGGTGTTTGGACGGAGTTTCATACGTGAATTGGAACTACATGCTTTAATTGCACAACCATCGCTATCTATCAATCCTGCTAAAAGTTCCATTCTATTTTCTACAGATGAATACAAATATTTTTCCGGTATATGCTTATTACTAACTAAATTCATTTTTTTAAATTTTGCCAAAAGTGATTTATCTAATCTTTTTAAATAATCATTTCTAAATTCACGCAACCCTTCTTCACCATTTTTTTCCTTCCAAATTTTATGATATTTTCTTGCGGTGGCGACATGTAATCCATATTTTTCGGCAAGATTTTCACGTGTATCATTCAATTCTTTAATATATTCTTTTCTAAATTTACGAAATCCTTCTTCGCCATTATGTTTCTTCCAAATTTTATAATATCTTTCCCTGGTCCATTTGGTGATTTCATATTTTTTATCAAGACTAGAAAGAGTTTTACGTTCCTTTTCACAAAGGAGAGCGTTTTTATCTATATCATTAAACAGTTTGATTAATTTCTCAAATATATCATCTTCAATAAGATTTTTAGTATGTTTTCCAACAGAAATATTTAATTTGTAATTTTTGTCAATATGAGAACATATTTCCATTAATTTATTAAATTTATCATCATCATCAAGCCATTCCGTATTAACGCCACAAGTGTCACTTTTATTTTCTGCAGTAATATTGAATGTAATTGGTTCTTTTTTACCACCCCATCCTCCAGTTTTTAATTTAAGTTCAAACATTTCAGCTATTGTTTCTAAATAAGGTAAAATAATGGGTTGATCCTCTTTGCCTATAGTTATTTGCTCCGGCTTTTTTGAAGTTCCATCACCTAACCAATATCCAAGATAATACGGTGGAATCTCTAAATCAGTTTTGTCCTCATAATGCATTACATCTGGAATATACTCAAACAATTTTAATTCTTTTGAACTCAAATTATTAATATCTTCGACAGTTAATTTAATAGGTCCTTTAATAAGTGTATCATCATTTTCATAACGTGTTTTTAAATCTTTTTTAATTTGCTTTACATCTTCTTTAATGGGATCATAATCTTTGCTAATTATCCCTTTCTTGTAATTATTCCCATTCTTTCTGATTACACGTTGTTGAAGTCTTTTTTTACCATGTCTCATGGTATTTAGTTGGATACCTGGTTCATTTCCCATTAAAAACCCTTCCTTTGGTCTTAAAGTTAATTTGATATCTCTACTGAATTCTGTCTTCTGTAACTCCTTTTTTCCAATATTAAATGTTATTGTATCCATTCTTACATTATATACTATACTCTCTGTACAGTTAAATCATTTTATGAGAAATCAATAGTTAAAAACAAGATACCATCTACCACTATCATAATTTTTTAGTGGTGATAGTTCTAAAGTCGTATTTTCAACAAAAATATAGTTAATTATTGGAATAAAAATAAACTTATATTCTTAATATACATTTAAGAACAAGATACTAGGTAATATTACTTTAATGGTGTGATGGTTAAAATCCCAGCCTGGATGAAGGTTTAGTCAAGTACAAAGGTGTGCACCTTAAAATATTTTACATAAAAACAGTAATTTGTTTGTAAAATATGACTTCTTATTAGAAGTCGCCCTCAATAGATATCAAATTCTGAGTTGCCCGAGAAAAATGATTGCTCATATGTGTAAGTATATGAACACCCAAACAAACTGCAAGCACAAACAAACTGCAAACATGTCTAAGGAATCTATCATTGTCAATGATTTGATTAAGGCATCTTCGATTTCAAAACAGGTAAGGCGTTTGCAACATGAGAAACGTAAGAAGATGGTAAGTGATGAAAAGGCTAACAAGATGCGTTATTTGACAAAAGTTTATTTTGAACAAGTGAATAAACTTTTGTTGGAAAAAGCAGAATCTTCAGGATGGAAGAATGCTACGATCCAGTTCTATGTTGATGACTTCAAGGTTTCTAAGGAACTAAAGGAAAAGGGTATTTTCATTGGATATCCAAATGAGATCGCTCAGCGTTGGCTAAATCAAATGTCCAATCCTGAATCAGATTACCTTGAAGATCCAACACGAAATTGGAAAGGTATGAGATTTAGGATCATAGACCGCTTTTCGGGTGTTGATCTGCAAAACCCGAATGATGCAGCAATACGTCTATACAAGGATCAACCACCAACCGAGCAAACATTCCGCATTGTGTTCTCATGGTAGGTAACAACTCAAAAACCCATAAAAAAAAGATTTATTTTTTTTTGTTTTTTTTGTTGATTTACCAGACCTCTTTCATCAGTTCATGTCTTCCCAGTAGATATTCATCGATTGACCCAGCTAGAGAGTATATGGTGGCATCTACTTTATTTTTCTGCCCGTATCTGTATGATCGTGCAATTGCTTGATCTTGAGTCCATAAGCTCCACATCGGCATTGTAAGGAATACTCTATTGTAATGTTGTAAATTGAGTCCAACGCTTGCAACACTTACCTGGCATAATAAGACAGTTGGCGGGGATGAAGACTTACTAGATTTGCTTGATATTATATCGAGATCTTTATGATCTCCATCTATAATACCATAAGTTGTATTCTGTTTTGCAAGAAGCTGTTTAAATAGCTCTATTTCTCGTTTGAATCTGCAGAATATTATAGTAGGTCTATCAATGTCTTTGTTAAGGTCATCTATCATAGTTTTGTACTTAGCGTAATAAATATCATTCGAAGACGCACAATAATCGTCGGGATCTTTGTATTTATTATATATAGATGATTGTGACAAATCCACATCAACTGTAGCCTGCATAAGTCTTACAGATTGTTCAAGAAATGGCATCTTGTAGTGAATTGACCGTTCCTTTACATTCTTATATTTAGTTAATTCATCACGAGGTGGATCTACCACTTTAACTGTTACTGTCTTATCAGGAAAATTCTCCATCAAATACGGTATATCTTTGATCTTTCTAGCTAACATTATATTATCAAGATCTGAACGAGTTCTAATATTATAAGACGGGTCCTTAAATAATCTAAAGTAATACTTGTACTCATTGTTCAACTTAACAGGAGTTGCTGACATAACCCACCAGAATTTGGTTTGTAGCTCTCTTAAGTTTCTAGATTGACAACTTGACCCATTTAACAGAAAATGCCCCTCATCAATAATTACACGATCCCAATTATTGATACCAAACCTTTCTTGAGGAGACATCCTGCATAGATAGCCATTTGTATAAATCTGAACTTGCGATTTCTTACTTTTCTCTTTTATCACTGATGGATATATTGCATGTCTTATACGCAATTTATCAAACAACTTCGTCCAATCCTTAGCTACTACCGCAGGTATAATGAGTAATGTCTTTCGAACCTTCTGTTCTTTAATCAACATCGCAATCTGCAATGTCTTACCCATTCCCATCTGGTCTGCTAGAATCCCACCTTTTACTTCGTTGGAAGTATCTGATTCTCGCCTTTTCATCCAGTCGATCCCCTCCCTCTGATATGGAAAAATATTCATTTGTTTGATAAAGATATGTATGTTATGCAGTATATTCTATACCAGACTACCAATCGTAAACTTAAGGACCTCATGTCATCATTTTTTTTTCGACGCCCACCTATCAATTTTAACATTATTATTTAAAAATGATTGCAGTATTGAATACTTTAATATAAGAGTTACAATATAAGTAT
>MDSZ01179650.1_pt1 | contig 22135 bp, 35 predicted proteins | sample 811201 | NCBI WGS metagenome assembly MDSZ01 (sample SAMN05326647, study PRJNA326480) | marine metagenome | isolation source: seawater | place: Indian Ocean: North | collected 2010 | reverse complement strand
TATAAAGTGATAAGTATATCATTAGATTTAACATTTAAATATCTACAAATTGCTCTACAAATTATATTTGTTGGTTTTCAAGTAGAGTGTAGTTCCTCTATTGGTCCAGGTGATCCAGAATCAAATAAATTTATATTAAATTGTAAATATATATTTAAATAATCTTTGTAAAATTTATATTTAAAACTTTTTTATCTAATTAATAAAATGTTCCATTATGTTGTTTTGTGTCGATTTCATATCTATAATAAGATTCACTTATTTCATCGTTGTAATTTAGATAAAAGTTGGAATAGAGTTCAAAATGAAAGAAGAAAATTAAGAGTCATGATGGATAAAAAAGATTACTATAAATTATTAAAAAAAAATAATATCAATAATTTTTCTTAGTAAAATTTATTTCGAACGTAATAATGTTAAATAACCATCTGTAATTTCTTCTTTTGTTTTGGTACGTTCAAATATACTAAAAAACTTCTTGGAATGATTCATATATGTTTCTATTAAATAAGGGTCTATATAATTGGATCTACAGACTGATGCTGTGTTGTGCAGTTTATGTGCTACTTTTTGTAAAGCCTCACTAACATTTTTTTTCCTTTTTGATTGAGTTTTTTCTTTTTCCATTTTTAATAACTGATGAATAAATTCTAAATTTGCTCCCCATGTTCTGAAATTTTTTGCCGTGAAATTTCCAAATTTTTTTAAATATTTATTCACATCAGACGATTTAATATTATAATATTTATCTTTAATACGATACATAAATATACGATCATTTTTATTTAATGTTCTTTTTTTTCTTTTTAAATTTTTGCTCAATTTTTTATTATTAACCTTACATGTATTTCTTACTCCTTTTTTACCAACAAAATCAATTGTTACTGTATCATTATTTATTTTAATATGTCTGTTTTCTAATGTAGTTACACCATATGAATTATTTTCTTTACTATATTTATCATTTCCTATTCTAAAATTACAATCAATTACTATTTTTAATACAGATGCTATTTGTTTTTCTTTTGAATCAGATTCATTAAAAAGATCTCTATTTATTTGATTAAATATTTTTTTATAAGATTCTCCAAATTTTATCATATGTTTAAATTTGGATTTTGATTGTTTTTCAATATGTTTTTTATTATAAGTGTATTGTGCTCTTCCTTTATTATCATAACCAATTGCTCTAATTTTGGCATTTTTATTTGTATTTATTTTAACATTTTCATGTGCTGGAGGTAAATAAAGACCTTCTAAATAACATTTCACTAATTTACTATTTACTTTTTTATTTTTCTTATCAACATAGGAATAAGTATATTTATTTTTTGTTTTACGTTTAATTTTGCGAGTTATATAATCTTTCATCTACTAATAAGTATATTTTTATTTAAAAATAAATTGATTAATTATATTAAGTTATTAATGGAAGAAAATCTTGAACATCTTGAAACAAAATACAAAGAATGTATTATGAAAATTTTAGAAAATGAAAATATTTCACTTGTTGAAAGAGAATTTTATGCAGAATCTCCAAATTGGTATAATAATAATGATTTTAAAAATATAATAAATACTCTTGTTTGGTTGACTTATAACGATAAAGAAAAAGAAAATATTCTTAATAATGAATTAGAAGATTATTTTAATTAAAAAGAATTATATTAGAAAATAATAAATTTTACAATTTCGCATGAGTTTTAAATAATTCAAAAAATAATAATTCCATATATTTCTGTGCTTCATATAAAATTTGTTTGTTTTCAACTTTATCTTCTATCATTTTAAAAAAAAGATAATGTTTTTTAATTCTTTGTAAGATTTCTTCACTGTCCATTTATTTTGTTATCATATTTAACCTTTAAATTTGATTTTAATTAAATTGTCGCTTTTTAAAAAAAATATGAATAAAATTTATCCAGAATCACTGTCAAAATATAATGAAAAAGATGAAAATTATAATATATTAAAGACTGTAGTATATACTTTATGCTGTTGTGTTTGTATATGTGTAGGATTAATAATATTAATAATTCACTCAATAGAAAAAGATATGAATGATAATAAAAATTCAAGTTATTTAAATAAATAATATATTGTATAAATAAATGTTCCCTTTATTAGTGAAATTATTATCTTTAGCAAATATTAATAATTCTTTTTTTGTGAAAAATCATAATTCTCTTAATCTTTCCTATAAGGTTGAAGAAAATATGTTTAAAAATAGAAATTATACAGATGAATTTTTTATAAATGAACAATCACATTTTATGATTCAAAATTTAACTAACTCTACGGATTTTTTAGAAGATCCTTTAACAGAAGATATTTTACCGATCGATTTTGATTGGACAAAAAAAAATAAAGTTTCTTCAGTAAAAAATCAAGAACAATGTGGTGGATGCTGGGCATTTAGTAGTTCAGGAGCAATTGAATCAGCCTGGGCAATAAAACACAATGTTTTATATGATTTATCACCACAAGAACTAATTGATTGTTCATCAAGTTATGGTAATCATGGTTGTGAAGGTGGATCAATGGATTTAGCATTTCAATATGTAATGGATAAAGGACTATGTTTAAATATGTCATATCCATATACTTCTAAAGAAGGAATATGTCAAAAAAATCAGTGTGAATCAGTAGTTAAAATTTCAAATTATTCTGATATTGAACAAAATAATGAAAAAATATTAAAAAGAGTAGTTTATCAGCAGCCAGTTTCTGTTGCCATTCAAGCAAATAAAAGATCTTTTCAACTTTATCATTCTGGTATTTATTCTGATTTAGAATGTGGAACACAATTAGATCATGGAGTTTTACTTGTTGGTTATGGATATGATTTTAATAATAATATGGATTATTGGATCATAAAAAATTCGTGGGGTCCTCAATGGGGTGAAAATGGTTATATTAGAATTCAAAGAAATATAGAAGATTCAAGAGGATTATGTGGGATAGCAATGCAACCTAGCATACCTATTGTTTAAAGTTGAAGAGAATTTCCTCTTTTAAGGATAATTTTTTCTTCTACTTTTCGTTTATTTTTCATAAATTGAATTAATTCATTTGCTTTTTCTTCTGAACCAAGAAATTCTGTAAAACAATCTTTATAAAATTTATTGGTATAATTTTCATATGTTTTAGATTTTTGAAATGTGAGAGATGTATTCATCTGTGTAATATTGATTGTTGGCAATGATTTGTTATCAAGTGATGAAACTGATTCTATCATTGATGATCCAATTAAATCTCTTTGTTCTCTAAGTTGTTTACATTTTTCATTGTATTCTTTTATTTTATTATCATACTGAACCCATTTAACAATATTATTTTGATCCATATTTATAAGTTATTAAAAAAATAATAATAATTAATCAAATTTTGCATAACAAATTTTTATATTCAAAAATAATATTACAAATATCACTATTATTGTAACTAAAAATATAACAGATACTCCTACAATATAAGGATAAACTATTAAGAGTACTTGTTCTACAATTGGTTTAATAATATCATTTCGTAAAATAATAATATTTTCTTCTTTTTCAATTTCATTTTTCATAGAACTTAATAATTTATTAACAATCTCATTAAAAGACATTATACTAAAAATTAAATAATATTTAAGTAAATTAAACATGATTATTTTCACAAATATTGACTTGTAAAATTTGATTTAAAAAATTATTAATAGTAATAATTAAAAATGGGTATTAAAGGTCTAACTTCCCTTATCAAAAAAGAATCTCCAAATTCAATTGAAACAGTTGGATTATACAAATTAGAGAATAAAAGAGTAGCAATAGATACTAGTATCTTTCTTTATAAAAGTTTGGCAAATGTTAGACATAATGGTGATTATTTAAGGAATACTGAAGGTAAAATAGTTAGTCATATTATTGGTCTGTTTAATAAAACAATTCAATATTTATCATTGGGTATAGTTCCAATTTATATATTTGATGGAAAACCACCTGTGGAAAAACAATCCATTTTAGATGAAAGAAATAAAAAAGCAACAAAATCAAAGGAATTATCTGAAAATTCTTCAACAATTGAAGATAAACAAAAACATGAAAAAAATTCAATTCGTATCAAAAAGTATCATATAGATGATCTAAAAAAACTATTTGATTTAATGGGTGTTTCATATATTCATGCTAATGGTGAAGCAGAAGCATATGCATCTGAATTATGTAGAATTGGATATGTAGATTATGTTGTTTCAGAAGATATGGATACATTAGCTTCGGGTGCTCCAAGAATGATTCGTTCTTGTTTAGATCGTAAAATAAAAAGAAATGATGTTGTGAGTGTTATTGATCTTAATAAAATGTTAGAAGATTTTAATATGAATATGGATCAATTTTTGGATGTTTGTATTCTTTCTGGGTGTGATTATTGTCCTATCACAATACCTAAAGTTGGTTCTGTAAGATCATTTAATTATATTAAAACCTATGGTACAATTGAAAAGATAATTGATTCTAATAAATGTGCAAATATTCCACAAGAATTTATTGATAATTATAAAATTTCAAGAGATTTATTCAAAATTTTTAAAGATAAAATTAATATTAATGAAATACCCATTCACCAATCTGAATATATTGAAGATAATTTAAAAGATTATCTTAAAAATGAATGTTCTATGTCTGAAAAAAAAATTCTAAATGCCATCAAAAAAATAACAAAAATTTGATAATAGTTAAGGTTTAAATATCAAACAAATAAATAATAATGACATCTTGGTTTGATTCGCAAATGTCTTTTGATGGAAAGGAAGAATTGAGAGTTGATCCGTGGGATAATGGACTTTATACTAGAGAAGAATTTTATGAATATTATGGACGATATCTAGAATGGAATCTTCAGCATCCAGAAAAAATTCTAAAAAGAATTAAGATTGATAATCTAATAAAAAGTTATAAGAATAAACTAGATAATGAATGTATTAATCATCTACTTGATCGGATGATCGAAACATTTATGTAATATAACACTTTATCTTTCACATCTACAAGGCGTTAACCATTCAATTACTTCATCATCTTTATCTAAGGACAATAATAATTCTCTATTTGATCTGTCTAAAACTTTATCTATCCATATTTTTTTCCCATTGATTGTTTTTATTCTTAAATTAAATATAGCAGAATTATATCTTCTTTTAAAGATTTGTTTATAAAATTCTAATTCATTTTCATTTTCTTGATTTTTAAGTTTTAAAAAGTCAATTATTGCATTCTTTTTTTTATTCTTTGGAAGATTTCGAATTAAGAAAATTTTATTTACCATAATTTATTTTATATCAATAAAATAAATCATCAAAATAATATCAAATTTACGTTTATTTTTTTTCTATTATAAATTATAAATGAACCAAGTAAGGAGAAATAACAAAAGCAAAAGAAAACAAAGAAGACAAAGTGCTGGAGCCTGGAATTTACCGAATCCATTTTCATCAGAAAATAGAAAGAAAGCACGAAAATCTCTGAGTAAAGCAAAGAGAAGTGCGAGTAAAAAAAAGAAAAATTTTACAAGAAAAGCAACAAAGAAAGCTAAATCTACCAGAAGAAGTTGGAGAGTGATGCGAACCAATAGAGCGAGAAAAAAAAAAAAAAGAGCAAGAAGTAAAAAACTAAGTAAATTAGATAAAAAAAAGGAACATTTGTTTAATATTTCACAAGATGATCTAGATTCAATGTCTGATAAAGAATTAAGAGATAGAGAACAACGCATTGATAGTTTATTAGATGAATATGATGAAGAAACAAAATCGGTAAATGAAAGAGATAAAAAACAAAGGAGAGAAAAGAGAATGGAAGAAAAAATTGATCGTAGAATTAGAAATAGTGGAGCATTAAGTCGCATTAGTGGTGAAATTGATGAAATTGGTGATCAAGTTAAATCTAATACTGTTAAATTAGATGATGTTTCTTCTACTATTAAAAAGATTGAAAAAGTTTTAGATGGAATGGATTCATACAAAGAAACTGTTCAAAGACAAATTGATGAAGCAAAACAAGAGGCAGAAGCAGCAGCAGCAGCATCTGAAGCAGCTGCCGCTCACCAAGCTGAAATTTTAGAAGGACGGGATAATGCTCCAGAAAGTGGAGCAGAGGCAGGTAGTGACATAGAAGCAGAAATAAAACGCATTGAAAGAGGAGATGATGCTGCTGCTGCTGCTGAATCTACACTTGAAGGTCCGGGAAATATATTTGATGAACCTCGATCATTGGGAGAAAAAATCAGCGATGCAGCATCATCAGCAGCATCAGCAATGCCATCATTAGGATCAAGTGGTTCTGAACCTTCTATGGCAAATGCATATGCGCAAGATATAAATCAAGAAGTTCCAACCACAGGTATTGAATATGAAGGATTACCCAGTACTCCCCCAGCACCTGGTTCAGAATTGGAAAGAGCAGAACCACCACCTCCTCAGGGACCAGCATTAGCTGGCGCTGATTCTGGAGGCGATGAAGGTGAAAGAGATTCACTGGCACCTATGAGAGATGAATTGGGTAGCCCTCATCATGCGAAAGATAGTCAATATGGTGGACAATACTACTATTACTAAAATAAAATATATTCTATAATATAAAATGAAACAAGGATTAGAACATGTTATGCATGCTGCCGTACTTACTGTTGTACTTTATTTCGCAATGGTTTATTTATTAAATCAAAGTAAAGAAAAAGCTTGTAGTCGCAGTATTCTTTTAGGCGCACTCGCTTTAGTTTATATGATTATGTTTGGACATTCATTCCCCCCGGGTAGATTGAATCCTTCTCTTGGATTTTAAATGGCAATGATGTATTCATATCATTAATATTATCTATAATTTTTGGTAATTCTCTTAAATCATTTATTATCATATTTGGTCCAGATTTTTGAAGAGTTTTTTTTGAATTTTCTATCTTATTTATCAAATTATCAGTTGATAAATAATTTATTTCTGAATAATCATTTACATTCATATATACTGACCATCTGGATACACCTATCGTCCAACACCCTGCATTAATTCCTTCACGTATCCCCGAATTTGTATCATCCAATTTAATAACATTTTTAGGACTCGAAATATTTAAACGATTCATATTTTCATGAATCATATATGAAAATGGTCTTCCCGGTTTATCTAAACATGTTGAAGAAACATAACTATCAAGTTCAATACCATTACTTTTCAATATACTTTTAACTCTTTCCATTTGTTCTTTATCAAACCCAGTAGTTGAACCAATTTTAATATTTCTTTCTTTTAATTTTTTTATTACATCATAAGTTTCTGGAATTATTTTCATATTTTCAATAGTTTCACGTTTTTGAATCTTCAAAAATTTATTGTAAAGATCTTCTTTATCTTCATCATTTATTATTCTATTGTACTTTTTATACCAATCTTTTATAACTATAGGTTTATTACATATCTTATCTATGTGATCAATTTTATTTAAACCCATATCTTTCCTAATTAATTCTGAATCCAATATAATTCCTTTATTTAAGAATGCTTTTTTAAAACTAACTAATGGAGTTAATGAATATTTGTCAATTATAGTACCTCCCAAATCAAAAATACATGCTCTTATTATCATTATAATAAATTAATATCTAATTCATTCTTTATATAATTTAAAACATAAATCCCCAACCCCTGCCCTTAATTTTTGAATCATTTCCACAACCACCTGATTGACTTATGGGATCACCTTGACATGATAATATTAAGTCAATTAATCCTTCTTTATCAAAATTCCTTAATGAAAATTGATATGAATCTTTGTCTCTCAAAATCATATTATTAATATGATCTTTTAATTCACTTATCTTAAATGAATATAATTCATCTTCATCTAAATACTGAAATTTATCATTTGAAGATTTTGATTTCCCTTGACATTTTTGAATTAATCCAATTAAATCAACTTTTCTTCTAAATTTTTTAGTTTCAAGTGGAAATTTATAGGTACCACCTTTTCTTTTAGTCATATTTATTACTATGTCTCCTAATTCACTCTTTGTTTTAACACGTAATTGTTCATCATCATAATGGAATTTTTCTTCTTCCTCGACTACTTCTTCTTCCTCTTCATCTTCTTCCTCATCGTCCTCTTCATCTTCTTCTTCCTCATCATCCTCTTCCTCTTCATCTTCTTTGACCACTTCTTTCTCATCATCTTCTTCTTCCTCGACTACTTCTTCTTCAGTACTTGATTTTTTTTTATGAATTTCTTTTTCTCCCTTTTTCCATTTTATATTTTTTAATTTCCCATTCTCTAAATCAGCAGTAGCAACTACATCGGCATTATCATCACATAATTCTTTATTTGCTTTATCATATATATAATCAACTCCCTCATGTGTAATTTCAATAGTTTCATCATAATCTTCTTCTTCTGATGAATCTTTTATCATTTCTTCACTGCTATCTTCATCTTCTTCGGATTCTTCTTCTTCGGATTCATCTTCTTCGGATTCTTCTTCTTCTGATTCATCTTCTTCGGATTCTTCTTCTTCTGATTCATCTTCTTCATTTTCATCATCATCTTCATCTGAATCATTCTTAAAAAATGATCTTTCTCTTAACCATCCCTCTATACCCAATGAAAATTCTAAAACATTATTGATACCACATTCATAAAAATGATTTATTAATTTTTCAGATGCATCACATTTTGGATTAGCACAATAAGTAATTATTGGAATATCTTTAATATCAAGTTTTTTAGAATTCACTTTATCAGAAATTATTTTTAAAGATTGTATTCCTTTTTTTAATTCATCTAAAATAATTGTTTCTTTTTTTTCTTTTGTTAAATTCTTTAATCTTTTACAAGATATATTAATTGATCCCGGTATTTTTTCTTTATCAAATTCTTTAAAATTTAAAGCATTTATTATTAAAGCATTTTTTTCTTTAATAACTTTGTCCAGTTCCTCTAAACTAATATCACAAATAACTCTTTTTGTTTTCATTTTTGACCATATTCCATCTTCTTCAATAAGATAATGAACATGCCTACTATAAGTAACACCATCAACTTTATAAGGTTGAGGACAATTAAATTTTAAGATTGCTTTCCCACCATCATTTGTTTTAACTAATCCATGATTTTCATCATTACCATATGCTTTATCTGGTGGCAAAATTTCTAATGGATTAGTTGAAGGATTCGCAGCAAAATAAAAAACCCATTTATTATCTACTGAATCTCCTAATTTTAATTCTAAAGTGACTTCAGTATCTTCAATAGGAGGAGTTTCTTCTACCATCATTTCTCTATCTTCTAAAGCATATTTAGCATCACATGTTATCATTTTAGGATAAGGTGAATAATTTCCTTTTTTTTTTGACCAATAGGGTATTTCTTCTTCAGATAAATCTCCACTATCTTTACAAGTTAGGCATTTTCTAGGTTCGGACATTTTATATTATTGTATATTTTAAATTTAAGTTTTATTCTTGTAAAATAAATATTTCATTAAGTATAAAAATATGCAAAATAATCAACCCGGACAACAACAAATGCCTAGACAAAGACAGCAAATGCCTGGTCAGCAAATGCCTGGTCAGCAAATGCCTGGTCAGCAACAGAGACCTCAGCAGCAACAGAGACCTCAGCAGCAACAGAAACCACAACAGCAACAGCAAATGCCACCTCAAAAACAAGATCCTGTTCAACAAGAATCTAGTGGTGGAATCGAACAAACAATTAAAAATTTATTTGATAATTATACTTATGAATTTCTTGCTTTTATTGCTATTCTTTGCGCAATAGGTTATTATTTGTTTACAAATGATTTTGATCTAAGTAAAATTTTAGGAAATAAATAAATTTAAATCCAAGAAACATCAATATGATCTTTTATTATTTTTTTACTATTTTTTAGAATATTCTCCGATAATTCAATATCAATATCATTATTAATTATATTAGCTAATTCTTCCTCATTTGAAACACCCAAACAATTAACACCCGATTGAAACAATGAACCCTCTTTTATCCAATCATTGTGTAAAATTAAAATACAATCTTCATAAATTGCCTCCAAAAACGTATATTGAGTCCCACCTCCATCACCCTTTATAATTGACATATCAATCATATATTTAGCATCTTTTAAAATACTCTTATTTTCATAAGTTGGTGATATTTTTTTAGGAAATTTCCCCTTCCAATATTCTGAAACATTTAAATCTTTTAATTTATGATGAACATAAATTCTATTTTCAGCACCAAATAAATAAGTATGTCTTTTCTTATCTGAAATTAACTCGTTTGCCTTTAAAATTATATCTGTATTTTTATCAAAATCAATTCTTGCTATAGAAACTGATTTATATCCTAATCCTTTACTATCACCTACTTCATATTCATAAAAAGGATGCCTTATAAATTGAGAATTAATATTAAAATTTTTAGATAAATAATCTTGTACTGATTCTCTTATTGTAATTACTTTCATATTTTTTAATACAGGTTCTTTTCCTTCAACACTTTGAATTAAAGGATTTCCATCTTTTGAAGACTTACATTCTGTTGGATCATGAATAACTATTTTTGTTTCTTTAGGAAAAAAATGTAAATAAGACCAATAATGTTTATCAACTGCAGTAATCAAAATATTATCTAATTTTAAGATATCTGAAATTTTCATATTATGATACTGACAATCATAACCATAATCTCTTTTATTTTTTTCTGTATTTTTTGTAATCTTATAAATAGGATAATCATATTTCTTTGATAAATGTGCCGTAAATGTAACCCATCCTCCATAGATAGGTTTCGCTAAATATAAAAGATTTTTTTGTTTAGGTTTTTCTTCATAACTATCAATAACATCCATTTATCTAAATAAGATAAAAAATTTTTAAATGATTTAAGATTTATTATAATATTACAATTTTTTTTACAAGATTTCAGAAACTATTTGTTCAAGTTCACTTTTAATCCTATTTTCATCCGGACTAAGATCTACATAGTTATAACAATTCAAAATCATCAGAATTGTAAAAGCATCATCAACATCATTCACCCAATAATCTGAGAACCGATTGTATGTTCCATAAATACTAAAGTATTTTCTTACCATCTCTTTCATCCCCGTTTCTTCAAGTGAAAGAAGTTCATTCATCTGATAATAAACCTTTCCAATTGATCCATTCTTAGGAACATAAAATTCTATTCCATCTTTTTCTCTACAATCTTCAAAATACAAATAATCAAAATTTTCTTTTGGTGACCATTCTCTCCCATTTTTTACAAAACTTTTCAGAAATGGTTCTCCACTTTCATTCATCATCGTTGTGTTGTACACAGTTGGTCTCTTAAATACCCTGTCAAATAACTCAGGATGGAAATGGGAATTTACCATGTATATGAAAGAAAGAATATCAGCAAGATAACTATTGTAATGTGCTCCCTTTGTTGATTCGCGAATCTTTTTCATTTTTTCATTGTCTATACCCATATTCTTAAGGAAATTCGCAAGAGTCCTTGTATCTTCAGTGATAACTACTTTTGTCGCATTATTTGTCACCGTAATTGTACCATCTTCCAAAAATTGTACTGATTTATAACGCTCTTCCCTAGGAACTGAAGTGATTGTGATAGGAATTTTCATATTTATAAGATCACACATGTTTTTAACAACCTGATTATTAATTTCACTATCATGTTTGTATCTAAGATTCGAGGCAACATCTCCAGAACCAAGACTCTTCAGATCAAATTGAGCAAAGATTTTAGTAACATTCTGTGCTTTAAGATCACTAAGAAGTTCCCCCCACTTTGAATCAAAGTTCAAACAAGAAGCAATTTCTAGTATGTTTTCTGTACCACAACCATTGACCTTTGTAAGAGTAAAATGCGGAAGAATCATTTATTTTTGTTTATTTATTCTTTTTCTTTTTCTATATATGTTTGATACAAAAACATCAACCATAAATCAAATTTAATATATGTTTATTATAATGAGTAAGAAAAAAACAAAAAATAATTATCAGAAAAAAAAAAAAAGTAAAACAAAAAAACAAAAAAGAACTATTAAAAATAGAAATGAAGCAAGAAAATATATTGAAATAATGAATATAGCATATAAACAAATTACTTCATCTTGGCATGATATTTTTGATAAAGATGATTATTTATTATTATCTTATATTAAACAAGGAATTAAGAAAGGATGGAAATTATTAAAAGATAAAAATATAGTCAAAGAAATTAAATGTAATAGTTTATGCATGACTATGAGTATTTTGAATAGTATATTAGGAACAGAGCGAGAGAAATTAGAACAATTAAATCCTACTCAACAATTATATTTATTTTTTATTTCATACTTAACTGAAGATAAAAATTTATCTAAAAAAGAAATTACACTTAAACATGCATTAAAAAAAATAGATACCAGAATTATGGATCAAAAAAGAAAATTACTTACATACGAACTTAAAAAAGACAATCGAAATATTAAAAAATGTGAAAAATTTATAACAAAACAAGAAGAATTAAAAAAACAATTAATTGAAAGTAATGGTCTTAATAAAGAAGGAATTAGTTCGGCATTTAAATTAGACATATGTAATGCCATCGATTGTCAATATTTAAATGAATATAAAATGGAAAAAGGAAAAAAATGGAATGAAACATACAGCAAATTTTGTCTAAATATAACAGAAATTTTTAAAGGTATTGTATGGTTAAATATGTATATGATATTTAATAGGAAAAAAAATATAAAAGGATTATCTCCATATATGAACAAAATTGATACTAATATTAATATAAGAAAATCTTTAAAACGAGTTGATATAATTTTAATACCTGATAGTGATATTTATGAGAGTGATTTATTTTATGAAAATAATACATTAGATCAAGCAAGAAAAAAAGCAAAAAAAGATAATAAATTCTGGGTTTATACAGAATTTGATAGAAATAAAGGAACAATCCGAAAAAGAAGTATAGAAAATTTAGAGAATAAACATTATGTGGCAGCATTTTTATCTATACCTTATGAAGCACACTGGAAATCCCCTAAAAAAGTAATTGAAAAAGAACAATATGAAATTTTTCAGAATTTTCTACAAGGGAAACATCCTCAACCTGTTTTAAAAGATATACGAAAACATATAAGAAAAATAGGAGATAACGAAAAATATGATCTACAAGAAAATATTGAAAATTCAATTACATTACATTGGATATATATTCACCGAGATAGATTAGAAGATTTTATATCAGAATATGTATAATTTTAATATATATTATTTATATACTGATGAGTAAAAGAACAATAAGAAGAACAAAAAAAAGAAAAAATAAAAAGACAACACAAAAAACAACACAAAAAACAACACAAAAAACAACACAAAAAACTAAGAAAACAAATCAAACTATTCATCAAATATTTTTTAATATTGGTAAAGGTGAATTAAAAGATATTAAACCTTTCTATAAATGCTACAAACATAATAAAGAATATTGTAAGAAAAATAATATTAAATATAAATTATGGTCTCGCAAACAAGTAGAAAAACTATTAGAAAAACCTAAAAATAAAGAATTTAAAAAACTTTATTATGATTTTGATCAAGATATTATGAGAATTGATTTTGGAAGATATCTTATTCTTTGGAATTACGGTGGTATTTATGTTGACCTAGATATTTGTATTATCAAAAATAAATCTATCAAAAAATTATTTGATAAAGAATACTTCTTTGTTAAATGGGCAGATGATAAAAGAAGTCTTCCATATAATGCCGTTTTAGGAACACAAAAAGAAACTGATTTATATAAAGATATTTTAGATCATACTAAAGAAAGTTATTATGAAAAAAGAAAACAAGCAATCTATAAAAAATGGAAAGGAAGATTTGTTTTTCAAACAACTGGTCATTATATGCTTCAAAGAGTTTTGAAAAAACATAAAATAAAAGACTTCCTTAATATTATGAAAATACACAGCAAAAGTGGAAAAATTGTTCAAGGATCAAACCCCCTATTTGAAGATGCCAATGCATCTGTATGGTACGATAATAAATAATTTAAAATTATAATAAATACTATTTATTAATGAATAACGGAATGATTTATCCTCAATTTTTTAAACCATATCTAAAATTGAATTTGGAAAATATTAATTTCCCATATCATTTATCTTATAAATTTAGAAATTCTTATAATAATTTACCACTTGATCCATATGTTCATAATAAAACAAGATACAGAAGATATGCTAATTATGATATTAAATTAGTAAATAAATATAATCCACTTTTTATAGTCAAACATAACGGGAAAAATATTTTTACTCAAAATGTTAATGATAATCGCAATAAACAAAGAGAATTTAAATTATTAGAAAACCCATGTGATCCATTCTTAATCGAATATTTAAGATATATTTCAAAATTGTTATATTTTAATAAACCCTTTGATAGAATTAATATTGATGTTCATCAAGTAAGACAGATTACTTATCCAGAAATTAATTCACATAATTCCCCTGAAGGTATTCACCAAGATGGAGCAGATTTTGTTGTTCCAGCATTAGTTTTTAATAGATATAATATTCAAGGGGGAGTTAGTTTTATATATGATGAATTTAAAAATGAATTAAATAAAGATATACTTGAGAAATATGATTTTACGATATTTAATGATAAAGAATTATATCACTATGTTTCACCAATACAATATTATGAATCTGATGGTTTTGAAGATTTTGGATTTAGAGATATATTAGGTTTAGATATTCATATAATTGAATGATTTATATTCGTAATTTATCATCAGATGAAAAAATATTATTATTACTAAAAGAATTATTAAATCATAATACTGAAATTTGTAAAATAATATTAAAACAGAAAAAAACAATAGAATCAAATGAAATTAGAAATTATTATTCAAATAGATACGAAAAAATAGCAAAAGAACATTATTATTTACATGCTAATCATACTGGTAAATTTTCATATATACATGATAGACACATATATGTATTAAAAAAAGATTTTAAATTAGATTACTATAATTATACAGGTATATCTTATCAGATAATTGAATTAATTCATGAACTTATTAAACTTAAAAATGAAAAATATTTAACAAAAGATGAAGGATATGAATATTGGTTAAATTATGATGATAATTTATATTCATTATTATCTAAAAAAATTATGAAAAAAATGAAAAATATATAAATAAAATTTGATATTGATTTTATAAATATCTAATATTATATTTAAATATGAGTTATAAAGAAGATATTCTGAAACATTATGGAGCACGAAAACTCGAATTTGGAGAATTAGGATCTTTTATAGTAACTAATTATGGAGAAGAAGGAAAAATTTGTGCTTTAAAGTTTGAACAGATAATGAATAATATGTTAGGTGAAGACGGTTATAATATGGCAAAATTTATTACAGGTAATGATTTAGCAAAACAAAAATTAAAATGGCATTATGTAACAAATTTAAAAGATGGAATTATAAGTGAACGTTAATAAACATAAAGATTCAATCATAATTAATAATAAATGACAAAAAAAGCAACAATCCCAAAAGCAGTTCGAGAACAATGTTGGACAACCGTTTTTGGAAAACAATTTGAACATAAATGCTATATTACTTGGTGTAAAAATACAATCAATGTATTTGATTTTCATGTTGGACACGATCAACCTGAAAGTAAAGGAGGAACTCTTGATATTAATAATCTAAAACCGATTTGCGCACGTTGTAATTTATCAATGAGCGACAATTATACAATTCAAGAATGGATCCAGTTATCAAAACCTAAAAAAAAATGTTTTTCATGTTGCTGACTACATTTGAAACATTTCTTTATCTTTATCGGGGTTAGTATCACATGTAAATATTATTTTCTTTTTTAAAGACATATTATCATAATCAATATTTTCTTTTAATTCTTCTTCTTTTTTTTCTTGAATTTGAATTTCTTGTTCATCATGTTCTTCTAATTCATCTTCTTTTTTTGCTGCTGATTTTATTTCTTCTTCTTTTTTTTCATTAATATCTTCTGGTAAATTAACTAAATCTATTATTTTTTCTATTTTATTCTTTTTTTCATCAATTGAAACTTTTTTAACAACTTTTTTCTGTTTTTTCTTTTCTTTTTTTTCTTTTTTCTTTTCTATTTCATACATTTCAACTAAATTTACTTTTGGATTTGGTATCTTAACTGATGTTTGATTATAATTTATTGTTCCTAATTCTTCTCTTATTTTTTGATATTGACACATTTTTATTCCTCTTTCTTGATAAATCATCTATATATTAGATTAGATTTTTAGTATCCTAATACAACCGATTTAAAATTAAATCATTTTAATTATTTAAATGTTAAAACAATTTTACGAAAAAAATAAAATTGAATTAGGTATCGATGAAGCAGGTCGCGGATGTTTATTTGGTCCTGTATGTATTGGTTCTGTTATTTTAGGTGACACAGAATCTAATCCACCCCCTTATCCTATTAAAGACTCAAAAAAATGTAATCCCAAAATTAGAAAAATTTTAAAAGACTATATTGAAAATAATTCTATTTCTTATAATGTTCAATTTATTCATGAAGATATAATTGATAAATTAAATATTCTACAAGCAACCATGAAAGGCATGCATCAATGTGTCAATGAAATTACAAAAGAAATCTCTATTGATACCATTTTAGTTGACGGAAATTATTTTCCAATTTATTTTGATGAAAATATGGAACCAATTGATCATGTTTGTATTCCTAAAGGTGATAATACTTATTTAAATATTGCTGCGGCATCTATTCTAGCAAAAGAATATCATGATGAATATATTTTAAATCTTATAAAAGAGAATCCAGAATTAGAAAAATATAATCTTCATAAAAATAAAGGTTACGGTACAAAAGATCATCTAAATGCCATTAAAGAATTTGGTTTAACAAAATGGCACCGCAAAAGTTTTAAAATTTGATCAATATTAAAATTAACATCAATAAAAACTTTTCAACATGAATTTTACAGAAAATGATTACGCATGGGACCCATGCGAAATTATACTCTCAAAACCTAAAAAAGATTTTATTAAAAATTTTCCAAATATGATTGTTACTCCTGTCCCACAAAATCGTAAAGCAAACGGACGGAAAGATTATAGAGAACAAATGAAACGCATTAAAGAAGGAAAACTCCATGTTTGGGATGATAGTCGATACAATAAAGCAGAAAAAGGTGATTATTTTGCTTATGCCGAAAATAGAGTTCTAATAGGAGACAAATTAACCGATGGAATTATTCATATTTATCTTATTAAAGATATTGGTAAACCAGAAAATAGATTACCTTCATGGAGTAAAAATGTTGGACAAGGTGATCGTAATGTTTTAGAATTAACTTCAGAACCACTCTATAAAGGCACTCTAAAAGATTGGATATTTCATCTTAATTATAAAGAAAATTATAAAGTTCAAGGTACCATCCATGTTAAATATGATAGAATTGAAAACTATATCACAAATATACTAAATAATAAATTTGATTTAAAAACAAATACTTATAATAATAATAACAAAAATGGTAGCAGTAATTTTCGATCTCGAAACGAGTGGACTCAATCCTTATCACGATGATATTATTGAAATAGGAGCAAAAATTCTTAATTCAGATAATAGTTTTCAATGTCTGATTAAACCTAAATCTAATCGACCTCTTAGTCAAAAAATAACACAAATTACAGGTATCACAAATAGACAACTAAGAGCAGAAGGTAAATCATGGGAAAATGCTTATTCAGAATTTTATAATTGGTTTATTGAATCGACAAAAGATTCTGAAAATATTTCAGTTGTTTCACATAATGGAGATTCTTTTGATTTTGTATTCTTTAAAAGACTATTGAAAGAAATAAATGAAAATGGTACAGATACATCTAATATTGACATTAATAAAATTCAATTTGTTGATACATTGCCTCTTTGTAAAAGATTATTTCCTGGAAGAACTTATTATAGTCAACCTGCTATAGCAAAAACATTTAATATTATGATTGTTAATGCACATAGAGCAATGGGAGATGTTATTGTTCTTGAGAAAATTTATAATCAACTTCTAAAAAATCTTCAAACAACTCTCAAACTTGATCCACTTGAAAAACCAAACATTATTAGAGACTATATTGACTTAAAAATATAATTTTAATTATACTAAATACTATGATTTTACTAATAACTCCATTGATGGGTGCCATTCGCAATTATACAAAATATAAAAAATTTCAACCTTTAATTTTTATAAGAACACCAATTTTATATTTTTTTATTTACCTATTTTTTCAAACAAATAATATATGGAAAATATTAATTTTTGAAAGATGGTTTATGTTTATTTATAAAACATGTGTCTCTATTTATCGTAAAGATTATATTAGGAAAAAAGAAAAATATCAACAAAAATATGGATTAACTTATAAGAGTAATTAATTCTCTTTTTTGTTCTTCTGTTAAAAGAGAACATACAATATCATAATCTACATCTAATTTTTCATATTTATACCTAATCGTTTCTAATTTATCATTAATACGAGAACATTGATTATTTTTATCTGTTAATTCCTTTTTTAATTCACTTATGATAGTAAGATAATATTCTTCTGAAACATTTTTTTTATCTTCATCTAAATTAAATTCTTCAATTGTTTCCATTTTATTTATATCATAAAAAATTTTTAAATTAATTTCTAATTCATTATTTGAACAACTGTTTCACTTAGATTACATGTATTATCAGAAACTCTAATATAAGGATATTCTTCCCAATCCCAATTTGGTTCTGGATCTCCTTCAAATGTAATTAAATCATCTAGAGCAGTCTGTATTTCGGAAAAACTATAACACATACAAAATTTACAACCAGCACCATCTTTATCATTAATGAGATTCACTATTTTAATTTTCTTCGAATTTTTTTCATCCTTTGTACTTAAAACTGGACTACCAACTGTATTGTATCTAATAAATCCTGGTCTAAAATACCGTATCATTCTTAATAGTTCTCTTGAATTTCTCCACATTCCACCATCAAATGGTAGCGTACAAGTAATTGGTACCGATGCATTCATTTGTGAAAATTTTCTTCTTTTACTAAGATCAGCAATCCTCTTCCATCTATCTTCTTGGGAAATGCGCAATGACTTATGCCATTCCCTTGCTTCATCTTCCAAATAGTCTCTCCTCAGTGGTTTAAGTATTGTTAAGAAATAAATTACTAATTCAGGATCTCCTAGAATAGAGATCACTGAAATGGCAACTGTTTCTTCCCAAGTAAACATCTTTGTATTTTTTTTAATAAATCTCATAAAAAATTTATCAAATTTAAAGGTTATTTACATCATTGGTAATTTTTTGTAAATGATTCATCAGTTGAAGATATTCTCCCTCGTTGAGTTTTTCTTGTAAATCATAAATAAATTCACCCATTTCTTTCACAGAATCTTTCACCTTTTTAACCTTTTCTGAATTATTTTCTGGAAGTTCTTCATTTTCATATTCTCCTCTATATGTAGGATCTCCATCTCTATCTATATCCCATCCTGCCATATTAAGGGCACATTCACAACAATTCCCCCATGTATTTGGTTGTCCACAAGTTTCGCATATATTTTCAGCATCATAACATCCAACGCACAAATGTCTCACAGGCCAATCATTTGTTTCTATAAATTCTGATTCTAGCATTCTAATTGAATATGATTCATACATCCCACATGTGTGACACTGCCTATCTTCAGGTACATTCATTGCTTCATCTGAAGGAGAATATCTGCCGCCTAACATACACGGCAAACACTCACAATCTACACTATGCTGAAAACCCTTTTCAGGATCATAATATAGTGATGCTCCACTATTTACTCCTTCTGTCAATGTCCCACTAACAACCGAAACGATTGAATCAACAACTTCTAAAACTGCTTGCTGTTCTAAGAATGTAGCAGTTTTTTCATCAAATCCGGATTCTTGTCTGTTTTCCATCTTTGCTTTTTTTGTTTAATACTTTCATAAAAAGTTTTATCAAATTTACTAACTAATTCTTACTATTACGAATTCTTTTTGCTTTTTTCATTATCTTTGGCACTTTTGTCTTTTCTTTAGATATCGGGGAAACAACCGGACTCGCGACTGGAGATTCAATACCATGCATGTATCTTTGATAATCATCATAAATAATTTTAATTCTACTACTAGGAAATTCCATATACTTTGAAATACTCTTCAAAGTATCGAATGTTGAAATTATTAAACATTTGAGACATCTATTATGTCTCAGTTGAATATTGGTTCCACACTCTCTTAAACGAGAGATTACTTCATCTGCCAAATACTCTATGTCTATGTAGCACTCTGAAGAACAGTCATAAAGAATCTGTAGAATATATTGTAATTCTGAAACAGAGAGTCTTTCATATTCAATCTCCAGAGTGTAATCAAATTCTTCCATCGTATTTATTCTTTTTTATAAAAACATAAAAAAATCTATCAAATTTAATTTTATTTAATAATCATAATCATCTTGAGGATAATCATCATAATCATCTTCTGGGTAATCATCATCGTCTAATGGATCGGCATTCTCTAAATATTCTAACATAAGATGTTCCTGATATCTCATATATTCATCTGCCGTAAGATCAGGATGCCAATAGAATGTGCTATGTGGATTTAACAAACATCTAAGACTACCACAATAATCTAGTGGTGTCTTCCGGTCAAAACCTGTATCCATTTTTTCACAGTGTGGAATGTTTGTCATATCAGGTTTCACTACTCCTAATGATTGTTCTAGGTTATTTATTTCTCTTTCTTTTGGTGAATTTACATGATAACCATGTTTAAAATGATCATGGTTGTACATATTCAGTCTATATTTATCTTGTCTTTCTTTTGAATATAAGCATTCTACACAAATTGGAAATTGACACAATTCATGATTCCAATCTTGTTTATCAGAAATTGAAGATCTATTTTCGTGACAATATGCCTCAAATACCCCCGGGTCTCTTTTATTAATTTGTAGTCTTTCTGCGCGAGATGGCATAAACTTAGAGCAGATATTGCACATACACAAATGAGAATAATCATTAGATGAAAGTTTATATTCTAAAATTTTATCTCCATATATGTTTTTAAACCCTGAATGATTATCTATTAATTTTTTTGTTTTTTCTTTGTCTTCTAAACTATTAAAATAAAGAATAACTCTAATTTTTATCAAAGAATATCCTCTATCTTCACCTTCTTCCCAGATTTTTATATATCTGTGACATGGACTAAAATTTTCTCCATTGTGTGTATGAAACAACTCCCTAAATTTTTCACAAATAAGAATCGAATGAATTTTATTTCGACCCTTTTTCGTTCTACCCACAATATATTCCCTTGGCCACCCATTTATCTGAAGTTGATGGGGCGTCATGATTGACAACTGCTTGACATTTCTGTCTATTATCTTTCTATCTTTTCTCTTCCCCTGAAGTAACCAGAACAAAGTCCCCTCAAAGACTTCTTCTGGTAGGTTCTTTCCGATCACAGCAAGGAACAGTTGGCAAAGAAGTTTGTACATCTTTTGTTTTAGTTTTTTATTAATTTCATAAAAAATTTATCAAATTTAAATTACTTTGTTTAATTTACTCGGAATGTTCCACCAACTGTATCATATATGTATTTCCATCTGGTAATTCCATTTCTCCTTCTTCACCATCACAGTCTGCCCCTGTTTTTCTCCAAAATAGTTCCAAAAATGGTTCTGCCTTTACTATACCAAAGGGCATCTGTGTTTCATCTGAGTCCATGTATATAATGATTGTTTTACATTCTTCTTCTTCCTTAGAAGAACCAGGAGGGATCCCTTCTCCAAATGCCGCAATAGACAACTCCTTATCTGTCATTGTTGACCAATCCTTTTGAGAATTCATTTCTTCTTTTATCTTTCTTTTATTTGTTAAAACATTCATAAAAAATTATATCAAATTTAACTATTATGAGAAAAGATCATCTATGTGCTCAATCTTAGAACCGGGTGATTCTCCTAATCCTGGACCAT
>MDSZ01142836.1_pt1 | contig 22136 bp, 18 predicted proteins | sample 811201 | NCBI WGS metagenome assembly MDSZ01 (sample SAMN05326647, study PRJNA326480) | marine metagenome | isolation source: seawater | place: Indian Ocean: North | collected 2010 | reverse complement strand
TAAAGATAAGGATGGTTATTATTTCTCTAGAGGTCTATATCCTAGAAAATTATTTAAAGATTATAGTTTTCAATTAAAACCCTATTTTTTAATTCAAAGAGCAATTAAGGGAAGTACAAATTCCTTTACAGCAAGTAATTCATCTGTTTTTAGTCAAAAAGTTAAGAGTGATATAAAGTTTTCTGATTATTTTGCGTTGGACTTAGACATAAAGGGTAAAAAAAATGATTGGGATGTTGAATCAAAGATTCAATTAAATAGCTTAAATACTGAAAGACTTTCTGAATCTCTGAGAACAAAATTAGTCTTGAAAAAAAGGATTAACTTAAATTCGAAAACAAAAGATGAAAAAGATTTAATATTTGAAGAGAACATTAGTAATTTTACAAGTTTTGATGAAAGTAATAATTCATCATCTAGTTTTGGAAAAGAAATTAAATACGATATTCCGGAAATTTATCCGGAAAAAGATAAAAAAGTATTTAATAATTTTATAGATTTAAATTTTTATAATATCTTTAGAGAACAAATAATAAAGGATTTTGCTACTGAGGATATTTATTTTGCAACTGGATTTAATATTTCTAATAAAAAAACATGGTCAAATAATTATAAAAATTCAAATCTAAAATTTATTTATGATGTTGGTCATTTTAAATCTAAAAGTAAGACTGCAGAAGAATTTAAAGATTTATTCAGGAATACTTTTGTGGCAGAATATAATCATCAATTTCCATTATGGAAGAAAAGATCTTTAGATAAATCAATAGATAATACTTATAAATATTCGCCCGAAGTTATTTTTCAGTCTTTAGATTGGTCAACTGGATTACAAAAAGGACTCTTCTTATACAGTGATGGATCTAATCAAAGTGCCGTAAAGTTTAATACTGGCCCTGTATTAACATTTGGTAGTCTTAAGGAAAAATTCATAAACTATACCAAGTTTAGTGCCAACTATACTTATGTTTTAAAAGGTGGGGATAGCCCTTTCAGCTTTGATAATATTAATAAAGACCCAAGGATCAATTTTAATTTACAGCAACAAATATATGGGCCTTTACTAATTAGTTTTGATACTATCTTAAATCTAAATAATGGAACTTACTCAAATTTTAAATATGGTCTAGATTTCAAGAGAAGAGCTTATTCAATAGGAGCATTTTATAATTCATCGAATGAAAGTCTAGGCTTAAGATTTAATATCTTTAATTTTGATTATTCAGGCTTGAATAAGAAATTTTGATAACAAACTCCACAGTAAATTTTTTGCGAAATCTAATAAATCAGATTTAGAAGCTACTACATAGATTACTTGCCTATAAATTTTTATCAAAAAAAGCTTTCTTGACAGAAAGTAAATTCTCTATTTACAAATTCTTTCGAGACGAATCCCTAAGTGATTAAAACTTGTCATCTTACTCATTTCTGATATTTCATTAATTAATATCTTATTTTCTTCATACCATGGATACACATGGAACCTATTTGATTCAACTTTAGATTTTATTAATTTACTTGTGGGTGTTTTTTCTAATCTATTAACGCAAAAAAATAAACCATTTTTTTTTGATCTATTCTGAATAAATTTAAAGTATTTACTTATTTCAGACTTTCTCATTTCTTGAAAAGATGCGACATTTATTGAAAGGTCAAACAAATTATTAGGAATAAACTTTAACTGCCATGGTGTCATAAATATAAAGTTAGTTGATTGCATTTTTGTATTATGGAAAATTTTGTTAAAATCTGCAATGCTACAAATTTTGTGAGGTAAGTAAAAGCTATTTTGAGGTAAAACTTTATTCAAAAAAGTAAAAGAATTAATAATACTTTCTGGCAGATCTATTATTACAAAATTCTTTGGGCTATATTCGTAGGTTAATAAGTTAACAAGATTTCCAGAACCTGCACCAATTTCAATAAAAGCTTCCTTTCTTTTTATAAAAGGAATTAAAAGATTTCTATAATAATATTGAAATATTAAAGAGTCATTTACTAAGAAGTTATTCCATTTCTTGAAATGAAGGTCAATTTTTTTAGAACTTGTAATTATTTTTTTATGACTAATTTTTTGAGTATAATGATCAAACTTAATATTGACTAAATTTTTTTCAAGTGGAGGTTTTTGCATTATGTAATCAAAAGCTTTTCTAGGTGATAATAACTTTTTTGGAGTTTTTATTTTGTAGGTTACTTTTTTGAATAGAGTTATTGGTTTGAAAAGTAATTTAATGATTTTAATAATATGTCTCTTCTGCGGTATGTAGAATCCTGACTCTCCTTCTAATTTAATTTCTTTATTTTTAATTTGAAAAGACATCTTTGAAGCATGTTCAATCCAATAAGGAGAATAAGAATCAAGCCTATTTTTATCTTTTTTTTTAAAATGTTGTGATTTTAAAAATTCTTCAAGAATTTTTATAGAATCTTTTGAAATTTTTAATTTAATATCTGACTTAAACAATTTTTTAACTCAATTAATAATTAAATATAGCAAATAAAATTTCATTTATATTTTAATTGATTTGTAAGAACAAACTTTAAAGTTCGTTATTAATAATTTTGGGAATTATTGAAAGATTGCTTTTAAAAGTTAATCAAGATAAGAAATCCTAAAAAATTTTATAAAATCGATTATTACTTATCAATAAATATAAAATTTGGAAAATTAGACGAATTTCAAAAAAATTTTTATTTAAAAAACTTATGGTTTATAGTAATATCAAATTATTATTTTTTGCTCATTATTATTATGATTTGCTTAAGATAGAAAGGTAGTCCATTTATAGTGACTTTGCCATTAAGCATTTTTAATTATTTGGTTAATAAATTCGTCAATGTATATTTTTTTTAAAAGGGTTATAGACTTATCTTTTTCTTTTTTTTGTATTATTTTTCTTGCTCCATTATTTTTTCTAATAGTTTGTTTAATAAAATTAAATTCAAAAGGTCCCGTAATTTTTAAACAAAAAAGGGTAGGTCTAAATTATAAAATTTTTACTTTATATAAATTTCGTACAATGACAGTTAACTTAAAAAGAAGTGAAGAACAAACTTTTCTTAACGATTCAGAAATCTTTACTACTGGCAGATTCTTGAGAAGATATAAGTTGGATGAACTACCTCAAATTTTTAATATATTTATTGGAGATATGAGCTTAATAGGTCCAAGAGCATGTTTAAAGTCTACTTATGAAGAAATGCCAAAATGGGCTCTAAGACGCTTTGAAATAAAACCTGGACTCACAGGCCTTGCTCAAGTGAGTGGAGGAATTAAATTAAATTGGCCTCAAAGATGGGAAATTGACATATATTATTTAACAAAACAATCTTTTCTGCTAGATATCAAAATTATTTTTCAAACATTTTTAGTATTATTATTTGGTGAAAAAATTAAAAAAATAAATTGATGAAGGTTTGCAGCTATAAAAAGTAGGTATATCATTTGAGTTATTAAAGATTTTATTCTTGCAAACTTTGATAAATCTATAATTGTTGTTCAATAAACTTAAAAAAGTAATGGATTAATTACATTTCAAAAAAGGATATAAGATAAAGGAATATTAAATAATTCTAAAAAATAGTGCAGAGATTAGGGAACTAAAAAAACGAATTCTTTTTTTAATAAATTAACCTATTATTTGTCTAAGTTTAATTGATATGGTTCTAAAAAATGAACAAGAAAAAAATTAGTAAACAAAAACTTAATAATAAAAGGTCACAAAATACTATTAATTATTTTTTAAGAAATAATTGGTACTACCCTTTTCTTTATATTCCCATTAGGTTACTGATAAAGTATTTTCAAAATAATTAATTATTTTTTATTAATAAACAGTAATTATTCCAGGTCGCAGAGTTGGTCGCAAAGAACCCATATTTAACAATATCAAAACCTATCTTTTTGTTATGATAAATTGACTAAACTATTTGGTATAACTAGTGAAAATTGTGATGGAGCCAAGCGGACTCGAACCGCTGACCCCCTGCATGCCATGCAGGTGCTCTACCAGCTGAGCTATGGCCCCAATTGTTGTTAAACAGTTATATCAATCAATCTACAGATTTCATGAAACTGAATTTTTTATAATACTTTAAACAGTTTTATTAATCAATCCTGAATTTTAAAATAATCAATTTTTTATGTCTTTATTAACTACAAATTAATGTTAATCTTTACCTCTGTAAAGCAAAGTTTTAATTAATAATTTACTTATTTAAGAAAAAAAGGAAGACTTTTAAATTAAGTTTCTTTAAGGTTTAATAAAAGAAAATTTTCTTTTTTACATTTTCTAATAAGTGAGGTACAGAATATCAAAAATGAAATTTTTTATTATGTTGTAAGATTGAAATAAGGTCGTTTTTCTATTCTTGTGAGTAATTGTGATCAAATTGTAAAAGATATACTTGAAAATGGATATTACACTAACTCAATTTCTTCGGGTTTAGTAAATTATCTTTCTAAGATCAGTAATCAATATATAAAGAAAGAAGAATCATTAACTACAAAAAGTGAAAGTAAATATACTCCCTTCAGATTGATTTTAAAAAAAAATTCCTCCTATAAAAGCAGTTTCTTAAAAAAGTTTAGAATTAAAATTCTTAAGTTTTATTCTCAAATAAATTATTACATTCTTATATTTACGATTTTGATGAAAATAAGAAAAGAATTTAATATTTTTAAAATTATATTTCTCCTAAAAAGAGGTCTGCAAGGAAAATTAAAGTCAATAAATATTGATGCATATAGAAGTATGCCTTCTAATAAGCAGATTATTTCATGGCATAGAGATGGTCATATTAGTGAAAAAAGATTTTCAAATAAAAAAAATATCGAATATTTAAAAAAATTTCGTACAAAGTCAATTAAATTTTTCTTTTTCCTTGATCCAAAATTAAAAGGTAGAGATATTATTTCTACCAAAAGATCATTAGCAATAATTCCAAAAACTAGTGAAATATCTCATTTTATTGACGATTTAGTTGTCGAAAAATTAATACCTTATTCTAAAAATCATTTTCTTGAAGAGCTCATTTCTTCAGTAAATTATGTCTTGGAAAATAAAGAAGTAAATAATCTGCAAATCAAAAATGGATTAATTAATTATTTAAAAAAAATACAAAATTGCACAAGAAATCAAGACGATACTAAAGATTATGATCTTCCAGGTGCTCCATCTGATTTAATAATTTTTGATGATAAAAGTATTCATAGGGGAGCTCCAACAGGAAAATGTGAAAGGCTTGTTTTTAGAATTATTTTAAATTTTGAAATGAAAAAGTCTAAAAATATATATATCTAATACTTATAATAAAAAACTAAATAAACTGGTATTGCACCATTTTGATGATTACAAATACTTAACAAGAATATAAAATTGGGGAGTATATCAAGGTTTTTTAGCAAAAGGTAATAGTTCAAAAATTTCATATCAAAAAAATTAGGTTTATTTTCTTCGCTTTATATGTGTTAGGTATAAATTTGAATAATTTGCAATTACTAAAAGTAATAATAAAAATGTATTTAAATAGTTCATAGTAAAGCAACCTAATATTCATTAAATTTACCTATCAATTGAGAAAAAATAAACCCTATAAAAACTTGCTTTTATTTAATTTTTTTCATTAGATTAATTTTTTGATTTAACAAATTTTGGTGAATTTAAATAATTTCTAATAATTACTTTGATTAAATTTGGAGAAAGATTATTGTAAATTTTTAAAAATTCATTGAAATCTCCTGGAGCTGATTCGTTTGCCGAATCAGAAATAACTCTTAGAATGACCCAAGGTACCCCTTCTTGTTCGGCAACCTGAGCAACAGAACATCCTTCCATTTCGACTGCTTTAAGATTTGGGAGATTTTTCTTTAATTCTAAAACTTCCTTTTTGTCAGATATAAATTTATCCCCCGTACCGATTTCTCCTGAATATAAGTTCTTAAAGTAACTTAAACTCTTATCCTTTAAATTATTTCTTATTGTTTCTAAAACCCAATCATACCAAACCTGATTTGGTGTAAGCTTATCTTTATTGAAAACTGGTATGAAGAACCTTTGAAATAATGGTCTAGCATCAATATCATATTGAACAACTTTATTCGCCAATATGATATCCCATTGATTAATTTCTTGGCATACACTTCCTGCGACACCTGTAAACAAAATAAGATCTAACGATTTATTATTGTATCTATTACTGATTAATCTTGTTGCTGCTCTTGCTGCACTAACTTTACCCCATCCACTCCATGCAATTGATAGAAATATTTTAAAATCTTTATTTTTGTCAAATTTTATTTCGCCTGAGAAGATCTTCATATCTCCATGTTCAATTTTTTTTATATTATTAAGGAAGCTTACTAAATTTCCTATTTCTTCGGGCATCGCGCTAAGGATACCAATATGCAAAGTTTGTTCTTTTGGCAATTTAAATTGATTTTTAAAACTTCAACTATTTTACATAATGTATAAAGAGGATCTTAAAAATATAATAAAAACCTATCCAGACTTTCCAAAAAAGGGGATTTTATTTAGGGATATACTTCCAGTTTTTAAAAGTCCAGTTGTTTTTAGAAAATTAATTGAATCTCTCTCTGATAAAGAGATCTTTAAAGCTAGTCAAGCCATAATTGCAATTGATGCGAGAGGTTTTTTATTTGGTTCTGCGATTGCTTTAAATCTATCCAAACCACTTGTTTTGGCAAGGAAACCAGGGAAATTGCCTGGTAAGTTAACAACAAATAGTTATGAACTTGAATATGGTCAAAATTCACTTTCTATTCAAGATGATTCAATTAAAGATCTAGATAATTTTGTAATTGTTGATGATCTATTGGCTACTGGAGGAACTGTCAACTGCGTGAGCAAAATTTTAAAAGATAAAAATAAGAAAGTTTTGGGATTAGCTGTTGTAGTTGAATTAAAGGCCTTGAAAGGAAGAAATAAGCTAAATTTTCCTGTATTTTCAGAAATTCAATATTAAATAATAAATAGCCTCTTCCACTATTTAATTTGACACTTTTATTAATATTGAATAGTATTGTTAAAAAATTAAAGTGAAAAATCTTAGGGTAGATCCAAATGTAAATAGAAAGAATGACATAATAAAAAATCAATCAAACATTAAAAAAAATAAATTTGATTTTTTACCTTCTATTATTGAATTCAGCACATCAGGTTTATGTAATAGAAAATGTATTTTTTGTCCGAGATCTGCACCAGACTACGATCATGTAAATAGTCATTTAAGCTTGGAAAATATAGAAAAACTTTCTTCTGAATTATCTTTTTATGAAAAAGAATTTTATTTTCTTTTCTCTGGATTTTCTGAACCTCTTCTTACAAAACATCTTGAAGAACTTATAAATATCATAAGAAAAAAACATAAAGATTCCATAATCGAAATAAACACTAATACTGATTTACTTAATAAAAAGAGAATAAAAAGTTTGTTTAAAAGCGGTTTATCTTCAATAAGATGTAGTATCTATGATGACGAAATTAGACTAAAAGAGGTTGGAAAACTCCTAGAAGATTGTGGAGTTAATGAGTCTTCTTACTCTCTTAGGCCAAGATATTTTGATAAATCTAAGGATGGAGATAAAGCTCTTAGTGATTTCGGAATAAATCTATCAAATAGAGCAGGTATGATGGAAAATGCATTATATTCTATACCAACTTTAAAAGAACCTCTTAAAAAACCATGTTACTATCCTTTTTACAATATTTTTGTAGACTACAATGGAGATTATTTAATTTGTCCACATGATTGGGGAAAAGGTGAATTATTAGGTAATATAGCTACTTCCCATATTATTAATGATATTTGGTTATCTGATAGGGCTAATAGAGTAAGAGAAATGTTACTTAAATCAAAAAGAGACGTTTCGGAAGCTTGTAAAAAATGTGATGTACCAGGTACATTTATGGGTCTTGAACAAGCTAAACAATGGCAGGAATTATGGAAAATTTAAGGAAAATAATTATAGTTGGAGTAAATTCAACAATCGGAAAATCGATATTAGATCTCTATTACGAAAAAGATTACGTATGTTTTGGAACTTACAATAAAAATACTTTGAATGGAGAGTTGATTGATAAGTGCCAAAATATAATCCAGTGTGACTTAAGCAATATTAATGGCATAAAAAAGTTATTAGAATTTTGTAAAAAAGAGCAACCGTACCACATTATCTATTTACCTGGATCTATTGATAATAAATCTTTAGAGGATAACGATTTACAGACTATTCATAAAACTTTCAATACCAATTTATTTGCATATTGGTTGTTAATATCGGAATGCATACCTTACATGAAGGTTGTTAAGTATGGTCGATTCTTATCTCTCTCATCAATTGGATCTAAATTTGGCGGAGGGGAAAAAAGGTTTAACTACACAAGTAGTAAAAAATTACTTGAATTTTTTCCTAAAGATTTTAAAAAAGTTGCCGAGTATAATATTTTTATTAACAATATCGTTTGTGGCGTAACAGATACAAATATTTTAAAAAAAAAGAATAATGAATCAATTTTACAGAGAACAAAATTAATTCCAGTTGGTAGATTAGCAAAGCCAACGGAAATAGCTTTATGTTGTTATCAAATATGTTCTGAAAAAAATACTTTTCAGACTCTTTCAAATATTACGATTGCTGGGGGAGAATAATGAGTATAATATTCTGAAATTGTAGAAAATTACTAAATGAAAAATAAAATTACAATTTTGATTCCTGCAAGAATGGAAAGTTCTAGATTTCCCGGCAAGCCACTTGCTCCAATAAATGGTATTCCAATGATTGTTTATTGTGCTAAAAATGCTTTGGAAACAGGATTAGATGTTTATGTTTGTACGGATTCTAAAGAAGTTGAGTCGGTTTGTTCGCTTTATAATGTATCTTCAATTCTTACTCCAAAATTTAATACTGGTACAGACCGTATTGCATATGCCGTTAAAGAATTAGATACTGATTATGTCATCAATCTTCAGGGTGATGAACCTTTAATAAATCCTCAATCAATAAAACTTTTAATTAGTAATCTAGAAAACTTAAATTTGGATAGTAAAGAAATAATTAGTGGGGTAAGTTATGTAAATTCGGAGCAAGCTTTTGATCCAAATATAGTTAAATGTGCATTAATTCAAAAAGACTTATCAATTCAGTATTTTTCTAGAAAACCTCTTTTGAATTTCCCAAATGGAGAAGAATCCAATTCTTATGTTAAGCAATTAGGATTATATGGGATGACAAAAGTAACCTTAAAAGAGTTTGCATTATTAGAACAAGGGAATTTAGAAAAAGCTGAAAAAGTGGAACTGCTAAGGTGGCTCGAAAATGGTCATAAAGTAAAAGGATGCATCATCGATCAAGAAACAATTTCTGTTGATACGCCCCAAGATTTAGTAGATGCTTTAGATGCAATTTATTCGATTTAATTTTTAATTTGAGTCATATTAAATCTGTTTTTTTTGATTTTGATGGAGTTCTTATAGACTCTAAGCCTGCAATGGAAATAGCTTGGAAATCTGTTCAAGATAATTTTAATATAAGAAATGGTTTTCCAGAATATAAAAAATATATTGGTTTACCTTTTAAAAATATACTAATGAAATTGAAAATAAATGAAGAATTAATACCTCTCGTTTCAGATCATTATTTTCAAAAAACTAGTCAAAATAAAAAATTAATAGAATTAAATCCTTATGCCAAAGAAATTCTTAATTGGTTAAAATCCAGAAATATAAATACGGGTATAGTTACTTCTAAAGATCAAATTCGTACTTATGAATTAGTTGAATTATTTAATCTTAATTTAGATGTAATTGTTACTCCAGAGCTTACTCAAAGGGGTAAACCTAATGCAGAGCCAATATTATATGCAAATAAGATTTTGAAAAGTGATAAAGAAAATTCACTTTTCATTGGTGACATGAAAAGTGATATGTTATGCGCAAAAAATAGTAAATGCAAATACCTTCATTATATGGATGGATATGGTGGAAATGATCTAGTTTCCTATGGGGGTACAATTTATTCGATTTATGAATTAAAGGAATATTTATTAAATTTTTAATTGAAATTGATTTTTATTTTACTTTATTATCCCTTCTTAAGAAATATTTACCTTAAGGAAATTCAATAAATTTTTTTAATTTTATATTTCAAATAGTTCAAATTATTCCAATTTTTTACTGCTTGATTTTAGAGTTTTATTAATTTCGAAAGCAGTAAATCTAGGTGAATAGTATTCAGGATTACAATATACCGATCTGAATTCTTTAAATAATTTTTTTTGATTTTCCTTATACTTTTTTGGATTTTGCTGAAATTTTTTTATCGTCTCTTTAGCTTCTTTAATTGAACTAACAATATATTTATTTTTTTGCATTTGTTCAAAAAACTTCTCACCTAATGGCGTATGTCTATTTAATCTTGAAATGATTATTAAAATTGGCTTGTTAAGTACAATGCTTTCTAGCATTGGTGTTGATAAATCATCTAGGATTATAAGGCCTTCAAATTTTTTTATAAAAGTTGATAATTTACTTTTAACAATTTTAATATTTCTCAAACTCAACAAATTACTATCTTTCAGGGGAGAGATTTTTTCTTCAAAAATCCATGGTTTAATAAATAATCTATCAAAATCTTTCTCGTCAATTGCATCTAGAAAAGATTTAATTAATTTGTAGGTATTTATTTTTGCAATAGTTGGAGAATAGTTCATCCTATCAGTTGAGACCGATTTGCAAAGATTGAATTGAGTCTCTACATAAAGACAAGTAAATGGATTTCCTATAGTATTTTCTTTATGATTGTTTTTGGTAAGTTTTGCGAATAATGGGGAAATTGGGAAAAATCCTAAATAAGGTTTTGGCCACTTAGAAGTATATTTCGATTTATAGCCAGTTGATATAAACCCATCTAGTAAAAATTCGCTAAAGTCATTCTTAATATGATTAAAACTATAACCATAATTTGATCCATGTTGGCTACCAATAATTATTTTCTTGTTGAGTCTTTGTATAAACATACTTTTAATAACTTTTATGTCCCTTACGTAAGGTCCGCAAAATTTAATTGGATGCAGGAAAGTCTTTTTTTCATTTGTCATCCATTCTTGTAAATTACTTGGATGTATTTTTAATGGCAAATAGAGAAAAACAAGATCTGCAAATAATTCTTTTTGTGCAGAAGAAAAATATTTGTCGAGAATATTCTGATTATTTTGTAGATTTTTTTTAATGAATTTATTTGTATGATTTCGAGAACCATAATAAATATTTTTTACATCATTATTAAAAGTTAAAAATAATATTTTTAAAACTGAAAAAAAATTGTATCCGCAAATTAAATTATTGTGCTTGATTTTTCTAAGGTATTTTAATAATGATTTTCTTAAGTCAAAAGCTTCTTTTTTATTTAAAGTTTCTTTTTTCAGGGAAGAACTTTCCTTTGTGATAAATTTGTTTATAACTTTATTATTCGCTTCATCATTATCTAAGATAATTGAAATCAGTGATCTAATATTTTCATCATAATAAAGTGATTCTGAATTTTCAGTATATGAGGATAAAGGTTTTACATTAAAGATAATGTCTTTTAATGAAATATTTTTTTTTTGATTTTTGATACTTTTTCTTAAAGGCGATTCTTTTAAATGATAAAAAGTATTTATTATGTAAGTTGACCATTCTCCTGAGATATACCCAAGTACTGGTAGTAATAAATGATATCTTTCTTTTTTTGATATAAATGAGTATCTGTTTGATAAATTTACGTATATGTAGATAGTAAGTGATCTTATTAATTCGGTATAGTCTTTTCTATAAAATTCATTTTCAATATCATAAGAAATTAAATTTTCAGGATTGGTCTGAATGCCAATCTTTTGAATATATGAGATGTTTTTTTTCATTATTTATAAATTCAAAAAATAAAAATACAAAATATTTATTAACTGATTTTACAAATCTTTTATAAATTCATATATACTTTTACCAATTGTATGAGCATTTTCTTCGCTTACATGGGGAGCTAATGGAATTGATAATGTTTTTTCCCCAATCATTTCTGCGATTGGATAGTCACCAGATTTGTAGTTATATTTTTCCTTATAATATGAAAACAATGGTACTGCTGATGGATAATGAATAGATGTACCTATTTTTAGTTTCTTCAGGTAATCTTGTAACTTTTCTCTTATATATTTCTCATAACCATTCAAGATTATATTCATGCAATAATAGGAAGAAACTGATTTTTGAGACTCTTCGGGGAAAATGAATAAATTGGTATTTTCTACTAAGTATGACTGGATTATTTCATAATTTGTTTTTCTCTTTTTTAGAGAATCATTCAATTTTTCTAATTGATTTAAACCTACTACAGCTTCTACTTCGTTCATCCTGTAATTAAATCCTAATTTATCTACATCATAGATTCCAGGTCTAGTTCTTTCTCCCAATTCTTTATTGTAACCAAATGCTCTGGCTTTTCTTATTTTTTGGGCTAATTCATCATTGTTCGTTGTAACCATACCACCCTCTATCGTAGTCATGTGCTTAACTGGATAAAATGAAAAACATCCGCAATCACCTATTGAACCTGTTTTTTTTCCACCATATTCACCATCTAGAGATAATGCACAATCTTCTATTACAAGTGCATTTGATTCATCAGCTATGTTTAATATTTTATCCATTTCGCAGGGTAAACCTAAATAATGAACAGGCATTATTGCACTAAATGAACCATTTTTAAATTCATTATAAAGAATCTCAGGATCCATATTCCCAGTTTCTTTTTTTACGTCAATAAAGATAGGTATAGCGCCTTGCAACTCAATAACATGTGCTGTTGAAACGTGCGTCATCGCTGGCACAGCAACTCTATCCCCAGGTCCAATGTTATTTACAAATAGACTTAAATGTAACCCAGCAGTACAACTAGATACTGATACAGCATTCTTAACTCCAATTCTTTTTGAAAATGCTTCTTCAAAATTCTTTGTTACATTGCCATGTACTAATATTCCTGATTCCATTACTGCAAGTATTCCTTGAATTTCTTTTTCGGTTATATTAGGTTTACCAAATGGAATTTGCTGGCTCATTTAAATTTTTATATAGACAATAATTTAATATTATAGATTAAAAGCGATTATCTATTTTCTTTGAAGGAATCCCTGCGTTAATAGAATTTGATTCTGTATTTTTTGTGACTACTGATGATGCTCCAATCACTGAACCTTCCCCTATCTCTACGCCTGGGAGAATTACTACATTAGCGCCAAGCCATGAACCTTTGTTAATTTTTACTGGAGCATGAATATGTGGTTGCCCCATAATTGCACCCTGTTTTTTAAAACCATGATTTGAAGCAATAATTGAGCAATTAGGACCTACTAGAGTATTCGAACCAATAAGAACATCTTCGCCAGCATTAATTATTAAACCTTTCCCGATCCTACAATCATTTTGGATTTTTATTTTCCCTGATCTTGCTGCTACTAATCTAATATCATCATCAAATCTTACATTATCTGAAATAATAATAGAACCACTCTCTCTCGTTCTTAAATCGATATTACCTAATATTTTTACATTTTTGCCAATTTTAATGATAGAGCATTTTTTTTTCCCATTTAATTTTAATAGTATATGACCTTCTATATAAAAATTCTTTCCAACTTTTATACCATTTAGCCTTAATAATAGAAACCATATAAAACTGTTTAATGTAAATAAATAATTAAAATTTAGGGCTTTTAAAATACTTCTTAGCATATAGTTTTTTATTAATAAAAATACTACCTCTTATAATATAATTAAGCTTGTTAATGTTTAATTTTTAAGCCAAAAAGAAAATATTTTTTAAAGTATGATCAAACTAAATTACGTTTTAATAAATTTTTAATAAAAAATTATTTGTGAGGATATATTATGTCAAGATTTTTTTCTCAGAATATTATCTTTTAAAATGAAAATAATAGTATTTGCAAACGGAGATAGAGGTTTAGAGGTACTTAAAAAAATCAATAAAACTTTTAATGTACAAGCTTTAATTACATTAACTACTAAAGGAGAACTGTTTAAAAAGGTATTACCTAGGGAAAAAGTTTTCGCTATTGAGAATATAAATAAACAAAGCTCGATTAAATTTCTTAGAGAATTCGAATCAGATATTTTTCTAGTTGCAGGATTTTCTCAAATATTTAGGGAGGAAATTCTTGGTGTTCCAAAATTAGGAATTATTAACCTGCATGCTGGAAAATTACCATACTATAGAGGGGGATCTCCTCTAAATTGGCAATTATTAAATGGCGAAAAACAAGTTGGAATTTCTGCTGTATTAATGGATTCTGGAATAGATACTGGTAATATACTCGCTGAAAATGTATTTCCAATAGATGCAGATGATGATATAAAAAAACTGCATTTTAAATCTAATATGCTTTTCCCAAAATTAGCTGAAGAAGCTATTTTAGAATTGAAAAAAGGAAATAAAGGTAAAATACAAAATAATAATAATGCTTGTTATTGGCATCAAAGACAAGATAAAGATGGCGAGATCATTTTCGATAAATTGACTGCATTACAAGTTCACTTACTTATAAAATCTTTAGTTGATCCTTATCCAGGGGCTTGGGCAAAATTAAATAATTCAAAAATAATTTTTAAAAAATCTGTTATCCCAGATATTTTAATAAAAGGAATACCTGGCAAGATAATTTTTTTAGGTGGAAGAGGGCCCTATATAATATGTAAAGATAGAGCGATTTTAGTAACAGATTATAATTGTCCGGGCAATCAAACTTTTAAACTTAAAAGTAATATGTATTTCAAATAATCTAATTTAAATATAGAAATTTTAGAAATACAAACAAAAAAATTTTTAAATAAATTTAAATTTTGATTAGAAATTATCTATTATCTTCTAATATTTTTGCAATATTTTGTATCGCAGTTTTCCCATTTAGTGAGTTATATTCAATATCTTTCAAATCAAACTTCTCAAAGTATTCTTTTCTTGATATGTTCATAAGATGGTTTATTTCCTTACTAAATTCATTAAAATTTGGAAAACTTTTAAAACTGATTTTTTCATAAACTAAAGAATGAGAAAATGGCAAAGTATTTAAACTTATAATCTTTGTACCCATAGAAAAAGCTTCTCTTAAGAGAGTAGATATTGTGCTAATTAAAATATTGCAATTGCTACTAAGTTCTAAATTATCAATCTTCGGATCCTTATATAAATAAACTAACTGTCCACTAAAAAATTTATTTATATAAGCTTTTTCTAAATCTGCATTTTTGCTTTTTTTTCTAAATTTTGAAATATAGCATATTTTAAGTTTATTTTGTATCTTTAAGATTTCTCTTATGTATGAAAAAAATAAACTATCATCTACTCCTAACTTTGTTTTTTTAAAAACGCCAGTTCCAATAATTCCAATATCAAATTCTGGCTTAAGAGGAATAGATATATTTTCTTTAGAGTAGTATCTACATGCGCATGCTAAAGAGCCTACAGGAATTATTTCTTTAAATTTAAAATTACATTTATTATTGATATTTTCATATTCAAAGTCACTAATTGACAAATAGGTAACAGGATAATTATTTATCGGTAGATTATAGTAACAATTGCTATACCTTTCTATGTTGCCTTTAATTTTATCAGTACAAAAGAAATGATTACCGTTTTGAATTGAAAAGAATTTGCTATTTTTAACTATTAATGAAAGTTCATAGAAAATGGGGTTGTTGTCTATAAAGGTAATTACTTTTTTTGGTTTAATAATGCTTAAAATTGACGCGTAATAGGCTAACTTTAGCTTCCTTATTTTGAATAAATAGATATAAAACTTTTTTGAGAAAAATATAAAAAGGTATATGTTCTTAAATCTTGTATCAACTATCTGATATTCAATATTTGGGATTAATTTTAAACAATCCTCAATATAATGAGAATTAGTTTTGCCTAAGATTACAAATTCAATTTCTTTAAAAGGGATAAATCTTATTTTAATATCGAAAAAATTCATTAATTAAAATCTGATAAATTTGAATATATTTAGACTAAAATTAAATACTAACACTTATTATTTTCTGAATAATTTTAAAAAGGTAAATTTTAAATAAATTATAAAAACACTATAGTTGAATTCTTTTTCTTGTAAAGTATGATAAGCAAAGACTGCAAATAAAGAATAATTTTTTCAAATGTAATTCATAAAATTTTTTTTTTAAATGATTAATCAAAATATAGAAGACTCCAATAATTCAATTCATTTAATAAGTCAGTTGTGGCATAGACTGCATGTTAAAAGGAAAAAACAACTTTTTATATTATTAGTAATTATTTTATTAAGTGGATTCTCAGAAATAATTTCAATAGGTAGTTTTATACCTTTCCTTTCAGTACTAACCTCCAGTAATGATTATCAACCTCAAGGATTTTTTATTAATGTTTTGAATTCATTAAGTATTAAATCTAATTTTTCAATGTTGTTTTTGTTAACCATCACTTTTTCATTAGCGGCATTATTGACTATTTTTATAAGGCTTTTGAATATTTGGTACACAGAAAGCATAGTAGCATTGATCGGGCATGATTTTAGTTTTGAAGCATATAAGAAAACTATCTGCCAACCATATGATGTGCATCTCTACAGAAACAGCAGTGAGTTAATAAAAATAATAACTATTCAAATTGATAAAACTATAAATGTCATAAATCAGGCTTTAAGAATGATCACTTCAATATTTTTATTGATTTTTATATTCTCATTTCTTATTTTTACTGATTGGCAAATAGCAATTGTTTCAATGCTATTTTTTTCATTAACTTATTATTTTATAGTTTTCCTCTCCAGAAAAAAATTAGTAAGAAATAGTAAAAAGATTAATAATACAAGGTCACTTCAAATTCAATCTATACAGGAGGGACTGGGTTCGATAAAAGATTTAATTATTAATAATAAGCAATTTGAATATATTAATTACTATAAGAATATTGACTTGCCATTACGTAAATGGGTTGCGCAAAATAGATTAATATCCAATTCTCCAAGGTATCTTATAGAGGGAATAAGTCTAATATTTATTTCATTGATTTCATATTTGCTCTTTATTCAAAGAAATGATTCTAGGGAAATAATTCCCATTTTAGGAGCTATCGCTTTAGGGGCTCAAAGAATGCTTCCTCATTTACAACAAGTTTTTAAATCTTGGGCATCTATAAAAAGTAATAGTGCTGATTTGAGATCAGTTTTGAAAACGATCGATCAGTCTTTTGATAAAGAACTATTAATTAATATAAATCGACCATTTAATTTTTCTTCAGAAATTGAGTTTAAAAATGTTTTTTTCAAATATAAAGGAAGTAAAGAATTTGCTTTAAATAATATTAATTTAAAGATATTTAAAGGAGAAATAATTGGGATAATAGGAACAACTGGAAGTGGAAAAACTTCCTTTATTGATTTATTGATGGGACTAATGGATCCGTATTCAGGAGAAATTAAGATTGATAATAAATCACTCCAAGGGAATACTAATTTGAAAAAGGAATGGTATGCTTCGATATCCCATGTAGCTCAAGATATCTATTTACTTGATAAGTCAATTGCGCAAAATATTGCTTTTGGAATAAAAAGAAATGAGATCGATTTTGAAAGACTTATAAATGCTTCTAAGAAAGCTCAAATATATGATTTTATTTTGTCTTTACCAAAAGGCTTTGATACTGTAATTGGAGAGAGAGGGATCAATTTAAGTGGGGGCCAAAGGCAAAGAATAGCAATTGCAAAATCGCTTTATAGTGATTCATCTTTCATTATCTTTGATGAAGCAACTAGTGCTTTAGATAACAAAACTGAGGAAATGATAATGGAATCTATCAATACATTAGATAATAAATATACTGTTGTTATGATTGCTCACAGATTATCAAGTCTTAAAAATTGTAAAAAGATTTTTCGATTTAAAAATGGTGTTCTGGAAAAAACTATGGAAGATTTTGATATCAATAAAATTTAATAACAAGGGAAAAATTTTTGAATGGAACTAAAACTTTTTTACTTTTATCAAATATTTGAGGCTTTTCTTTTGATTGATTCAAAAATGATTTAAATTTCATATATTCAAGTATGTTTTAATAATATTTAGGTAAAATAAATTGATCTTAATTACTCATTTATAAAAATATTGATGAAATATCAAAGATATAAAAATCAAGAAGATAGATTTAAACTTATTAGTGATTTTAAGAAAAATCGTATATTAAGAACTACCTCAATTTTAAAACAAGCAGAAGTTATATTAAGCTTAAATGATTGTAATAGTGTTCTTGAAATTGGTTCTTTGAGAGGAGTGCTTTCTGCAATTCTTAGGCATTTCAAAATTGATGTAGAAACAATAGATATTGAAGAAAACCCTTTTATTAATGAACCTACATATCTAGGAGACTTTGAGGAAATCAATATACAAGAGATAAAAAAGAGATATGACTTAGTTTGTGCTTTCCAAGTTTTAGAGCATAACTCTTTTGAAAAATTCCCTTATTTTTTAAATAAGCTTAAATCACTTTCTAAAAAGTATATCTATATCTCTTTGCCTTATGAAGGAGCTTATATGAAATTTGAAATATTGACTACAATCCCCTATTTGCGAAGAAGTTTCTCATTAATATTCAATATGCTCAGTTTTTACTTTCCAAGACCAATTTTTTTAAGAAAAAATTTTAAGCAAAGTAAAAAACCATCATATTTTCATCAATTTGAAATAGGAGGAAAAATTAGTATAAAAGAAATTGAGAGGGTAGCTAATGATATAGGGTTAAAAACTATTATTTCAGAGCATAATAAATATTTCCCAAGACATTATTTTTTCCTTTTCCAGATAGAATAATCAAACAAATAAATTAAATTTTTAAATTTAGTATTTTATATTTGTTGCTTTCCTTAATATGATATTTTACTTATTAAGTTAATTACTTCTTTCTTACAAGAAATGGCGATTAAGTCAAATTTAATAATTAAACTAGTTTAATTTTCTAATTTAAATACTCCCTAGATTTAAAGTGGCACAGTATTTGATGAAGGAATAATTATCTTCTAAATTTTCTTTAATTTTTTTCTGATTTCTATTGCAGCTTCTGCAAGTAATAGATCTTCCATATTATGTATATCAATAGAAGTAAAGTCATCATCGTTAGTAATGATTTCAACAGAATCCCCAATTCGCTTTCCTTCTCGCCATAAAAAAGCTCTACTCGCACAAGCCAAGCCAGTGTCCTCTCTCACTATAGGAGTTCTAATTTGTCTTGAGGAATAAGTAGCCATCCATTCTCTTAATCTAATCCATTTCCCATTTTTATCTTTTTCCCAAAAATTTTTATGAGTTTTATGACCAGAAAAAACACTTTCAATTTGAGGATTTTTTATTAAATAATTTACTGCTTCTTTAATCCAAATTGGTTTTCTAAATATATCAGTAACAGTGATGAAAACACCAATATCAAATCTAATTTGCTTCAATTTCTCGAACTCAATTAACGCGTGCTTTAGACTATCCTCTGTAGTTGTAAAATCTTCCGATAATTCTTTAGGTCTAATAAATGGAACAACGGCTCCATTTTTTCTTGAAATATCAGCAATTTCCTCGTCATCTGTTGATACTAATATCTCACTATTTATTCCTGATTCTTGAACATGTCTTATTGCTCTTGCTATTAAGGGTTCATTATTTAAAACTCTAAGGTTTTTCTTGTAAAGACCTTTTGATCCCCCTCTTGCAAGAATTATTGTGATTATTTTTTCATTAGGCATTTATTATTTTATTTAGATGATATTTAATATACCTTATCCACAAGTTAAAGTAATTTTGCAGAAAAATAATCATATTTGAATTAAATTTTTATATTTTTTGAATAATATTTTTATTTCTTTTTAAAAAAAACTTACACAATATTTACTATAGTAATGTAAATAAAAATAAAGAATTGAATAGTAAAAAGCTCGTTTCAATAATAATAAGGACTAAAAACGAGGAAAGATGGATATCGGCTTGTTTAAAATCTGTATGTAATCAGAATTATAAAAATATTGAAATTATTATTGTTGATAATAATTCAACTGATAATACATTAATAATCGCTAATAAGTTTCCAGTTAAAATTCTAAAAATTAATAAATTTTTGCCTGGAAAAGCTATTAATAGAGGTATAAGATCTTCTTCTGGTGAATATATTGTTTGCCTATCAGGGCATTGTATACCTACGAATAAATATTGGCTAGAAAAATTGATAGCCAAGCTTGTAGAACCAAATATTGCAGGTACATATGGTAGACAGGAACCTTTATCTTATACAAATGATTTAGATAAAAGAGATTTACTAACCGTTTTTGGACTAGACCCTAAAATTCAAATTAAAGATCCTTTTTTTCATAATGCTAATAGTGCAATTAAGAGAAGCTTTTGGGATCGAATTCCCTTCGATGAGGATGTGACAAATATAGAAGATAGAGTATGGGGCGCTGAGGTTATTAAAGCTGGATATAACATTGCATATGAACCAGAAGCAAGTGTTTATCATTGGCATGGAATTAATCATGGATTAAATGAAGTAAGGGCAAAAAAAATAGTTAATATTCTTGAAAGTATGGATAATTTCACAACTCAAAATAATTATCTTGTCGATCCTTCAAAACTCAATACTGTTGCTATTTTGCCTATTAAAGGTGAACCTATTAGGATAAATAATAAATTTCTTTTGGAATATACATTAGAAACTTTAAAAATGTCTAAATATATTAATGAAGTTTATGTAGTTACTGATAATGTCAAAACGGCTGAAATTGCAAAAGGTTTAGGTGCCAAAGTGCCTCTTCTAAGACCTCCAGAATTATCAGAAGATTATATTGGGGGCTTAGAAGTAGCAAAGTTTATGCTTAATAAAATTGAGGATTTAGGAGTAAATCCAGATTTAGTATGCTTCCTTTCAGAAACATATCCTTTTAGATCTCAAAGCTTAATAGACGAAATGATAATCAATATAAATAAAAATGGCTTAGATACACTTATAGCAGCAAAAGTTGAAACAAGAAGTATTTGGATAGATCATGAGAATGATACAAAATTGGTTAATAATGGTTTTATTCCTAGGGATATGAAGGATAAAAATGCTTTAGTTGGTTTATTAGGATTATGTTGCCTTACACATCCTGTTTATTTAAGAGGAGTTGATCTTCTGAATAGTAGATATGGATTTTATGAAATAAAGGATGTTATTTCTTCACTACAAATACGAGATGCAGATGATGTAAAATTTCTTGAAAAAATTCTTAAAAGTTGGTGGAATTCTAACTACAATTAATTTCATGAAAATTTTTCTTAATCTAACTTATTAATTTCTTATGAAATCTTTCAAATTTAAAAAAGATAAAGTTTTTATAGTCGCAGAGATAGGAAATAATCATGAGGGTAATTTTGAAAATGCTTTGAAAATGGTAAAAGCTGCAGCTGATGCCAAAGTTGATGCAGTTAAATTTCAGACCATGAATCCTAATCTTTTTATATCTTCTAAAGATGAAAAAAGAATAAACCAGCTTATGAAATTTAGATTAAAAAATGAAGAATTTTTAGAATTATCTCGTGAAGCTAATAGATTAGGATTGATTTTTTTTTCAACACCATTTGATTTGGAAAGTGCAAAATTTTTAAAATCTATACAGTCTATTTTCAAAATTTCATCAGGAGACAATAATTTTTTTCAACTTATCAATGAAATTTTTGATTATAAAAAAAGTACAATAATATCTACTGGTTTATCTACTGATTCAGAAATTGATAGTATCTATAATAATTGGTTGGCAAGAAATCCAGAATTTGATTTAGCATTTTTACATTGTGTTTCGAGTTATCCTGTTCCCAATAATCAAGCTAATCTTTGCAAAATAGGTTACTTAAAAAATAAATATCCAAAAGCAATTATTGGATATTCAGATCATACTCTTGGTATAGATGCATGTTGTTCGGCTGTTTCTGCCGGTGCAATGATTATAGAAAAACATTTTACTTTAGATAAGAATTTTTCAGATTTCAGAGATCATAAACTTTCT
>MDSZ01065914.1_pt1 | contig 22144 bp, 26 predicted proteins | sample 811201 | NCBI WGS metagenome assembly MDSZ01 (sample SAMN05326647, study PRJNA326480) | marine metagenome | isolation source: seawater | place: Indian Ocean: North | collected 2010 | reverse complement strand
CATATTCTTGTCTAATTTTCTCGTACATTCTTAAATGAATTGAATTCCACATATAAAATAAGTAAATATAAATATTTATATGTGTTTCATTTATCTATTTATTAATTTATCCTCTCAATTTATCATCTTTTTTTACTTCATCATAAATTTTTGTTTTCGTTATTCTATTTTCTATATTTGATATACTCTTGGCAGTGTAATATGCAATTATAGCGGCTATACCCCCAATAAATAACGTTTCAATACCACCAATTAATTTATAATCTTTTATAAAACCTAATAGAAAAAGTAATAAAGAAAGAATTACAGAGGATAAAAAAAATGGGTTTTTAAGTCTAAACAAGAAAGGTATTAATGGAAACACCCCTATAATCACAAAAGAAAGGAAAGTAATTATTGCAACTATAAATGCATTTTGTTTGAAAACTCTAGCATTTTCAGCTAAATAGCTTGATACTCCCATGCTAAACCCATCGCTAAGTATTGATGCTAGGCCTAATATTAAAATAGTAGATTTAGATAAATTACCTCCTAATGATCCAGCTATTATAGCAAAAGTAGTGATCAATCCATCTACACCACCATAAACAATTTCTGAATAATATTCTTTCATATAAAATAGACTTCTATAATTATTACATATAATTACAGAATTAATATCAGCAAATTAATAATATTTGTTATATAATTAAATGCGTCATCCTAAATCCCGAAAAGAATTTATTCTATATTCCATTATTTATTGTTTCTCAGAATTTAAATAGTCACTTGTGGGTCATCCACCCTTCAAGTTGATTTTTTTATGTTTTCTTTTAACTTTTTTGTTTTTCTTTGTTTTCCTTTTATCCTTTGTTTTCTTTGTTTTCTTTGTTTTCTTTGTTTTCTTTGTATTCTTTGTTTTCTTTGTTTTCTTTGTTTTCTTTACATTTATGCTTTTATTCTTAAATTTACCTCCATTTAACACTGTTGAAAAAATATTCCTATTCTCATAATTACCAATTCGTAAAATATATTTTAAATTATCAATAAATTCTCCTAATAGCTCTGTGTTTTGAATTTCATTATTTTGTATTTTTTCTTCTAATACATTTACAATAGTTTTAAATCTCAGATAATTAATATTGTTTGAATTATTTCCGTCGGTATCTATTGATTCTTCTAATCTCCTTAGTAATTCATCAATAAAGTCTTCTTCACTTCGTAAAAATTGTAATAATACTTCCAAGTCAATAATATTTTCATTAATAAATATCTGATTCATGCGTTCCTCAAATAATATTTCATTTATTTCTTCAACAAATGTTTCGTCTAAGTCACTTTCATCATCTAAATCTTGATTATTGCCTAATTCATCTATATTTTCAATCATTTCAATCGAATCATTATTTTTATAACTTGTGGGTCTTATCATTCTACCACCTTTAAAACGTTTTTTTAATTTTAAATTATTAATCATCATATAATTAAAGTATAGATTATAAATTAAATGTCAAATAAGAATCTAAATTAATATTAATTAACAATTAAAATTTTATAGTTTTGATAAATATATATCTTCATAAAAAAGATAAATAGTATTTATAATTTAAATTATATTAATAATATGAATTATATCGATATTATTGCTTATGTTGCAGGAGGGATTGGATTTGTAACATCAATTCCACAACTAATTCAAATTTTAAAAACGAAAAAGGTAAGGGATTTAAATCCTTATTTTTTTGTATTGCATACAACAAGTGATATTTTATATATTACTTATGGAGCATTATCCAAAGACTATATTTTAAGTTATTCTTTATCAATGCCTGTATTATGTAATTTTATTATATTTTTATTATGGTTCTATTATAAAGACAAAAACACTGTAGAAGAAAACAAATAAATATTTAATAATTATTAAAATAGATCAATATTTATTAAATTTTAAATTTAATTAAAAAGGAATTGAGTAAGGATGAATAAACCTAAAATTTGGAAAACTGATGTAGCAGGTTTAATACCAGGTACTAATTTTACTAATACGCTATTCCAAAGTAACATACCAACAAGAGATAATATAAGTAAAACAATAAACAATGTTAATAAGAAAACTAAAAGTTCTTTTAGTGGTTTAGGGGTCATGGTCATTTCACCACCAGCAAATCCTTCACAAGAGGATACGAATGTACTAACAACAGGTTTTAATGCGTCAAGCATTTTTATATAGTATAAAAAGATTTTTATTTATAAAATATTTATAAATTTTACATTATTGTTTTTATCAGATACTAAATAACCATCATTCATCTTATTTAATATTTGATATTTATTATTCTTATAAAAAATAAATTTATTGTGTTTTGAATCGCTTAAAATGTATTTTTTTCCTCCCTCAAAAACATTTTCCATATTTTCTTCAATAATAACATTATTAGATTTATAATATTTGTCTATTTCAGTGTCAATTATCATTTTATTTAATTTTAAAAAATCTAAAAATTTAATATCATCTTTTCTTGTTAAATTAGAATCAAAAAGACTAAGTATTATTCTTAATTGAGTAAAATTACTAAGATATAACATATCTTGTGTTTCTAGTTTATCTCTAAGACCAAAAAGAAATTCATTATTTTTCTCCTTTTTCTTTAAAATATTATCAACATGTCCAGGGAAAGAAATATTTACTCCACATGTTTCTGTCCCTTGAAATCCATAATAAAAACCTTCAAGAATAAATTTAATATTATCATTATCCCAAATATTAAGTATTAGTTTAATTATATTATTGATTTGTTGTGCAGATTTATTATTTTTAAGTTTAACTTGTTTTAAAAAATCAAAAAGTTTTTTTTGATTCATAATATAAATTTTATATATATTTAAAAAAATATTTTTACTAAAAAACGGCATAAATAAATAACTTAAATATGATTATAAATGTCTGCTGTAACAATTTATAATCCAAATACTCAAAACAACCTATTGTTAAATAGTTTATTAAATTTTTATACAAATGAACATATGAATACAATGATAAATATAATTAATGGTGAATCTAGAATTTCTTTAAGAATAATTGACTGGTTCGTCACAAATTATGCAAAAAAATACTATACAATATACGAGTTAGATGATAATAAAAGGTTTAAAGTGTACCATGATTATAAATTAAAATTAAAAGCATATTCTAAAAAAAGATTCGATCCATTTTGTAGATGGGATAGAATAGTAATTCCTTATAACACGAATAAAAATATGGAAACAACAATAGGACAACTTAATTTCTTTAGATGGGCTATTGAAAATAGAATAATTAATTATATCGAAGAGAATTATTCTTTTATTGAAAAGGATATGAACAATAATAATAGTAGCTCAAGAAAGAAAAAGGATGTCATTGATAATAATAGTAAAACAAGGAAGAAAAGAGAGGAACTATCAGTATCTGCTGTAAAATGTATAAAAAAAGAAACCGTTAAAATTATCGTAAAATTTGATGAAATCTAATTAAACTTATTTATAAAAGAGATCGCATCATCTAACCAAATAAGACCAATATCATTTTTATTGTTTTCATCATAAGTGGCATTTTTATTAGCATCAATTACTAATATTGTGCTCCTTTTCTCTTTGGATAACCATCTTTTATGATATTCATCACATTTAATTAAATAATTTAAATCTAAATTTGATTCACCTAAGCGATTTCTATTGTTAATCCTATTATTACAAACATTAGGATTTGCATCTATGTGTATTATTGCAGAGGTATTAAATTTATTTTTATAATTATTATAAAATTGTAAATATATTTGATAATTTATATCTTCAATTAGTTTATCATCATAAAGCATTTTTGCAAATACGTTCATATCAGCATCTAATGATCTTTCAGTGACAATTATTTCACATTGAGGATTATCAGCAATAGCCTTTGTAATGTTATTTAATCTAGTTACATATGCCATAATTTGAAAAGGAAAGGCATATGATCCAGGATTTTCATAAAACTTTTCTAAAATATTTTTCCCTTTAGAATCTTTTATTGACTCCCATATGTTAATAGGCTCGGTAATAAAGAGTATTCTTTTTTCATATTTAAGTTTTTCCTTAAGTTTATTTGTAAATGTAGTTTTTCCTGCTCCTATATTTCCCTCAATTGATATTATTTTTGGTATTTTCATGATTGTATAATCCATTTTTTAATATTATTTTATATAATTATTTTGATCAATTTTATAAAATGTCTAAAGGTTTATATTTCAAAATATCTAAAATTTTGCTTGTAGTTGGAAATGAATCAAAACCATAAATATCTTGAAGTAATAACCATTCAAAAATTCCACCTTTGTAAATAAAAACATTTTTAAATCCTAAATTTATAATTTGATTATTTTTATTTTCTACACTATTGTCATTACAGTTATTTCCATAAATTATAAATATTTTTGAATAATAATCATAATTATTTACTAAATTATTGATTAAAGTTTCTTCTTGAGATATGGATGTTGTGCCTTCAATTAAGCAATTTTGCCTATTCTTATCTAATGTATTAATAATAATATAATTTATATTATTTTTTAATACTTTTTGCATATCCAAAAAAGAAATATATTTTATTGGTTTTTTAAAAATATTCATGATATTTTTTTTTGTTAAAAAGTATTTAAATATTTTATTATAAAATTGAATTGAAATATAATAAAAATATATAAAAAAAAAAAGAATGGATTTTTTACAAAATAAATTGACAAGAGATGAATGGAATAATCTAGAAATACCAGTTTCAGATGAAGAGAAGGAGATTCTAAAATTACTTGATAATGGTTATAACGATTTAAATATATGTATTAATCATAATCTTTCATTATTATCTATGTTAAAAATAGATTCTAATGAAGAAGTAATGCATATGTATTTATATGAAAAATATTTTAATAAAAAAATAGTTGATATTGATAAAAAATACAGCATTAAAGGAATAAATGATGATAATTTTAAATATAAAAAAAAGAAAATACAAAGAATAAATAGTAGGGATCTTGTAAAATTAGAAAATTTTGATAACAATTTAGATTTCTTTCAAAAGAATATCTTTGAATTTGTATTAATAGAAGTTTATAAAGAATTGATTAAAAGCGTTCATAAAAATAAATCAAAGAAAAATGTATATATTTATACAATTATTTACTTAATAAAAAGAAAAATAAAAAATATTAACTTAGTGTTAAAAGAGAGGATTCAAATTGTTATTGAAAAATTAAAGGAAAATATTAGTGTAAAAGATACTATTAAAAATGCTTCTATGTTAATTGAAGGAAATGGATATATTTTTGAGTATGAAGACAAAGAATTATTTGAACACCAAAAAAAAATATATAATTTATTTAATAATAAAAATAAAGAACACGCAGAATTTGTCCTTTATACAGCTCCAACTGGTACAGGAAAAACATTAACCCCTATTGGTTTATCAAATAATTATAAAATAATATTTGTATGTGTTGCAAGACATATAGGTCTTGCTTTGGCAAAATCAGCAATTTCTAGTGGTAAAAGAATTTCATTTGCATTTGGATCGGAAGATGAATCTAATATACGTTTGCATAATTTCTCAGCAAATACTTACATAAGACACGAGCCTGTGGATTTAAATACTAATTTATGTGCATGTGGAAAAATAAACTGTAAATTGATTTTAACTGGTCAGTGTATAACATATAAAGATGGGAAACAAAAAATTAATCATAAAGATGGATCAAAGGTAGATATAATGATCTGTGATGTAAAATCTTACTTAGCTGCAATGAATTATATGATTCGATCAAATGATGGAATTACTAGTAATATCATCATGTACTGGGATGAGCCAACTATAACTTTAGATCATAATGATCATGAACTACATAATACAATAAGCAAAATTTGGAAAGAGAATCAAATTTATAATATAATATTATCATCAGCAACTTTACCTGAATTAAATAAAATAAAACCAGTAATTGAAAATTTTAAAAATAAATTTGATTATTTACAAATAAATATAAGTGAAATTAAAAGTCATGATTACAAAAAATCAATTCCTATTTTAAATAAAGATTTAAAATTAATATCGATTCATACTTTATTTCCTGATTTTAAAGAGATGAAGGAATCATTAGAGTTTGTAAAATCAAATAAAACATTATTAAGATACATAAGTTTGGATGAAATTTGTAAATTTATTGAATTTTGTTTAAATGAAAAAATTGAAACAATAGAAAACATGAATACTTATTTTAACAATAGTATTTACAATGTAAATATGAAATCAATAAAAGAATATTATTTACATTTGTTGAATATGGTTAATGAAGAAGAATTTGAAATTATTTATAACCATTTTAAATTAAATACGAAACAAAAATATATTACAAAAGGTAATGGAGTCTTATTTACAACATATGATGCAAAAACATTAACAAATGGTCCTACAATATTTATATGTGAAGATACTTACAAGATCGCATCATTTTATATTCAACAATCGAAAATACCAGATGATAAATTTCAAGAGATAATGAAAAAAATATCATTTAATGAACATTTACAGAAAGATATTACTAGTTTGGAGGATAAAATTGCATTAATACAAGAGAAATCAGATGGAGCAATTAATAATTCCAATAATTTAAATGGCAAATGTAAAGATAAAAGAAGTGATAAAGAATCAGATGAGATGAAATCTTTTTATAAGGAATTAAATAGTATTCGATCAAAAATATTATTAATAAATATGGATGAACAATATATTCCAAATACCGCAAAACATCAACGTAAATGGAACAATTCAGATGATATATGTAAAAAAGCCTTTATTCCAAAAATAGATGAAATGCAAACTAAAAAGATAATGGAATTGAATGTTTCAAATACTTTTAAAGTACTTTTACTACTAGGTATTGGCGTTTTTATGAAGGATAGTTTATTGGATTATCAAGAGTTAATGAAGAAAATGGCAACTGAACAAAAATTATTTATGATTATAGCATCTTCGGATTATATATACGGAACTAACTATCAATTTTGTCATGGCATAATAGGAAAAGATTTATCTAATATGACGCAAGAAAAAACCATACAATCTCTAGGTAGAATTGGTAGAAATAACATTCAACAGGATTATTCAGTTCGATTTAGAGATGATAACCTAATAAATAATCTTTTTAAAAAATCTTCAATAAATATAGAAGCAAATAATATGATTCGATTATTAACAATTTAAAAATAAAAAATTGATTACAATATTAATATTTTTTTCTATAAAAATATCAATTATGAGAAAAAGAAATAATTCTCGTTCTTACAATTCTGATGATTGTAATTGTTGTATTTATACATGTATGCCATGTATTGTTACATCAATTGTATTTGAAGAATTACTAAAATTCCTATGTTGCTGTTACTGTAGTAAAAATGAAACACAAAAAATAAAAGATTTTAAATGGTCAGACAGTAAAAACGTAGATTTATTAGGCAGATATAGTGGTAAAATATATGGTATTACAAATTATATAGAAAAAGAAGAATGTAAAGCACCAATACCAGAATACACTAAAGTAAATCCAATGTAAAATTAAATTTTTTAGGACTTGATGTAAAAGGTTCATAATATAAAACACCATCACACATATTAGTAAGACAAGTCCAACTACTAGAAGATACAATTTCATTATGTCGAATTCCGGGAGTAATATTATAAGGAATTCCTGCAATTTTTTTCACTCTTTTTTTAATAAGTTCAATTAATTTATTAAAATGTTTATCTTTTATACAAATATCATCTATATATAAATTGCATTTTTCACATTTTGCATTAGGCATTTACAGTAAATTAACAATATATATTTTAAAATGAAGAAATTATGTTCTTATCTCGAAAACAAAGAAATAATTAATATTATATAATTTTTATAATATTAAATTGGAAATGTCGGTTAAAGTCTGTAACTTAATTTGAGTAAGCAACACCTGCCATACCACTCATAATACGAAGAACGTTGTAATTAACGGCATAAACTCTGACCTTGGCGGTTTGAGTACCGGAAACAGTGTTAGAACTTAATACTAATTGTAAGACGGCGTTATCAATTCTGGAGAAGTTACATGTACCAGATGGTTGATGTTCTTCTGGACGAAGAGCAAATGAATAGACGTTGATACCAGTATCTGGGTGACGTGTGTGGTGTTGGAAAGGTTGTACAACATCAAAATAAGAACCTTCACGTTCAGAGATACGATCTTGACCGTTAAGTTGTAACTTGGCAGTTACAACAGGGTTTTCACCCCAACAGTGTAATTTAAGGGCAGTTTCAGCAAGTACGAAAGTACCGGCATCACTGACAGTTGATAATTTGGCATCAGTGTAACCACCATAAGAGGTAGTATCAGCGGCGTGTTCTTGGGCGAAAAGACCATGTTCATCAATGAATGAAGCAGCGACGGAATCTTTACCACCAAAAGCATGTACAGCGTTTGGAAGAGCATCGATAGCATCAGTATAGTTGAAAGGTTGAGCACCAAGGGCTTTGTATAAAGCTTGACCACCTTCAAGAGAAGCACAGTAATCAACGTTAGCATCTGGTTGGACAACCCAGATTAATTCCTTACATGGATGATTGAAGTTAAGTTTAATCTTGTTGGATGAAGAACCAACAGATTCATCACCAGTGAATTGAACTTGTTCAATCAAGTATTCATGAGGGTTTTGTGCCATCTTTCTACGTTCATCAGTATCAAGGAAGATATAATCAACATAAAGAGAGGCAGCTACAAGGGATTGTTGATAAGCATTAGTTACTGAAGGGTTACTACCTTCATTAGCAGTTAAATTCTTAACTGCCCATAAACATTCACCGATTGGACGGAAATCAATGTTGATCTTGACTTCGTGGTATTGTAAAGCAATTAATGGAAGAGCAAGACCTGGGTTACGGCAGTACCAGAAAGAAAGTGGTACGTATAAAGTGGTTTCTGGAAGGGCGTTACGTGGGGCACATACTTGGGCTGGACCACCAGCAACGGCACAAGGACCAGAGATATCATCAAAATCAGGATCAGTGATGTAAGTTAATTGAGTTGTGTTACCTACCATCTTGTGGTAACCAGCTTCTTGTTCAGATGACATAGTAACTTGGTTCCAGATGTGCATCCAGTCACCATATTGACGATCAATTCTTTGACCACCAATTTCTACTTCAACTTGAGCAATAAGTTGTTCACCTGGGAAATCTAACCAACGAGCATAAACTTTCTTTTCACTACCTCCCATTTCTTTGTTAATTTCTGGTAAAGTTACTTGTAAATAGGTGCGGTAAGCAAGATCACCGTTTCTTGAAACAGTACATGTTACACGACGGCCAAAATCAGCTTGACCTGAGAATGTTTGTTCAATTGATTCCATTGCAAAGTTAGTGTGTCTGCGGTAAGATACCTTCCAGAAAGTAATTTCTGGAGTTCCGGTAAGGAAAACGTCTTGAGCGCCATAGGCTACGAGTTGCATTAAAGCTCCACCCATTTTATATACTTCCTAAAGATTTAAAATAACAAAATTAATGTTTATTATTTATATATACCTACTAAAACCTAATTTTTATTATAAAAAAAATAAAAAAAAAACCTAGTTTTTTAAATAAATTATTCCGTATTTATGACATTTTTGGCATTTTTGAATTATCTGTAATGAAATTTTCTAAATATTTCTTTTCAAATACCTCTACCTTATTACCGTGTTTTTTTTTAAAAATATAACTATCATTTTCTTTCTTTACACTCCATCCATCCTCTATTGCATTATTAATAAATAATATCTTTTGATACTCTCTTTTATCCAATTTCAAATACTTCTCTTGAATCTCACTTAAACTGTATTTCTCCATTTATTTATAATCAAATTTTTATTTTTAATTTTATACGATAAATTTATATAAAAGAAATACATAGGAATATATAATAATGATTAAAAATAAGCAAATTATTACTATAGACAAAAAACATGATGAAATGCTTAAATATTTTGACGACAATGAGAAAATTGTCATACCTCAATTACAGGAAAAAAAAGCTAATCTTATTGAGAAAATTAAATCCCTCTCTTCCAATGATATTGACAAATACATGGAAATAAAAGATGAAATTATTGAAATTAAAGATAATATAAAAAAATTAAAAAAGGAAAAGAAAAAATATTTTGTTGATAATTCTATGCATATTTTTAAGTATTTTGAAGATAAAAAAAACATTTCTACTGGTGATAATTCTCAAAATATGAATGTTCTTAATAGTTTTTTTAAAATTAAATCTAAAAATGATTCCTCATCTGATGTTAATAATGATAAGTATCAAAATTCTAGACACCTATATCTCAATTATTGGAAAAACGTAAATAATGAAATTTTGAATATTAAAGATTTTATTGTTCCTTCTGATATCTGTGAATTTTGTAGTTCTGGAGAACTAATTGCTCAGGATGAAGAAGGAATACTTATTTGTAACAATCCTAACTGTGGAAGATTTATTACTAATATTATCGATGGTTCTAAACCTTCCAATAAAGAACCACCCAATGAAGTCTCTTATACTGCTTATATCCGCCTAAATCATTTCAAAGAAATATTAGCACAGTTTCAAGCCAAGGAAACTACACAAATCCCAGATAACGTTATTCAGAAAATAAAGGATAGAATCAAAAAAGAAAGAATTAATGATTTCTCTCAAATTAATTATGATGTTATGAGAGATCTCCTCAGAAAGCTTGGTTTAAACAAATATTTTGAACATATACAATACATTAATTCTTTATTTGGTATCAAACCTCCTATTATGAGTGAGGAATTACATGAAACATTATGCGTTCTATTTATTGAAATACAAAAGCCTTGGGCTATACATTGTCCAGCTAATCGTACCAATTTTTTTAATTATACATATACTCTTTATCAACTTTGTGTCTTATTGGATCAAACACAATATCTACCTTATATTCCAATGATGAAAGATAGAGAGAAACAACTCGAACAAGATATGATATGGAAAAAAGTTTGTAAAAATTTAGATTGGGAATTTTTTCCTACTGTTTAAATTATTCTATTTGTTTTACCCAGACAATATAATAATTTTATTATATTGTTTAAATATCAAACTTATTTTCATTTATGAATACAATTTTACTATATATTTAAATATTAATATTGATAATAATAAAAATATTAGTGATTCTATAAATGGTGAAAGAAAACTTTGATATTTTATTAAATAATGAGTTTGTACTTTACCTAATGGACATTCACCTAATACTAACCAATATAATATATTTATTATTACTATTAATATTAATAACATCAATATATTTTTATTTGATAATATTATTGTACCTATAAATAAAGCTAAAACATATAATAAATGCATTAAATCCGTTAATTCAACATCATTTGTAACTAATCCTGTAAATAATAATAAATGTGAAAAAAACATAATGTAAATAAATAATGTTTCAAAATGAGTTGTGTTATTTTTAAATAATATATACAATAAGTATGAATCAATTACAATTAATTCAATAATCATTAAAATTTTATTAATTTCCATATTATTATACATTAAATATATAAATTATTTATCTTTTCAATACTATCATTTATTAGTTTCTTCCTTTTTAATGATAATTTTGGTGTTAGATATTTTGAAAATGTTTCTGATTTTAAATATAAAATTTTTTTTATTTGCAAAAAATTATCTAATTCTTTGTTTATTTTTTCAATTGTATTATTATTTATATCTGAACCTAATTCTGTAATTATAATATTGTATGGTTTATTATCACCATAAATTAAAAATGGCGATTTTGTATATTTTTTTACAATATCTTCAATTGTCATGATTGGTACAAATTTTCCATTGTTTAATTTATAATTTTCACTGATTCTCCCTTCATAGTATAAGAAACCATCTTTTAAATAGCCTTTATCTCCAGTTTTATAGAAAAAAATATCTTCGTAAAATACGAAAGATTCTGAAGTTTTTTTTGCATCACACCAATATCCATTCATTACAGAGGGACCACTAACACAAATTTCATCATCAATTATTTTAACTATTAGATTATCCATTACTTTTCCTATTGATTTGTCATCTCTAGGATCAGATAAATGATTTACACTTATCATTGGAGATGTTTCTGTACATCCATATCCCTCACATATTATAATTCCGTTTTCTTTATAAAATGCTTTTGTCTCATCACTTAACTTAGCGCCTCCTGTGAATATTGTAACAAGATTATTGCCAAACAAATAATTTAATAAAGTCGGTACTATTTTCCGAATAATTGGTTTATTAAAGATTTCTACTTTATTTTTTATTAATTCTAAGACTCTTGGAACTAAATATAATAAATTTGGTTTTATCTCTCGCAATTCTTTTATAAAATTTTCTTTATTGGATGATATTGCTATCTTATTACCATTTAGCATATTAAAATATAATTCTGTTGTTAAACCGTATATATGTGCCCAAGGTAAAATGTTTAATGTTGTGTATTCTTTATCTAGTAGATCTTTAAATCTACGATTGATAGCTCTATAATTAGAAACTATATTTTTATGACTTATAACAACTCCTTTAGGATTTCCAGTTGTACCAGAAGTATAAATTATTTTAGAATTATGAGAAAAATGATTTACTAATATTTCGGAATTTATATCATTTATAAAATTTTCATATAAATAAAGATTATTAATATTTTCAACTTGATTATACTCTTTATTTGATATCATTAATTTTGGACTACAATCATTTATGATGTAATTTACATATTTGTCAGTTTGATCTTCATATAATGGTACCCAAATTGCTCCTAAAGAATTGGTTGCAATGTTCCATGAAATCCATTCAAAACTATTATTTCCTTTATAGACAACTCTATCGTTCTCCTTTATATTTTTTTGTTTTAGTATTTCAATGCAATTTAACACATTAACTTTTAATTTTTTTCTGGATTTCCATATCCATTTATTGTTGTGTTTAAAACCAATTATTGGTTTATTGATATCTTTATTTAATATCTTATTTATAAGGAAGGTCAAGTTATTTTTCATTAATATAAAACATTTTTATATTAATTTATTTATTTTTAAATTTATTTATTTACATTGCTTTTGGGAATCCAACCAAGTTAGCACCAACACCAAAACCAGCACCAGTACGTGCAGTTTGACCCATAGCTGGGATAAATACGTCAAGAATACTAAATGTTGCTGCGGCAGTTAATGCAATGATAACTACTTCTTCTACGTTAAGTGATTTCTTTGGTACAGCAAATGCAACTAATGCAACTACAATACCTTCTACTAAATACTTAATAACACGCTTTACAAGCTCGTTGAAATCAAACATGTCGTTCATGTGTATATATATATTAAAAAAACAAAAAAAAATTCTGAATATGTTTAAAATTCCTAAATAATAATCGCTCTAAACAATATAAAAATTAATCAGTTTTTATTAATATTAGATGAGTTTTGAAAGAAAACTAGATCCGCAAGGTAATATTAACCCTAAATATATAGATTTATGTGATGAAGATCAACCTTTAGCTGGTCAAAAATTTGTATGTATGTCTTTTATCTCTCCTGAAAAAATTTTAAAAAAACGGGAGCTATTTATCTTTAATCAATTTGTTAAACAATTTGATTTTAATAAGTCAATGGAAAAATTTTCTGATTTTATTAATTTTATTTCTTACAAGTACAAACTAAATGCAGAAACATTACATAATGATTTTAAGGAATTTGTAACAGAAGAAAATAAACGAATTAAAGAATATGGTATTGAAGATGACTATAAAAACTTTATTGATAAATATGAAGACAAGCTAAATGATGAATTTAACAGAGAACATTCTTTTCAAACTTCTGTTAGAGGCTTAAAAATAAGAGGTGTATATAACTCTCAAGAAGAAGCTGAAGAGAGATGTAAGAATCTTAGAAAAACAGATTCTAATCATGATATTTTTGTAGGTCCTGTCGGAATTTGGATTCCATGGGATCCAGATGCTTACAAAACAGGTAGAATTGAGTTCCTTGAAGAAGAACTAAATGAACTCCATAAACAAAAATTAGAAAATGAAGCTAAAGCCAAGAATGAGTTTGATGCTAGAGTTAAAGAATCTAAAAGAAAAGCAATTGAAGATAACATTAAAAAGGCTAATGAATCGGGTAACACTCTTACACAGACTATAGATCAAAATGACAATTTAATTGGTGTTCCAGAAACTGTAGATTTTGATTCTAGAGATGCTACTACTTCAGAACAAACAAAAGAATATAACACTAAGTTCTTAGAAGATGCTTTAAAAAAAGAAACTAAATAAAATAATAAAAATAATATAAAAATATTTCTTTTATATTACTATGCAAGAATATACACTAAATTTTAGAAAACATGATATTATTTTTAAATATATTATACAAAATTGTCTTCAAGACTTAAAAATAAATATTATAGAAGTACCTAATCTTCAATCTTTTGGTAACTATTTAGAATTTGCTAAAATAATTAATGAACAAATTATCAATAAAATACTATGTCCTATAAAATCAGCAGTTTATAGTTATTTTTATTTATTCGTTAAAGATAGTAGTTTATGTTATAGTACAAAATTATTTACATTTTATAGAAAAATAAATGAAACTATTAGCCACTATAATAAGATTAATAATAGTAAAATTAATCATTCCATTATTCAATATTTCATTAAAATGCAAAAAACATATTTTGCTCTTGTAAAATTCTCTTATATTTGTAAAAATAAAATAACTAAAAATCTAATTGATTATGATCTTTTAATGAATCCAATAAATTTTAACAAATCTATAAAAATTCACAGTAAGGGATGTGCATATGTTTTCAGTATAAATGATGTTTATAATTTATTTATGAATAACATTTGTTATCATGATGATTTATTTATAACTATGCCAAAAAAAATTAAAAATCCTTATAATGGCGTAAAATTCTCTTTATGTGATTTGTACAATATGTTTTTTTTTATTAAAAAAAAATACTACCTACAAAATAAACTTTATCTTATTGATCTATTTTTTAGATGCAATTTTAAATTAAACACTTTTGGAAATAATTATGATTCTTTAATTACTAACTTTAACATTGATAAATTTATAAAAAATAACCCACTCCAGTCGATTTTTCCATATATTCGAGAGTTTATAAATTTTGTTAATTCTAATATTTTAAATAAGAAAAAAAAGGATAAATTAAATTATTGTAAGCATTTTCCAAAAAAAGTTTATTGTAAAGTTTTTAGGCCATATTTGAAACTTTTTTTAAGCTATAGACATAACCCTGATAATAATATTCAACATATATCTTTTTTGACTTTAAAAAGAAAAATTATTAGATTTGTTAAGGCATCTCCTAAATTTGGAAAAACAACATTTAAATTAGAAAAACAAATTAACTCTAATTGCAGAAAAACTATTAAAATATACGAAACAAAACATATTGATTATTACAAAAACGATATGAACTATTTAGATATTCAACGTAGTAATTTTAAAGACTGGAATTTTCAAGAAAACAATAATAATGTTTATTCAGAGGATAATTCGATGGTTTATAGTGACAGTGATACAAACAGTGATGATGACTCTGTTAATGTAATATTGAATAATTTTAATAATTTTACAATTAATCCATCGAATACATCGAATACATCGAATACATCGAATACATCGAATCCTTCAGAACAAAGATTAGATCAAGAAGCAACCATAGATCCTGAAACTTTTCAAGAAAGTTCACAAGATCAAAGAATAAGAATAGAAGTTCAAGAATACATAGCAACCCTTCTACAAAATAGATATCTAGAAGCAACACCAGTTATAGAAGGAATTATTAACAACTATACAGCATTGAATACATCAAATAATGATTTATCAAATAATGATTTATTAAATAATGATTTATCAAATAATGATTAGATACTTAAACTAACTATAAATAACTTACTATTTTTTTTGATAATTGTCCGTCACTTATATAATGAATTCCAGCTTTTACTCTAACATCATCACACTTATGTGCTATTTTATATAATAATTTCTTTTTCTCTGGATACTTTTTACTTAATATCTTTGCTATGTAGTAAGCTTGAAATGCATGACCTGCAGGTAATGATGGTGTATCTGCAGTATTACTTTTTAATGTATTAATTCTCTCTTCAATTTGTTTAGGTCTTGGTCTATTTATTAAATATTTAAAAAATAATATTATTGGTGTTACTTTTTGCTCAATTTCATGTAATTCATCCTTATTTTCAAACACATGAGGTAAAAATGCATTTACAACTGATTCATCTGTTAAATAAAAAAAATCGTAATCTTTTCTTGTAAGTTTTTTTGCATAATTGTATGTTTCGATTGCTTCCGCATTATCATAAACTGGTATTGTTGGAAGCCACCATATATACCTAGGTTTTGAATATAAATATACAATTGTAAATATTAATATAAATCTTAAAAATGACTTCGTTTTTATTTTCATTATCAAAAATATATATAATAAAAATAAAAATTAATTATTAAAAATAACACTTAAAATCAATTTTAATTTTATATTATAATGGGAAAACTTGGTTTTTGTTTCTTAATTTATGATATCATTAACAAAGAGGATCTTTGGAATGAATGGTTTAAAGGTGTTGATAAAGACAAATATGAAATATATATTCATTACAAAACAAACAAAGCTCTAAAGCATTTTGAACAATATAAATTAGATAATTGTATTCCTACACAATATAGACGTGTAAGTATTGTACATGCTCACAATTTGTTATTTAAAAAAGCATATGATGATGGTTGCACTAAAATAATTTCATTATCACAAGCATGTATCCCTTTTAAAACATTTGATCATGTTTATGACTTTTTAACAAAAGATGATTTATGTCATTTCAATATGACAGTGAATAAAAGAGGTGTTGTACCTCGATGCAACAGTGTTTTTGAACATATCCCAAAGGAAAAGGTATTTAAAACTAGTAATTGGTTTATTCTTAACAGAAATGCTGCAAAGGTAATTGTTTCTAATACAAAGGAATATATTGATAAAATTTGGGAGAAAATCGATTTTCCAGAAGAACACTACTTTATTACTGAGATTTATGTACATAATCTAGAGTCTGAATTATTAACAACTCCTAACTTACCTTCTGGTGCTACAACTTTTACAAATTGGCATGATATGAGAAGTTATCCATTTGTTAATGATAGATATCTTAAGAATTACAGAGAAGTTTCAACAGAAGAAGTAGAATATTTATTAAAAGAACCTTGTTTATTTGGAAGAAAATTTCTTGCTGATTGTAAGATTACAGAGAGCGATATTGATTTAACTGACTATCTTAAAGATAAAATTTGCAACAAATAAAAATAAGTTATAATTTTATTCAATTTCTATTTCAATTTTAATTATTATGTAAAATTGAAATTAAATAAATATATATATATTTATAAAAAAAAATGAATGTAAGCACTCCTTGTGAAGTTTTATTTATTATTTGTGGTGGATGCTTTTTATTAACTGGTACAATTTATACATGTAAAAATGCAACAGCTATTGTTGATCCTACCTCATATGAAGAAAATAATAGTGAAGATGATAATTTTAATACTATAACTATAGAAAGATAATTTACCATTTATTCTTCTTAACGTTTATTTGTTGTCCTGCATTTCTTTTTTTCCCTTTTGATGGATCATATTCATCATCCTCGTCATCTGATCCCATATTTTTAGATATTTCCCAAAATTCTTTACTTCCTAACTTAAAATTAGGATGGTTCTCTGCCTTATACCAAAATATTTGATCATTTAATTTATTTGACTTTGCATTATTATGTATCACTAGACATTCATAATTTTCCGTTGTTTGATCCATCACTGAACAAAATGCTTCTAATGTTGGAAACATACTTGCATAATTCTCCCATATTCTTTTCCTATTTGTTAAATATGGCTCTCTTAATATAAATACATAATCAATATTTGTTCTTAAATTAGGTGGAATACCCAAAGGATATTGCATTGTTATAATTAACATTACCTTCCAATGTCTCCCGTTCATGAACAATAATCGCATCATCTTATCTCTTGTCCAAGATTGATCGTATAAACAATCATCTAATATTACAAAAGTCCTAGGATCTGTATTCGTTTTCCCTGTGCTTTCCACGTCCCTTTTTATTTTTTTTAACGCCGCCTTTTGTCTTCTTAAAATATTCTCTATTAAAACTGTATTGTATTCATCATGAATAAATAAACGTGGTACATGATTTGAATAAAATCCGTTTCCCGCTTCTGTTCCTGATATTACTGTACCTAATGGTATATCTTGATGATAGTATAATAGATCTCTTACTAAAAACGATTTACCAGTATCACGACGACCTATCATTACTATAACCGGACCTTTATTTTCATTTGGTTTAAAAGTAATTGTTCTCATATCAAATTTTTTTAGTTCTAAAGTCATTATTATATAATATATTTAAGATATATCTATTTAAATATTAAACGAATTTAAGTTTAAATTAAGTCTTTTATTTATAATATAATAATATTAATGTCTAAGTTTTCTGTAAATTTAGAAGTTATTGAAGAATTTGATATATCTTTGTCTTATGATCTACACAATATTAATAATTACGATAACCCTAATTTTAAACCGTTAAAATTTGATAAAATTTCTTATTATTATCCTACTTTAAAAATATTTGACGACAATAATTTAGAATCTAGTACTGGATCTATTTATTCTTTAAACACCGAAAAGCAAATCATTAACTATAAAACTATTTATGATAAAAAATTAAATCAATATATTGAAAAAGATATTTTTTTTAAATTTGCTCCTTTACTTGATCCTACTAGATTTATGATTGGAAAATACCAAGAACTCAATGAACAGATTTACAAACTTCCGTCTATTAATAATTCATCTATATCAAAATATTCTTCATTTTATAATGCATCTTATACTGATAATTTTGCATGTTTTATTATTAATAAACTATTACATAAACATAATTTTATACATGGTATTGAATATTATGGTAGTTTTCTTACGATTCAAGATAAATATAGAATAGATGTCGTCGATGAACTAGATTATTTATTTGAATCTGATTATTTTAAAAATAATTTAGACAAAAAATTCTATCTAGATAACAAAGAACAATTTGAATTTTTAAATTACGGAAGTAGGTCGAATAAACCTAAAATTAACATTTCGAAAACAAATAAAAATGTTACTATTTCCTCTTTGAATATTGAATATGTCGATACTTTTAATGATGATATTGAAGAACTTGTATATGAATCTAATAATAACAATAAATCAGTATCTCAAGATGAAAATAATTGTAATTTAATTTGTAGTGACAATGATAAAGATATTGATGATGATGATGATGATAATTCACTAGAGAATTTATCAGATGAGGAAAACAATGAAAATCAAAATAATAATAATGATTCAGAAGATAATAAATATGATCAGAATGAAAAATATGATAGCGATGATAATGACGATGATGATTATGATGACGATGATAGTGATGATAGTGATAGTGATGATGAAACACCCGTTTATTGTTATATTGATAATTTCCCAATTCAAGTAATTTCTATTGAAAAATGTAATGGCACTTTTGACAAATTACTATCTAAAGATGAAGTCGATATTGATATTGCTAGATCTATTCTTTTTCAAATTATTATGATACTTATTACCTATCAAAAATGCTTCCATTTAACTCATAATGATCTACATACTAACAATATTATGTATGTTAATACAAATATAAAATATTTATACTACAAATTCAATAATAAATACTATAAAGTTCCTACCTTTGGAAAAATTATAAAAATAATCGATTATGGAAGAAGTATTTACAAATTTAACGGTAATTTATTCTGTAGCGACAGTTATAGTCCTGGTGGAGATGCTCATACTCAATATAATACTGAACCTTTTATGGATGAAAATAAGGCAAGACTTGATCCAAATTATAGTTTTGATCTTTGCAGATTAGGTTGCAGTATTTATGATTTTATTATAGATCAAGATGAACCCTATGAAAGTCTTGATGATTTTCAGAAAATTATCGTTGAATGGTGTAGTGATGATAACGATAAAAATATACTCTACAAAAAAAACGGAGATGAAAGATATCCTAATTTTAAATTATACAAAATGATTGCTAGAACTGTTCATAGACACACACCAGAAGCGCAACTTGAAAAGTCTTTTTTTAAATTATATGTATCCTCAAAAAAAAATGTAGCAAAAAAACAATTATTTGACATTGATGATTTACCAGTTTATATTTAAATTAATAAAAAAAAAATAACATTATTTATATGAATATTATTTTTAAAAATTATTTTTATTATACTAAAAAATTCATTAAATCTACTTTTTATCTTACTGACCTAATTTGTAATAAATACAATATTAAAAAAGAAAACTTTGGATATTACCTTATGCTCTTTCATATTTATTCAATATATAATATGTTTCATTCCTTATATTATCAAGATCCAATAATAAATCCTTATTATTATTTTTATTATTATTCATTCTATTTAATAGCATTGTCCAATCTACTTTTTAGAGGTTGTATTTTGGTTAAAATTGAAAAATATTGTTTTAACGACAAAGAATATATAGGACCAACTACAAGTTTATTAGTACCTACATTGAAAACAATTGGTATTCGAAATATTAAACACATAATATACATTCAAAATTTCTTTGCCATGTCTTCTTTTATTTTTATTTTATATGTTTCTAATCAAAAAATAAACTCTAATAATATTCTAAATGAAATTAAAGAATAATAAATCATTTCAATTCCTTATTATCAGACACGGTGAATCTATTTGGAATAAGGATAATCGCTTCACTGGATGGACTGATATTCCAATGACTGAATTTGGCGTTCGTCAATCCGCTGATTTAGCATCCACAATTATTAAAAATAAAATTAAACCATACTGCATTTTTTCATCTGAATTAAAAAGATCATATGATACTGCAAAAATAATTCGTGAAAAGCTTAAAACAAATATTTCTATTTTTGATTCATGGAGATTAAATGAAAAGAGTTACGGTGATTGTGAAGGAGTTAATAGAGATCTACTCGCACAACACACAAGTAAAGATTTTGTTAGTGAATTAAGAAGAAGTTTCTTTGTTAGACCACCTAAACTTGATAATCACATGAAATATGATTTTAAAGATTATCAGCTTAAAACTAATAATTATTATTTTCAAAACAAAATTTACAATGGTGAAACTAAAGAAATGGTTCTACATAGATTATTACCATATTGGTATGATAATATCATTCCAAAAATTAAAGATTACAGTTGCCCTCTTATTGTAACTCATAAACACACTGCTAGAGTGCTACTTAAATACCTTTCTAAAATGCCTTTAGCTGAATTTGATAAACTGCAATTTAAAAATGGTCTTGTTTATCATGTACAATTAAATAACGAATTTTTTATTGAAGATTTTAATAATGATTTTAATATTTTAGAAGATTAATTTTTTTTCTTAGTTTTTCCTTTTTTTTTATTTTTTCTTTGTTTCTTTACTGTTTTCTTCTTTTTTGTTTGTTTCTTGTTTTTTCTATTTCTTTTTTTTCCTCCGTTAAACTCTTCGTCTGAATCTACTTCATCTTCAAACTCTCCTAATAAATCACGAGCTATATTTCGCGGTTCTTCATTTTGCTGTCCTACATTTCCATGATTATGTTTTATTTTTTTATCTTTTGGATTTTTTGGAGATATATTAGGAGGTTCTATTCCTCCTTTCATTGTTGATAAAATAGGTTGGGTGGATACTAATTTATCTGAATTGTAATTATATAAAAATGAATTATTATCATCTAAGAAAATTCGCACCACTTCTTTATCAATTTCATCAATTTCAATGATTTTGCCAAACCTATTTTTCAATCTATTATTACCTATAAAATTAATTGTCCTGGTTTTTTTTTCCTTTAAATTACTTAATTCATCTTTGTATT
>MDSZ01189190.1_pt1 | contig 22161 bp, 22 predicted proteins | sample 811201 | NCBI WGS metagenome assembly MDSZ01 (sample SAMN05326647, study PRJNA326480) | marine metagenome | isolation source: seawater | place: Indian Ocean: North | collected 2010 | reverse complement strand
CGCGTTGAAGGTCTCGCTCTTCGGTTTGGCTTGTAGCTTTTTATAAATTCGCCAAAGCCTCCTTAATGTCATCTGGATATGGGAGGGCGTGGTAGCCGCCTTTTTTGCTCTCGGTAAGGGCGTAGGCTACCGCGGCGCGTTTAAGGGCGCTGGCTTCTGATTGTCCGGCAAAGATGGCGGCGGCAAATGTGCCGCAAAAAGCATCTTCGGCGCAGCTTTTATCAATAGGAGGCTTGTCTTCTATCTCAATGGCATCTTGCTGTACTGAGGTTGAAATGGCGGCGCCATGCTCAAAGATAGTGATGAGTTTATTCGGGGCTTTGCTTTTCACATATTTGATTATATCGGCATGGTGATAATCTGTGATGACATAGTCCAGCATATTGAGATCATATTTTTCGATGTCGCAGATAACGCCAGCGTTTAAAATAACTTTCGTTTTGCATTCTTTGGCTTTGGGCAGAAGTGGGGCGTTTTGCTCATAAGGAAGTTCGTCTTGTAAAAGCAGCAATGTGTCATTGTGTAAGATATCTGTAGGGATTTGCTCATGATTAGCTTTGGCTGCTGCACCGTGGGCGATGATCGTTTGGACTTTGTTATAGCCAATTTGAATATGCGTGCCGGTTGGTATTTGTTCATGGCGGCCAACGCCTGATGTGATTACACCATGTTGGCGTAGACGGAGTAGAATATTCTTGCCGTAATGATCATCGCCAATATAGCCGACAGCGGCTACGCGGGCGTTTGATTTAGCGGCGGCGAGAGCTTGTAGGGCGGCTTTTCCACCGACACCGATCTCATAGTTATTTGCTAGGTGAACACCCGGAGACGGTTCGCCTTTTTCTATGCCAATATGGATGTTCATTAAGATTGCGCCGAAAGCCAGTATCATACGTTCGTGTCCTTTTTCTGCTATAATATAGGATAAGCGGAAATTTTATGGTTGAATAGTCCTATTGGTTGGGATTATACACTTAGTATTAGCGCAGTAGAATTTAAGCGCCCCCTCAGAAAGGTATGGTAGCTGATATGAACGATTTTAACTATATCCAATTTTTTGAAGACTGTATCCAAGATGTCAAAAAAGAGGGGCGTTATAGGAGTTTTGCAAATTTAGAGCGTATCTCTGGTCGTTTTCCAAAAGCTATTTATCGTCCTGAAAATGGTGAAGCCCGTGAAGTTACAATTTGGTGTTCGAACGATTACCTTGGTATGGGGCAGCATCCGGTTGTTGTGAATGCGGCGCGTGAAGCTCTGGAAAATTCAGGAGCGGGCGCAGGCGGAACACGTAATATTTCAGGGACTACACGTTATCATGTTGAGTTAGAGCAAAGTATGGCTGATTTGCATGGCAAAGAAGCGGCGTTGGTTTTCTCTTCAGGTTATGTTTCGAATGAAGGGTCTTTAGGGACTTTGGGTAAACTCTTGCCGGGCTGTATTATCTTTTCAGATGCGGCGAACCACGCGTCAATGATCCACGGTATTCGCGATTCTAAGGCCGAGAAACATGTTTTCCGTCATAATGATCTTGAGCATTTAGAGGCGCTTTTGAAAGCGGCGAACCCTGATGCGCCGAAAGTGATTGCGTTTGAATCTGTATATTCTATGGATGGCGATATCGCGCCGATTAAAGAGATTTGTGATTTGGCGGATAAATATAACGCGATGACTTATCTTGATGAAGTACATGCGGTTGGTATGTACGGACCGCGTGGTGGTGGCGTGGCAGAAGAGCGCGGCTTGATGGATCGTATTGATATTATTGAGGGTACTTTCGGTAAGGCTTATGGCTGTATGGGTGGCTTTATTACTGGTGATGCGCCAGTGATTGATGCTATTCGTAGCTTTGCGTCTAGCTTTATCTTTACAACAAGTTTGCCGCCTGCGGTTTTGGCTGGTGCGCGTGCTGCTGTTGAGCATTTGAAAGTCTCTGATGTGGAGCGCATGAGAATGCGCCGCAATGTGAAAATGCTTAAAGATGGCTTGGAATTGGCAGGGCTACCATTTTTGAAGGCTGAAAGTCATATCGTGCCAGTGATTGTTGGTGAACCTAATTGCTGCCGTGAAGTGACGCAGATCTTGATGGATCAGTATAATGTTTATGTGCAGCCGATTAATTACCCGACAGTGCCGCGTGGTACTGAGCGTATGCGCTTTACGGCCTCTGCTGCGCATTCACAAGAAGACGTGCAACATCTTCTTGATGTGTTGACTGAGCTTTGGACAACGCATCACGCGTTGCAGTCTCAAGTCGCTTAATCTATTACTTATTTATGCATTATGTTTTTTGTGGTAGCGCTCGCATGCGTGATGCAGCTCGATGATTAGCTCATATCTGAAATCATTGCGGTTTTGCTTGATGTTTTTATCAATGATGAGCTTGAAAATATCGTTATGAGCATTAATGATTTCTAGGGCTTCTGCGTTATAGCCCTTTAATGTTTCAATGAATTGCAGACATATATCCGCGACCTCGCTTAAAAGCGGGTAATCAAACATGGCGCCATTGGCTTTAATCTGCATAACATTTTGGATGATGGTGTCGTCTTTTAAGGTTATCGGGGTAGGGCGACTTTGTGCTTTGAAGGCATTCTCTGTTTGCTGAATAGCGTTTTCTAGCTCCTGGATATATTCGCTAGCTAGAGGCTTGAAATTATAGTTTGAGTTAGAAAATGTTTGCTGCGCACGCATGATGATGTCTTTTGACAGACCGCCGCTACCTGCCTTTTGCAGTAGCTTTTTACATGCGGGAATGATTTTTATTCTTCTTTGTGGTGCACTCAGTGACATACGCAGTTCTCCTATTACTCAAGTTTTAATATTTAGTTTTTTTATTAAGCGCTCGGCTGTGTTTTTGTGTTTTCAGTTTCAATGTAAAAAATATCTGTTGGCTCTGGGTCTTCTTCGCGTCGCATTGGCCCTCGATAATGTGTTGATAATTTGCGGCGCCTATCGGGTCCATGAAAATTATGGGCTTGAATAAATGGCCGCGGTTTTTCGATGACTTGGCTGATTTTCTCATAGACATCTTGAGCAGTGAATGGCTTGGCAAGAAATTCTGTAATGCCTGTATCGCGCGCTTGCTCTACACGCATTTGAGCGCTAAAACCGCTCATCATGATGATAGGGACGAGTGGGTTAGGGCTGCGGCTATCATTTCTGACGCGGTGCGTGAATTCAATACCGCTTTCACCATTCATCATCCAATCTGTGATGATGATATCTGGGTCATAGTAAGAGAATTTGAAAAAGGCATCATCGCCATCTTCTGCAAAATAGATTTTTTTAAAACCAAAGGCTGTAAGAATCGCCTTTAATAAGTCTTGCATTGGCTTCATGTCATCGACGACAAGTACTCTAACATCTTGTAATTTATAACTCATTTCCCCAAAGCGATTATATATATCGCCATACCCCATAAGTAGTAACTCAATCTTTAGGCGTAGTATGATAGTTGCATATGTATTATGCAAGAAAAAGTTATGAAATATAAGCAAGCTTTTATTTTAGACGGTAAGTGTTTGAATATTGCGTATTTATCTATGTAAAGTTTGACAGGTTGTATTCTTTTGTTCTAATGAACTTTATATAACTAGGCATAACAGGGTAGAGTCTTGAAGTTTTTATCGAACCGTATTTATAGAGATGAAAATGGTGAATATAGATTGCGAAATTGTCCTAAGGCAAAGGTCGAAAGTGTCTTGGCTTGTTTAGATGCTGGTAACAATGAAGACCAGATATGTGCCAATTATCCCGGTATAAATGAAAATGATATTAAGGCCTGCAAGGTATGGGCAACCCTTGTCATGGAAGAGCGCTATGAATATAAGCGCAATAAAGGCATGAAGAAGAGCCGTACTGGGACTGAGCATCCGCCCGTTAAGTTCATGTTTGATGAAAATTTGAGTTGGAAGATTATTCCTGAGGTTCTTAATCGTATATCTGAGGTTAGCCAAATTCATTTGGAGGATATGGCTGGTGCCAAAGATATCGAAATATGGGAGCGATTTAAAACCAATGGATCACGTTCTGTAATTGTGACACGTGATGATGATTTTATAACGCTATCTCAAGTCTTTGCTATGAACACGATCTTAACGCATAAACGCATGGATAATTTGGATGATGAGATTAAACAATATCCATATGTTGTGCATGTGAGCGGGAAAGGGCGCGGGAAGAATGCTTCTTCTGGTTCTGGTCTATCGTCTTCGGAAATTGCGAAGGCTTTCAATAAATATTCGGTTGGATTTACAAAAGCGGCGATGAGGCCAAGACAGCAAAATGTCTTTTGTAGCTTGAATAAGTGTGGCTTGCGTGCAGGCGATAGTTTGCCTCAAGTCTTTGAGCGTTATTTGACGACAGATTATAATGTAAGACAATTTTTTGATTTGGATGATATTGCGGTTGAAAATCTTGATATTGACGCGTTGAACATGGAGCTTTGTATTAATTGGCAAAAGCTGAATAAGGATAGGAAACATGTTGGTTTAAAAGCTGTGCATGCCGCAACTTATGAAGGTGATAAGCTAGAGCTTAACCCCAATCTATAAATTTTTTTCTCTCAGCCTGTGGATCAACGTTTCGAATCGTTGTGCCAATATGTAATTCGGCGTAGATTCTAATAATAGAATCAAGTTTGTGGAATTTACGGGCAGCGTGTGAGCTGGTCGGGAGGTTAAATCATATGGATGCAAAAAGGATCATTATGAATTTTACAACGCCCCCGTCTTTGGAAGATATGGAGGCTTTGGCGGCGCTCGTGCTTGAGCACTTGCCGGAAGAGTTGGGTGAATATTGCCAAAACTTATCTGTGCTTATTGAGGAGTTTCCTGATGAAGCAATGGAGCAAGAGCTTGATTTAAAAGATCCTTTTGATCTTTTGGCGTTATATCGTAGTGGGCGTGAGATATCACCTGGTGTGGAGCGTAAAACGGCCAATGATGATGGTATCTTGATCTTATTCCGTAGGCCCATTCTCGATCTTTGGTGTGAGCAATGTGATGATCTGAATATCGTGCTGCGTCAAGTTATTGTCGAGGAGCTTGGACGTAATTTTGATTTCTCCGAGGATGAGATTGATGAAATGTCCGAACGTCACTTTCAGGGCATGTTCTAAATTATCACTCTTGTCGGCTGGTGAAAAACTTATCGTAATCTAGGCCTTTGGCGAACTCTGTGTTAGAATTATATATGAGTTATTTTTTAAGGGCAGGTTAGTTGCGGTTGAACTTAAATTTTACATCTTTAATGGGGAGAGCGCTTTTGCTGAGCGCTATTTGTGCTTCATCTGTATTTGGTGTGGCACAAAATGTTGCTGCTTCGAGTTGTGATAGTGATTATCGTGACATGTTAGATGCGCAAGCGACAGCTTTTGCTCTGCGTGAAAATGAGATGGCTGAAATGATGTTTATGGGTCGAACTAGTGTGCTTGAATATACGTGTTTTACAATCGATCCTCCTCTTGAAGATGCTATAGATGTCCATTTGGCAACAAATTATCCTGGGGCATTATGTGTGACGATGAGTGATGCTTGGCATGGTTCTAAATGTTCAAATTTTGATAAGCTTGACTTCAAGAGTTTTTCTGAAATGCAGGGCGGTGAATTTCGTGGTTCTAGCTGTCCGAGTACAGCAGGGTATACTGAAGCGCCAAAACGTCCTGATTTGTGGAGTGCTTCAGGGCCCGTGGCCGATGCGGAAACTGTTGGTACACTGATTGATGCTATTGATAATAATATCAATGAAGCAATTTTCTGGTTTTCGGGGAGTGGGACTGATTGCTCAGATTCTTATCTCGTGCCGACAGGGTTAGAGGTCAAGAATGATGATGGTTCGCCATATCTGGAATATTCATGCTCATTAGCTGGATGTTATTATGACGGCTCACAATGTGAGCTTGCGCCATAATTAACGCCCTAAATATAAGTGCCGCTACTTATAGAAGGCCTTTTTCCAAGAATTTAGACATACGCTTTGTGAACGCGCCAGGGTCTTTTAGGGGTTGGCCTTGGATGATGCGTGCTTGATCAAGAAGCAGGTATGCAGCGTCTGTAAAGTTTTGCTCGGCTTCAGGGATTTTAGCGATTTGCTTTATCAGGCTATGCTGAGCGTTGATTTCTAGAATTGGTTTTGTCGTGCCGGTATATTTTTGATGTAGTTTCAGAACGCGCTCCATATGCATGTCTACGCCATCTTCTGGAGCGACTAAGCAAACAGGGCTGTCTGTTAAGCGCTTTGATACACGGATATCGCTTACTTCTTCTTCAAGGATTGCTTTTAAACGCGTTAGCAATTCGCTTTGCTCTTTATTATCTTCTTCGCTTTTTTCTGGTTCGTCTTTGTTTTCGCCAAGATCAATATCGCCATGTGTGACAGATTTGAACTTGAAGCCTTTATATTCGCTGGCTTGTTGTAGCCAGAAATCATCAATCGTGTCGGTGAAGTAAAGGACTTCAATGCCGCGGGATTTAAAGCCTTCAATTTGAGGAGAGGTTTTTATCGCGTCAATATTTTCGCCGCTGATATAGTAGATCTCTTTCTGATCCTCTTTCATGCGTTCGATATATTGTTCAAGTGAGACAAATTTCTCGCCGTCATCATGTGTTGAGTAGAAACGGCAAATTTTAAAGATCGCGTCTCTATGGCCTTCAGCATCATATAGGCCTTCTTTGACAGCGGCGCCGAACTGTCCCCAAAATGTAATAAAGGCTGGAGCGTCATCGCGGCTCAGTTTATCGAGATCGCTTAGAACGCGTTTGGTAACAGCTGTTCTTATTTTAGCGATGATCGGGTTATATTGTAATGTCTCGCGGCTGATATTGAGGGGTAGGTCTTCACTATCAATGACACCGCGCACAAAGCGAAGCCATGGATACATAAGCCCGTTAATTTTATCAGAGATAAAGACGCGTCTAACGTAAAGATTCACAGAGTCTTTACGGGAAGGGTCATATAAATCCCATGGGCGCATAGTCGGGATGAATAGCAGCGCTGAAAATTCTATTGTGCCTTCTGCTTTCCAATGGCTGGTGAGAACTGGTTCGTCAAAGCCATGTGTGATATGACGATAAAACTCATCATATTGCTCTTTAGTGACATCAGATTTTGAGCGTGTCCAAATAGCGCTGGCTTTGTTGATTGGCTGGCCTTCGCCTTTAGCCGTTTCTTCGGGGGTGTTGTTGAAGATTTTGAAATCAATATGATCAGAGTAAAGCTCAACCGTTTGCTTGATTTTCTCATCAATTAAAAAGTCTGAAGCCTCATCTTTTATATCCAGGATGATCGCTGTGCCGCGCTCGCCATCGAGAATCGCTTTCTCTTCATCAGTGGATTGGCGGATATCAAAGCCTGTAGCGCCGTCTGAGCTCCATGTATTTACATCGTCGCTACCGGCTTTGCGGCTGATGACAGTTACATAATTGGCAACCATATAGCTGGCGTAAAAACCAACACCGAATTGACCGATAAGCTTAAGCGGGTCATCGGCGCTTTTCATTTGCTCCATGATTTTGGCTGTGCCGGATTTTGCAATCGTGCCTAAGTGGTCGATGAGCTCTTCTTCGCTCATGCCAATACCGTTATCGAGGATGGTGAGTGTGCGTTTGTTTGTGTCCTTATAGACATGGATGCGCATTTGCGCGTTGTCTTTTGTTAGCTCAGGATTTTGAATGGCTTCATAGCGCAAGCGGTCGCAAGCATCGGCGCTATTGGAGATGAGCTCGCGTAAGAACACATCGTGATTGGTGTAGAGTGCGCCGCTGACGATAGAGAGTAGGCGCGCTACATCTGCACCAAATTGATGCGTTGGTTGGTGTTGATCCTGATTGTTCGAGTCTTTTGCTTGTGCTGTCATAGCTATTTATATGGCGCAGCGATATTATGGCGTCAAGAGCTTATGGGCAGAGCCAAGTGGCTGTCCACGGGCTCGTGTCGTTTTCTCTGCTATAGATAAAGCGCTTGTGGAGACGGTCTTTATGCGCAATCCAAAATTCTATGCTCTCTGGGATAAGGCGATAGCCTTTCCAGTAGGGCGGGCGGGGGATGTTATTCGTGTCGGCAAATTTATCTTCATATTGCTCAATCGCGGCTTCTAGCTCATCCCAATGCTCGAACGGAGATGATTGTTTGGAAGCCCAAGCTCCTATCTGGCGTTCTATAGAGCGCGTTTGGAAATATTCATTGGCTTCCTCGCTGCTCGCCATTTCTATGCGGCCTTCTATGCGAATTTGTTTGCGTGTTGATTTCCAGTAAAAGCAGATGGATGCGTATGGGTTTTCTGCTATTTGGCGGCCTTTTTTGCTGTTTTCATTAGTATGAAATTTAAAGCCTTTTTGTGTGATCTCTTTGATTAAGACCCAGCGGTTAGAGGGACGACCATTTTTATCAGCTGTTGCGAGGTTAACGGCCTCAGGGTCATTAATCTCGGAGTTTGTGGCTTCTTGAAGCCAGTCTTTGCATAGCTCTATAGGGTCATGCCCAAATTCTTTCAATATTTCTTGGCTCATATGGAACTTTCCTTATTCGCGAAGGGTTTGTATTAACTGAAACGTATAACGCTTGTACTAATCGGGTAAGATTATATATTCTGAATCTTGCGAATCGCAAATATAAAGAAAGGCGAATGAAATGAGAAAAATTTATTTGATCCCAGCTGTGCTTGCTGCATTTTCACTGAGTGCGTGTGAAAGCATTCAAAATAGCGGGACTAAGCAAAGTGTTGGTGGCGTATCTGGTGCAGTTGTTGGCGGCCTATTAGGTTCTAAAGTGGGCGGAGGATCTGGTCAACTTTGGGCTACGGGTGCTGGTGTATTACTTGGCGCATTAATTGGTAGTGAGATTGGTAAATCACTAGACCAAGCTGACAAGATGTATTTGGCACAAGCTAATCAGTCTGCACACAACGCGCCGATTGGAGAGACTGTTTCTTGGAGTAATCCAGAGAGTGGTCACTATGGGACTGTAACGCCGACACGTGATGGTCAGAGCACTTCTGGTCGTTATTGCCGTGAGTATAAGCAGACAATCTATGTTGATGGTCAGCAAGAAACCGCTGTTGGGCAAGCTTGTAAGAACCCAGACGGAACTTGGGAAACACTCTAATTAAGCCCTGTGTTATAAGAATATAAAGCCGCTATCTATAGAACTGGATGGCGGCTTTTTTATATCTTGGTTTTATATTTCCCCGTTATCGTGGGTTAAAAGCTTTATAGCTTCTTTGAAAATTTGGCGTTCATTATTATTGCCGATATGCTCTTCAAGAATCATTTCAGGTGTAACGTAGATATTCATACGTTGCTTAGAGATGATAAATGCATGGATTTTGTAGACTTCTGTCCAGTTGAGCTCTTTTAGCGAGAGGAGAAAGATCTCGTATAGTTTTGTAGGATCGGTATTTTGATCGCTATAGCTGTTATTCGCTTTAATAAGTGCAGGGGCTGCCCAGCCGATAATATCATGGTGATATATAAAGGATTTTGTTTGCTCAATAGCGTGTTTGATTAGAATTTCTGGTTTTCCAAGTTGTGCCGCTTCTTCGATAACAGGTTTGTATAGCGCTTGTGCCTTTTTAAGGTGCATGCGGTGTGTTTTGTCTTTGTCATCATATGGGTTAAAGAATTGCGGATTGTTTAAAGGTGTGAGGTTTGAATTTAAAGTTTCTGCAACAATATAGGCTGTTGTGCGGATATAGGGGTCATCACTGCTATAGGCTGCGGAGCTTAAAATCTCGTGTTTATTGCGCTCGCTCCAGGCCATTTCTTGTGCGTATTTTGCAAAGATGAACCATTGTCTTAAGTTTAAATCCTCGCATGTTGAATCGATTTCTTTGACCATATTATATGTGTGCTTAACAATCGGCCCATCTATATCTTCTTCATATTTTCTAAGTGCTCTAAATACCAGTCTGGTTGCGTCAATGGCTATGGGGAAGGGGCGGTTTTCAGGCGTTGTGTGCATATGTTGGCTGACAGTGATCTCGCAAGAACGACGCAAATGTCTTTGCACTGCTCCTGTTTCGCCTTCTTGCTCCATATACATGCAGGCGAAACATTCTCTGAGCATGGCGTTACGCAGCCTTAATGTCTTAATCTTAGCATATGTGAGGATGCCGTCCTCATCATCGAATATGGCCTCTTCTTTCTGTTTGTGTGCTTGCATTAAGTGTATGGCTTCCCATGCAAGGGCAAGGCCGATGAAGCGATCATATTTTTCAGGCTCTTCAGGATAGAAGAAGTCGCGTTCTCTTGTATGTTGCTCTTCATTGATGATGAGCGTTGCGAGATAGCTGTTATCTCTATAAAGCGGAATGAAAGGGATGATGGTGTTTGGTTTGTATGTTAAAGCGAGAAGATTTGTTTTGTTTGATATTGGTTTTTGCATCGCGATGATCATGAGGTCTTTCGCCTTGTGATCTGGTAGTGCTTTTACATGATCGGAAACACTATCTTCGCCATTTTTTACAAAGATATAATTTAAAGTAAGGTTCGGGAAATCAACCGCAACGCTTCTGCGAATCTCATGGAAAATATGGTCTGTTTTTGCGTGATCTATCATTTTCTAAGGGTGTGGAGTATGCGTGTGCTGGGCGTGATTATAATTCAGATTATATTCTAGCAGATAAAATTGAATGTGGGCAGTGCGTTTTGCAATGTTATTGGGACTGGACGCGGGGCTTAAATTGTGTAGGATGTGCTCTATTCAAAAATTTATAGATAATTATTTATATAAGAAGAAAAGATATGACGGGTATTACTGAACTTATGAAAGGCAAACGCGGTATTGTGATGGGCGTTGCCAATGATCGCTCTATTGCTTGGGGTATTGCCAAGGCTGCCGCTGAAGCTGGCGCTGAACTGGCTTTTACATTCCAAGGTGAAGCGCTTGAAAAACGTGTGAGACCTCTGGCTGAGCAGCTTGGTGTGTCGATGGTTTTGCCATGTGATGTGACTGATGATGCCTCTGTTGATGCGGCTTTCGCAGAAATCGAAAAGCAGTGGGGCAAGGTTGACTTTGTTGTTCACGCAATTGCTTTTTCTGATAAGAACGAGTTGGATGGTTTGTATCTTGATACAACGCGTGCGAACTTCACAAAGACTATGGATATTTCTGTTTACTCATTCACGTCTGTTGCACAGCGCGCAGTGCCGATGATGAAAGAGGGTGGTTCATTGATCACACTCACATATTATGGTGCTGAACAAGTGATGCCTCATTATAACGTGATGGGCGTGGCGAAAGCGGCTCTTGAGTGCTCAGTAAAATATTTGGCGGCTGATCTTGGTTCTAAAGGTATTCGCGTTAATGCGATTTCTGCTGGTCCGATTAAAACATTGGCAGCCTCAGGTATTGGTGATTTCCGCTTTATTCTTAAATGGAACGAACTTAATGCGCCAATGAAGCGCAATGTGACAATTGATGATGTCGGCCGCAGCGGTCTTTATCTTCTTTCTGATCTGTCTAGCGGCGTGACAGGTGAGTGTCTGCATGTTGATGCGGGTTACCACACAGTCGGGATGCTGAGCGTTGATAATGTTGGTGAGACTGCTGAGCTGCTCGCGAGCATGAAGCCTAAGGGTAAAAGCGAAGCAGCTGCTTAATTGATACTCTTTGATGAACGGTCTGCAAGGGCCGTTTTTCTTTAGAGGCTTTGCTTTTTGGAGGGCGCACATGATTTGGTTTAAAGACTATACAGCTGATTTTTTGGAAGGCTTGCGTAATGCCAATATGGGTGAGCATTTAGGCTTAGAGCTTACTCAAGTTGGTGATGATTTCCTTGAAGGACGTATGCCGGTTGATCATCGCACGACCCAGCCTTTTGGTATTTTGCATGGCGGCGCGAGTTGCGTTCTTTCGGAAACGCTAGGCTCAGTGGCGGCGTGGATGACGATTGATCCAGATAAATATCGCGCGGTTGGTCTTGAGATTAACTGCAATCATATCCGCGCAGTGACGGAAGGCTTCGTTGTTGGTCGCTGCACACCGCTTCATACAGGCCGCCGCACACAAGTCTGGCAGACGGATATGTTTGAGGAGGCGACAGGCAAGCGCACCGCCGTATCGCGCCTCACCGTTGCGATCATCGAGCAGGGGACACTTTCGACGCAGAAAGAAAAGATAGTCGTTGAACGATAGTTATATTGCGTTCGAGATTTCTATTTGGCGTGTAGCTCGTATGCTTTAGAAGCAAGCTCTTTGATTGGGTTTATGTGCCCCAGTGCAGTATTATGCCGTTGGTTTAAGTGAGTTTTTTTATTAAAAATTGTTACACATGTCCCGTCAAGCTCAAGGCATGCTCTATCAGAATCATTACTTAATTTGATGGCGCCAGCTTTTTCCAATATTTTTATAACTTTTTCTGTTGAACCAACAAATGAACCGCGCGCCGCGTCACGTAGATCTCTTATTTTTTTATTGCTTAAAGCCATGTTTTACCCTCAATTTATTTTCATAACCTTATATCAGGTGATTCTGATTTATGTCAATTAATTTCTGGTGGTGTTATGATAAGTGATACGTTACAATATTCACCCATGTTGGAATTAGGAATATTTGTATGAAGTATGTTTTTCTTTGTTTCTTTTGTTTATTTGTTTTTGTCGGGCAGGCAGGAGCTCAAAATGCTATGCAAATAGACAAGATGAATGCATTTGGGGCGCGTGGGTTTGATCTGTTCCAAAAAGGTGAGTACGAGAAAGCTATTGTCCTGTTTAAACAAATATTGAAGTATGACGATATTCATCCTGAAGCTCTTATTTGGATTGGCAATTGCAATGCTGAGCTTAGTGATTTTAATGGAGCAATTACGTACTATCAAAAGGCTATCAACTCATTAGAAAGTACTTCTTCTTATGAAGATAAAGGCTACATGCTGGATAAGCCTGATTTACTAAAGAATGCATATTATCAGATAGCGATGAATTACTCTTATTTAGGGGATCATGCGAGTGCGTTTTCTGGCTTTCAAAGCGCTTTAAAGCAAGACCCTGACAATAAATATACTCTCCCGTCTAATGCTGCTATATACACAAGCTTTGGAGTTGTGAAGGCAGAGCAAGGAGATTATGATGGGGCAATATTGCTTTGGGATAAGGCACTGGCTATTGATCCTAATGATGAGATTGTTTTATCGAATAAGGCTGAAGCATTAAGGCAAAAAGAATTTCATTCAACACAAGAGTAGGCGCTAAAAGATAAGTTATGTCAGGTAATCGTTTCGGAACTTTATTTCAATATACAACATTTGGTGAGAGCCACGGGCCAGCAATAGGGGCTGTGGTTGATGGCGTGCCGCCGCGCATTGCGATTGATGAGGCTTATATTCAGAGCTTCCTTGATAAGCGCAAGCCAGGGCAGAGCCGCCATACGACGCAGCGCCGCGAGCCTGACGAGGTTGAAATTCTCTCTGGTGTATTTGAGGGGCAAACAACGGGCCACCCGATTGCGCTTTTGATACGAAACCAAGATCAAAAATCAAAAGATTATTCCGAGATTAAAGATAAGTTTCGTCCCGGCCATGCTGATTTCACTTATATCGAAAAATATGGCATTCGCGATTATCGCGGCGGCGGGCGCTCTTCTGCACGTGAAACGGCTAGCCGCGTTGCGGCGGGCGCTGTGGCGCGTAAGCTTTTGGAAAGCCAGATCGGCGAGCAGGTTAAAATCCGCGCGGCTGTAGTGCAGGTTGGTACACAGAAAATTAATCGCGATAATTGGGATTGGGATCAGGTTTCGCAAAACCCGCTATGGCTTCCTGATGCGGCGGCAGTGCCTGAAATTGAAGTATATCTTGATACTGTGCGTAAAAAAGGCTCATCTGCGGGCGCGATTGTCGAAGTTCATGCGAGTGGTATTCCTGCGGGGCTTGGTGCGCCTGTGTATGATAAGCTTTCTAGTGATCTCGCGAAAGCGATGATGTCGATCAATGCGGTTAAAGCGGTTGAGATTGGCGATGGCTTTGATGCGGTGGAGCTTGGCGGTGAAGCCAATGCTGATGAAATTCGAGCCGGCAAAGAATTTACCTCTAATCATGCGGGCGGTATTTTAGGCGGCCTATCAACGGGGCAAGATATTGTCGTTCGCGTGGGCTTTAAGCCGACAAGCTCGATCCTTATTCCGACAAAAACAATTGATCAAAACGGTAACGAGACAGAAATTGTTACAAAAGGGCGCCATGATCCGTGTGTAGGTTTGCGTGGTACGCCTGTTGTTGAGGCAATGATGGCTTGTGTTCTTGCTGATCATTGGCTACGCCACAAAGCGCAGTGCCTCTAGGGCGTTTATCATATTATATTCAGTTTAATCCAATAATAAAGTGTGCGTTCTTACATCTGAAGTGCCTTTGGGTGATACTGTTCTGATGTTTCTATAAAGAGGCTCAGCATCATCACTCAAACATTTCTTTAATCTCTTTAACGTATCAAGAACTTCTTCTTCGGTAAGATCCATATTGCTTACTGTTACTTGTTTTGTGATTTTAAGTGATTGGAAATTGGCACTTTTAAATTGCATGCATAGGGTTATATGCTTTTCAGAATTTTTTATTTCAAGGTGTGTATCTTTTTTTTCTTGTGTGATTCTTACCCGTAAATTATTTGCGACGAAGAATTTGTTGGCAGGTATAGCACCTTTCCATTTTTCGCTTAATGCAGTTTTAATATCTCTTATGAAGGCGTCTTTTTGTTTGAAGTAACCTATTATATTATCGTTTTCTGTATTTTGTTTTGTCATGATTCTTCCTTTTCGAGTTATTTATAAATCATATTATTTATTTTTATGTCAATTAAAAAATGAATTAGTAAGGTTTGTGAGGACTTAAAAAACTATTCGACATCTTTTGATAAGAGGCTAAACTCAAGCCTATGAAAAAACGTAATTTTAGAACGCATCGCCCTTTATTTACCTCACCTGTGCCGGCTTCTATGAAGTCCGCCAAGATTAAGTGGAAAATCCTGCCGATTTTCTGGATGGCGATGAAGCGCCTCGCGATGACGCTCGGCTTTTTGATGATTTTCAATTTTGTGCTGATGTTATTTGTATTGCCGATTTTGTTAAGCGGTGAGGTAGCACCGTCTTTGCCAGATAAGATTGTTCTATATGCAGATTTAAAAGAAGGCCTTGCTGAGCGTGCTGATCAGGGTGGTTTTATGGAGGCTTTTGATGAGAAGCCTATGACATTGCGTGCTTTGGTGGATGCGCTGGATGGTGCGTCTTATGATAAGCGTGTGGAGGGGCTAGTTGTGCGTATGCGTGCGGGCAGTTATGCGCTTTCGCAAGTGCAGGAGCTGCGCGCTGCGGTGAAACGCTTCGAAGCGTCTGGTAAGTTTGCTTATATCTATAGTAGCTCTTATGGCGAAGGTGGTTTGGGGCTTAGTCGCTATTATTTGGCGTCTGCTTTTGATGAGATTTGGATGCAGCCATTGGGCGTAGTCTCTATTCCGGGCGTGCATGCTGAAGCGCCATATTTGCGCGGCGCTCTGGATAAGCTTGGTGTGTATCCGGATTTCTTCCAGCGTAAGGATTATAAGACGGCTTATGAGAATATGACAGCGAAGCATATGTCTCGCTACTCACGTGAGACATATGAAGCGTTGATCGGTGATATCCGAGATGAGATTTTGGCGGACGTGCCTGCTGAGCGGGGGATAAGCGCTGAGGCGTTTTTGGAGATGGTTGATAAGGGGCTGTTTAGTGCACAAGAAGCGCAGGAAGTAGGGCTGATCACGCATGCTGATTATGGGGATGTTTTGCTCGATCATGTGGCGATGAAGCTGACTGGCGTTAAAGATGCGCAGGAGATTGAAGAGAATTTCGTTAGTATTGAGCGCTATGCGTCTAGCTTTTCTGAGCATCGTGCGTTTTTGTTGGCGAATATGCCTGAGATTGCGTTGATTTATGTGGCGGGAGCGATTGTGCCGGATAGTGATGGCGGTGGCTTTGGTGGCGGCTCGTCTGTGGCGGCAGCGTCTGAGATTGCGCCTGCGATCTTGAAAGCGTCGCGGGATGAGAAGGTTAAAGCGATTGTGCTGCGTGTTGATAGCCCTGGTGGCTCGCCGAGCGCGTCTGAGAGTATCTTGCGTGCGGTAGAAAAAGCCAAGGAGCGTGGTAAGACTGTGATTGTATCCATGGGCAGTGCTGCGGCTTCTGGTGGGTACTGGGTTTCAGCCTATGCGGATCGTATTTTTGCAATGCCGACTACGCTAACCGGTTCTATTGGTGTTGTGGGCGGTAAGTTTTCCATTGGTGAGCTCTCTAAAAAACTGGGTGTGAATTGGGATGGCGTGAGCTGGGGTGAGAATGCCGGCATGTGGGCTGTTAATAGCGCCTTTAGTGAAAGCGAAGCTGAGCAGATGAACGCGATGTTGGATAATGTTTATGAGCAGTTCTTGGCGCGTGTTTCTAAAGGGCGAGGTATGAGCGTTGAGCAAGTTGATCAGATTGCTGGTGGCCGCGTTTGGACGGGTAAGGCCGCTTTGGAAGTGGGCTTGGTTGATGAGCTTGGTGGCTTGGATAAGGCGCTTGATTATACAGCGAAGCTGATCGGTGCGCCAAACCGTATGAAAGCTGCGATCACTGTGCGTCCTAAACCTAAAACAGCGTTGGAGATGATTGCTGAGCTTTTGGAAGGGCAAGTCATGATGGGGCAAGCGCTTAAGATGCAAAGTGAAGCCTTTAAAGCTTTTGCGCCAGCTGCTGAAATGATCCGTGTACAGAGCGCCGAGCCTGTGGCGGCCTATGAGGCGCTGCGCTTACAGTAAGGCTTGAACTCTATGCCAGTCTTTGTTTTGCTTTGGCCTTTAATGCTTAAGCGGATTTGAGCGCTTCTTTTTGGCTCTGCTTTTTCTTGGCACTGTTTTCCAAGAGGCGTTTAAGGACGATATACATATCCTGATAACTCATCAAAATATGATCGGGAGTGTAGCCGCGCTCTAAGATTGCTGCCGCCGCATTGAGGGCATAGGCAACAGGCTCTACACGGCAGGGTAAGTGCTTGCCCGCATTTTGCGCCGCGATCACATCTTTATGGCGATCGCCTATATACCAGACAACATCATCCTCTTTTAAATCCAGCTCCATATTCTGAATCGCGAGTAAAATCGGCTCAGGGTTAGGCTTGGATTTACGAATGTCTTCACGAAAAATTGTGATTGGAAAATAGCTTGAGAGCTTAAATTTCTCAATGATGTCCAGCCCATAGCCTTTGCCCAAGCCATTAGAGACAAGCGCAGTCGGGATATTGGAGCGCTTTAGCAAATCCAGCACTGTATAAACAGACGGGCATGGCTCAACCAGAAGCTCGACAGGCTTGCGGCGAAGCTTATGTATGGCGCGATGTACAATAATGGATTTAGGGGCTTTAACAGGGCTTTCAGGGGTGGGGAGGATGATCGGGCCTTGAGCTTTACGCTCAAAGATCCACTGCCAAAGCCTAGAGATTTTAAAGGCTGTGTCATCAAGCCACTCCATAGCGCCGAGCATTTTAGGGCTCAAATGGCGCACGGTTGTGCCGTCCATGTCAAAAATAACAACTGTTGGCGCTGATAATGTCATGGGAACGCCCTTCCTACTTTGTTGCGACGCGCTCGCGTATATGCATACGCCACGCTTGTCGCGCCTCGTATTAATGGCAGTCTCATGACATTATCTTGAGTGCTGTTCTGCGCGGCGTTATCAAATCTAAAAATAGTGGTTGTCATTTATCTATTTTAATTAATTCATAAAGTTAAATCTAAACATGACAGCCATTATAAGTCGAGCCTATAGCGTTTTAAGCTTCGCTGTTGTGCACATAAAGCGGCGCGTAACTCAGTGAAAATTTTCGAGCGTGCCCCGTGTTTTAAGCCGTTTTGGCTAACTTTTGCTTTCCCTTCAGCCGTTTTGGGGCCAGTGCTATGCTCCCATGGTTTTGTTTTTCTAATAAGAATGGCGCGTTCTTTTTTATATTTTTCAGGGTAAGGTCTTCTTTTTGTTTTGTTTTTAGGATTCGTCATATTGCTCGTCACTTTTTGGGGGGAGGGGGTGGGGGTGTCAGGTGGTTCATATAATCTACAGACGCGCTGGCCTTAATGGCCTGCGTTGTCAGTTGTTGCGCTTTAAGGGCTAGGGCAAGCCAATGTTGTTGGCTTTCTGCATAGCGGTCTGGCGCTGGCGGATTTGTGAGATATTCTAAAGCTATATTTTCAAAAAGATTGTTTAAGATATTGGCCTGATGCGATAAAAGCTCTGTCTCTGAGGCTGGTTTCTCTTTCTGTGATAGTTTTAGAGTATCGGTGAGTTGGTTGATATTGTTTGCTTTTGTGGGTTTGTATATATTGTTCATATCGCTATAATATGAATATATTCTTATTTTGTCAAGTTTGTTATTGAGGTGTTAAGCTTTGCCTTCAATGATGGTGTCACTTAGAATAGCGCCGGTCAGGTCGGCTTTTTCAAAATTGGCACCTTCTAGCTGCGCGCCTGTGAAGTCGACATTCCTTAAATTAGCGTGGGCAAAATTGGTGTTTTTAAGATTAGCACCTTCAAAATGTGCCATTTCCATGTTCGTAAAGCTCATATCTGCATCGCTTAAATCTACAGGCTGGAAGATACTTTTACCGCCTTTTTGTACTTTAAGGTGGCTGAAATTAGCGTTGCGAAGATCGGCGCGGGTGAATTTGGCGCTTTTAAATGATGAGCCGCGGAAGTCTGAGTCGCGGGCGCTACAATCTTGGAAGTCTGAATTATCCAAAATCGAGCTCTGCATCATTGCGCCATGCAAGTTGAGGCCAATAAATTGGCAATTATCTGCAACGATGAGGGTAAGGGGATATCTGCGGATATCATTTTCCTTACTTAAGTTGTAGCCGCTTAAATTAAGCTGTTTGCCTTTTTTACCTGCGGTATCGATCCATAGAGTGTGAAGCCTGATAAGGGTGTTGATATTAGCAAGCTCGCGGTCGATTTTTTTGCGGCTTTCTTGTTTGTCTTTCATCTCTTGGATGATAGGGATGTCACCTGTTACGCCGAGAACCACTGTGCCTTGCAGGACGGAGTTGTGCATATTCACCTTGGCGAGGTTACTGCCAGAGAGGTCTGTATCTGTGAGGTTTGTGCCTGTGAAGTTCGAGCCTTCGAGGTTGGCATCATTCAGGATTACGCCTTGAAGGTTTGCATTTGTGAAATTCGTGCGCTGTGCCATGATATTGGACATGTTCGTGTCACGAATGTTGGAGCCACTAAAGAGTGTTTCTCCTGTGCGGGACCATCCGCTATCTGCGTCTTCGGTATCATAATTCATGATAAAGCCTTGGCGAAAATCTACGCCCTTCATATCGGCTTTGCTTAAATTGGCACCAAGGATTTGTGTGCCGCGAAAATCTGCGCGTGTGAAGTTGCTGCCGCGCATGTCTGTTTTATACAAATCGCAGGAGAAGAAGTTTGTGTTGTTGAAATCACCTAGGGAGAGATTTGCGCCATTTAATATGGAGCCTGAAAGATCTGCGTTTGATAGATTGGCTTTGCTGAAATCGAGGTCTGAAAGGTCGTGGAATTTTAAAACGGCGCGAATGCCGCCTGATGTTCCCATCAAAAACATGCGGTGGAGTTTTATAACCTCATTTAGCTGTGCTTGCGTGATTTTTTTCATATTTTCTTGATTATCGCATTTTTGGGTGGGGTTCAGCAATGGATTTATTGTGTGATTACTATGCCTTAGCACAGTATATTATGCTTTTTTGAAGTAAGAATGCAATAGTATTAGGTGGCGTTTCTTACTTGAGTTGAGCGATAATATTTTGCGCAACCAAGCCAGCTTCTTCATATTGTTTTTCTGGATCGTTATGATCTTGGAAATAGTCGGGTAGGGTGAGTGTGCGGATTTTTAGATCGCTCAATAGATCATTATTAGCGAGATATTCTAATATGATTGAGCCAAAGCCACCGCGGGAACCTTCTTCGAGAGTGATGAGTGTTTTGTTATTTTGCGCGAGGCTGCGGGTTAGCGCTTCATCGAGCGGCTTGGCGAAGCGGGCATCGGCGACAGTGACGCTTAAACCTTTTTCTTCAAGCATTTTTGCGGCTTTTAGCGATTCTTGTAGGCGCGTGCCGTAAGATAGGATCGCGACATCGCCTTTAGCGTTTGCATCACCATGTACAACGCGGCCTTTGCCGAGTGTGATTTGGCCTGAAGTATTGCTCGGGATTTCTAGCCCTAAGCCATTGCCGCGTGGGTAGCGAAGGGCGAGTGGCCCGCCATTATACTGGGCGGCGAAATCAACCATATAGGCGAGCTCAGCTTCGTCGCTGGCGGCCATGAGTGTCATATTTGGTAGGCAGGCTAGATAAGCGATATCAAAGCTGCCGGCATGGGTTGCACCATCTGCGCCGACAAGCCCTGCGCGGTCGATCATAAAGCGCACAGGTAGGTTTTGAATGGCGACATCGTGTACAAGCTGGTCATAGCCGCGCTGAAGGAATGTGGAATATAGCGCGCAGAAAGGCTTTAGACCCTCTGAGGCTAAGCCAGCCGCGAATGTGACGGCGTGCTGCTCGGCTATCCCGACGTCAAAACAGCGATCAGGGAATTTTGAGGCGAATTTATCAAGGCCAGTTCCGCTTGGCATAGCGGCTGTGATGGCCACGATTTTATCGTCTTTTTCTGCTTGTTTGATAAGCTGCTCAGCGAAAACACCAGTGTAGCTTGGCGCGGAAGGGGCGCTCTTTGCTTGCTGGCCTGTGATAACATCGAATTTTTTCACACCATGCATTTTATCGGTTGAGTTTTCTGCAGGGAGGTAGCCTTTACCTTTTTGTGTGCGCGCATGGATGAGAACGGGGCCATGGTTAGGGCTGTTTTTCAAATTACGCAGGATTGGAAGGAGCTGGTCAAGGTCGTGACCATCCACTGGGCCAATATAGTAAAAGCCCATCTCTTCGAATAATGAGCCGCCGCCAATGGCAACGCGTGCGCCTTCTTCGGCACGTTTAGCCGCGTGGCGGATCGGTGAGGGGAGAGCCTCAGTGATTTTCTTGCCCATATCGCGAACGTTACGATAGCCTTTAGAGCTTACCATTTTCGTGAGGTGCTTGCTCATCGCGCCAACGGGCGGTGCGATGGACATTTCATTGTCGTTCAAAATAACGATCAGGCGGGATTTCATATCACCAGCGTTATTAAGCGCTTCATAGGCCATGCCCGCAGACATTGAGCCATCACCGATAACGGCAATCATGTGGGTGTTATCGCCATTAATATCGCGGCCTGCGGCCATGCCGAGTGCCGCGGAGATAGAGGTTGAGCTGTGGCCTGCACCAAACGGGTCATATTCGCTTTCTGAGCGTTTGGTGAAGCCAGAAAGCCCACCGCCTTTGCGCAAAGTATCTATACGGTCTTTGCGTCCAGTTAAAATCTTGTGCGGATAGCATTGGTGGCCAACATCCCAAACGAGTTTATCTTGCGGTGTATCGAAGACAGCATGAATAGCGACGGTAAGCTCAACCACGCCTAGGCCTGCACCGAGATGTCCGCCTGTTTTGGCAACAGCTTCGATGGTTGCTTGACGCACTTCACTGCTTAGTTGCTTAAGCTGTTCGTCTGTTAGACCCTTCATATCAGCGGGGATATTTACATGATCCAGTATGGCGTTTGGAAGGGCATTTGAAAGCGTTGGGGCATTGGCCTCATCGATTGCTTTATCCTGATCGTTTGTATTTATGTCTGCCTGCTGTTTCATGGTCTGGATGTTTTACTCATATTCAGGGGTAAAAAGCAAAGTTTTTTGTAATAAAGGACGTGAATTTAATTGTATTCACGGCGTTTTAACCTTTGAGGTGTGATAATATTATTCTACTCTAATTAAATTAATTCTGCAGGCCAATGAGTGCCGTACATATACCAGATTGAGGGGACCAATGTTTTCAATGATTAATCGCGTGAAACTATCGCATAAAGTTACGTTTTTTGTTTTCTGTATGTTGCTGCTCATGGGCGTGTCTATGATTTTTGTCGTAGAGAGTGAAGTAGAGGCTGTGCTTAAAGGGGCGGTGACGGAAGATCAAAACAAGAATATTAATGTTGCTGCTGCGGTCTTTGAGCGTGATCTGGATGGTTTTGAAATTGAGAGGGCTGCGAATGGTCAAAAGCGATTTGTTTTGGAATATCTGCCTGAATTTTCTAATCATAATATT
>MDSZ01255008.1_pt1 | contig 22162 bp, 21 predicted proteins | sample 811201 | NCBI WGS metagenome assembly MDSZ01 (sample SAMN05326647, study PRJNA326480) | marine metagenome | isolation source: seawater | place: Indian Ocean: North | collected 2010 | reverse complement strand
TTGAAGATGATATTTTAATGCAATTGATTAATGAAAAAAAAGTATTTGGTTTTTTACAAAAAAATTTTTTTATAGATATTGGAACTCCTTTGGATTATAAATCTGCTCAAACTTCAATACCTAAATATTTTAGAGATAGGCATTATTTATGACAAACATTCTTTTAACAGGTGGTGCTGGTTATATAGGAAGCGTGCTTACCAAATATCTTTTAGATAAAGATTATAATGTGACTATAGTTGACAATCATATGTACGACCAATTTAGTTTAGGTCACCTTTTACCACACAAAAAACTCAAAGTAATTGTGGAGGATGTAAGAAATAAAGAAATAATGACAAAACTTATTTCTGATAATGATATTATAATTCCTTTAGCCGCATATGTAGGTGCACCCCTTTGCTCTAAAGACCCTGTTGGAGCTAATTCTGTTAATAAAGACTCAATAAAATTCCTTTTATCAAAGGTCTCAAATCAACAAATTATAATCATGCCAACTACTAATAGCGCTTATGGAGATGGTCAAGGCAATATTTATTGTGACGAGTCAACCCCATTAAAACCAATTTCTAAATATGCCATAGACAAAGTTGAAGTAGAAAAGCTTTTGATGGAGCGAGAAAAGTCTATAAGTTTTCGTCTTGCTACAGTGTTTGGAGTATCTCCAAGAATGAGACTAGACTTGTTAGTAAATGATTTTGTAAATAGAGCTTTAAAAGATAAATTTATAATATTGTTTGAAGGTAAATTTAAAAGGAACTATATACATGTTTCAGATGTTGCTAGGTCTTTTATTTATGCCTTAGAAAACGAAAAAAAATTTTCAGGAGAGATTTTCAATATAGGACTTTCAGATGCCAACTTGTCTAAAATTGAGCTTTGTGAAGAAATTAAAAAACAAATTCCTGAGTTTTATTTTAAGAATGCTGAGGTAGGCAAAGACCCTGATCAAAGGAATTATATCGTATCAAATAAAAAAATAGAAACATTTGGTTTTCTTCCAAAGATTAACATTAGTGAAGGAATTGCAGAATTAATAAAATGCTTACCCTGTTTGTCATATAAAAAGCATGGTAATATATAAATTATTTAATTATCTAATTTTTTAACAATTGATTTATCATCTCTTTTCTCTTTTTAAGCTTTTTATTAGAAGGTATCATATTCACCATTAACCCATTTTGAACATTACCCAATTTAGCCATTACTATTGTAGAGATTATATTGAGACATATCTTTTGAGAAGTTCCAGCATTTAATCTTGTAGAACCAGCTAAAATTTCTGCTCCAGTAAGAATAGGTATAAATAAATCACAAGCCTTGGCTAGCAATGAATTTTGATTATTGGATATCCCAATTGTAAATGCTTTTGTTTTTCTTGCCGCCTTAATTGTTCCAAGTGTAAATTGAGATTGACCACTTGCTGATAGACAAAGTAAAACATCATTTTTGTTGCAATTCTTGTTTAAAATTTCGTTAAAACCTTTTTTAAAATTATCCTCTGCACCTTCTACTGATCTTGTTAGTGAATCAGTACCACCTGCTATTACAAAGTCTATTCGATTGGTTGGCCAACCAAAAGTTGGTAATAATTCAACAGCATCTAAAACTCCAATGCGACCAGATGTTCCTGATCCAGTATAGATTATTCTTCCAGAGTCTGAAGATTTTAAAATTTTATAAATTTTGTTAATTGCTGTACTTATGTATTTATTTGCATCTATTAATCCTCTAATAACTTTTTCACTATTCAATATCATTGTAATAGTAGCTATTTCAGCACTCATTTTATCAATGTACTTTTTGTCCATGGGCAAAGTTTCTGTATCTTCAAAATTACTTAAATTATTTATTTTCATTTAAAAAAAACCTAAACTTGTACATATGAAATATATGGAATATTCAAATGTAATTGGATTAATGTCTGGCACTAGTGCTGACGGTATTGATGTTTCAATAGTAAACACTAATGGAATTACTCTTTCAAGTACAAAAATAAATTGTATTTTTCCTTATTCTACAAAATTGAAAAGAAAAATTAGATTTATTATGAATAACCCAAAATATATTTGGTCAAAAAAATCTTTTTTGAAAAATTTAGAAATTGAAATCACAAACGAACATATTGATGCAGTTAATTTTATTAAGTCAGAATATAGAGTAAAACCTTCTGTAATTGGTTTTCATGGACAAACAATTTATCATGACTCTAGAAACAAAATCACAATTCAATTAGGTGATGGAGAATTATTAGCCAAAAAAACTAATTGTATGGTTGTTTATGATTTTCGATCGAGAGATATATTAAATGGAGGAGAGGGTGCGCCTTTAGCTCCAATTTATCATAGGTGCATCCTATATAAACTATTTGGAGATACAACATCATGTATTATTAATATTGGGGGAGTATCAAATATATCATATATTAGTAAAAATAAAATGATTGGCTATGATATTGGACCAGGCTGTGGACTTATGGATGAATTTGTCAAAAAAAATTATGATATAGATTTTGACTCTAATGGAGATTTAGCGTCAAGTGGAATTCCAAATCAAAAAATTGTAAGTAAATTTTTAAAAAATCCATTCTTTAAAACTCCTCCCCCCAAATCACTTGATAAATTTGAGTTTCAAAAAGTTTTTAATAAAAAGGACTTTAAAAATTTAAATAAAATAGATGGAATTGCAACATTATGTAACATTACAGCAGAAAGTATATCTGTTACCCTTAAACAATTAACCCCAAAACCAAAATTTGTTTTGATAGCTGGTGGAGGCCGACATAACACTCATCTTCTTGAATTGATACAAAATAAAACCGATTTGCGTATATCTAAAATTGACGATTACAATATAGATGGTGATCATATTGAATCAGAATTAATTGCCTATTTAGCAGTACGATTTTTAAACAAACTACCCTCTACCTACCCTTTTACAACCGGAACAAAAGCTCCTGTAGTTTGTGGTGAATTAGCGAAATAAATTATAAAAAGCTATTTGTAGTATTTTTATAATACCTATTTGTTTTCGGTGAAGGTGGTAGTAAATCTTTAATATCACTGAAAGGAAAGTATTTCTCAAAAAAATAAGCCTCTGCATATCCATTAATATTACCATTGCATTGCGCGGCTCTAAAATTGTTTAATAATTTAGTTGCATAAACAAATTTTTCGGGATTTTGACTTTTATGATACATTATAGCAACTAATTTTTCTTCAATATGATTAGTAATATCAATATAGATTGTAGGATTAAAATTTACTCCCATTAATGTATCTGCATATAATATTGGAGACGAAAAACCAGCAGCTTGTCTTACATATTTTGACAATGCTATATGATCTGGATGATAATCAAGTGGAGAATGTGTAACTATTAAATCAGGTTTAACTCTGATTATTATTTTTTTTATCTTTTGTACAACCTTTACATCAAAACTTAAGCTTCCATCTTTAGAATTAAGAAATGTTGGTGTGTTAAATATTGACAATGATTTTTTTGCTTCTTTTTCTCTAATTTGTTTTAAATTTCGTTTAATTAAAACGGTTCCTAGAGATCCATCAGTAACAACAACAGGAAAAACATTATCACCTCTATCTAGACAAACCTTAAGTAATCCATACATATAAATTTCGATATCGTCAGGATGTGCTCCAAAAGCTAAAATATTCATTTTTTCCTTCTTGATTAAATTAAATATAAATCTAAAAATATATGAATGAGTAATAATGTCAAAAATTCATTTAATGGTTATATTGAGGGTTACTATGGAAAAATTCTTGAATGGAATGATAGGAAAAGAATAATAAGAAAACTTAACAAAACTAAGTTTTCTTATTATTTTTATGCTCCGAAAAATGACAACTATCATCGAAAAAATTGGAGAAAAAATTATACCAAAAAATGGCTAAAAAACTTCAAGTCATTTTGTCTTTATGCTAAACAAAATAATGTTTCAGTAATAGCCGGAATTTCACCAGGTATAGACCTTAACTTTTGTGAAAAAAAAGTAGAAGAAGAAAAAAGTTTATTAATTAAAAAAATTCAATTACTTCAAGATTACGGTGCTAATAAAATAGCAATATTGTTTGACGATATTCCAAAAAATAAAAGTTTACAAGAATTAGGTTTCAAGTCTGATGGTCTTCATCATGCAAAAATTGTAAATGATATAGGTAATTTATTGAAAATAGATATTTTTGTTGTTCCAAAAATATATGCCTTTGAACTTCAAAAATGTGATAAATTATATTTTGATTATTTTTTTAGTGAAATCCAACAAAATCACTTAGTTATATTTTGTGGAAAAAAAATTGTAGCAAAAAGAAAAAATGACTTGCTCATACCTATAGAATGTAAAAATAGAATTATTTTTTGGGATAATATTTATGCAAATGACTATTGTCCAAGAAAACTCATGATAGGTCCTTGGAAATATAGAGAAAAAATAAAAAATATAATGATTAATCCTACAGGATTAATAGAAACCGACTTGTTTTTACTAGATGTTATTTATTTAAGTAGTAAAGATTTTAATTCAAAACAAGCTTGGCATAAAGCATGTAAAATTTCTAAAATTCCGAATGATATTTTTATAATTGAAAAATATCTTAATCCATATAATTTCACAGCAATTAATTTAAAAACTTTAAGTAATAATTTCAAAGTAATTCACGATTCATTGGACCAATTACTTTGGAACTGGAACTCAAAATTATCGAGAGAATGGTACCCTTATTTGTTTTGTCTAAAACAAGACCTCTTGTTAGTTACAAATAGAATTTCAAAAAAAAATATTTTTAAAACTCAAACACCCTTTTTAGCACCTCACATTACTGAAAGAATTGATTAGTTTAGGTAAAATAATAATTAAATTGGAGAAGTATGATAGATAACTTAATTTTAATAATTCTTCTATTAATTTTATATTATTTTTCTTATATAAAATTAAAATTACTATTAATCACATTCTATATTATAATACAAATTTTAATCTATATACTTCCTTATTTATTGACTACATATATTTATCACGATAGTGATATGGTTCACCCTTTGCATGGAAGTGATCTTCTACCTTATTACACAAAGTCATTCATTTATATTTTATGTTTCGATATATTATTATTTTCAACAATCTTTTTATTAATAAAAATAAAACCAATTTTTTTTACTAAAACTTTGTCTTTTAAAAACTTTAATTTAAATATTAATAGTTATGAAATTAGGCTAATATATTTTTCAATATTTCTTTTAGTTTTAGTTATAGATTTTATTTTACTTCAAAATGGCTCGTCTTCACTAACTAAATATCAATTTGATAATATTTTATTTGAACCTGGATCTATCCCCAGTAGTTTTATACAACCATTAAAAACAATTTCAATTATAAAGTATCCTTTTTTTATCTTCTTAATTTTCTTAAACCGTAAATCTAATTTAGGTATGAACCTATATATTTATCTATTTTTTATTTACTTAGTTTTTTCTGGTTTAATTATAGGTAGTAGGTATTTTGTAGTATTACCATTTATTTTAGCCTTATACTGTTATAAAAATTTTTTAATAAAAAATTTAACCAAAACTATATTTATTTCCTTATTTTGTATTTTGATATTACCTTCTTTATTTCCGATAATACATACTTTAAGAGGTGATATGATGTCTTTTACACCTTACTCAGAACCTATTGATAATTCAGGAAAGACTTATAATACAAGTGAACCATTTACTAAAATCAAATATCTTATTCAAAGCCGTTTATATCAACAAGAATTGAAAGGTAATACAGGTTTAAAAAAGTACTTTTTTTTATTTTTTGATAATACTGCCAATATAAGTCTAAAAAGGTTAAATTATTTTCATATCAACTATAAAATTATTAGTCATAAAGAAAAAAACAATAAATTAAATCATAACTATTATTTCAACAATTTTGTATCAATAATACCAAGATTAGTATGGCCAAACAAACCAATTATAACTAACAAATCAGATATAATTGCTTTCGAAATTGGTATTTTCCCAAAAAACATTAAAAAAGATGAAATATTTGCTGTTGGGTTTAGACCTATCGGAGAAAGTTTTTTAGTATTTGGTTGGAAAGGAATATTATTTGGAATAGTTGTAGGAATATTTTTTTATGGAGTTTGTTTTATTTTGTCAAGAAATGCAATTGGGTACCCCTTTCTTATATACTATTCATTTGAATTAATTAAACACGACACTTTTCATGCTGTTCTTCCTGGTTTTATTCATTTATTAATAGGTTTAATAATTTTCAAAATCTTAATTTTAACATCAAAAATTATAAATAAAAAATTGTATTATAATTAGTAAAATAACTCATACTTGCAATAGCCTTGCTATTCATTAATTAATTCAATATGTTATGTGTAGGTAGTTTTTAGGGAATTTAATTGATAAACTTTTATAGTTATTTAAGATCTAAATTAAGAGTCACTGTAAAGAATCTCTATTATAGATTGACAGTACCTTTTTTTAGACGTTTTAATAAACCAATGATTGAAAATCCTGCAGGTTTTTCTCTTGAAAGTTCAAGTGTTTGTAATTTTAACTGTGTGTTTTGTGCATATCAACATACAACAAAAAAAATGCGTCAAATAATGTCACTTAAGGATTTTAAATTAAGTGTTAATGAAATTATTAAAAACGGTGGTAAAAATATTGCGTTAACACCTTTAACTGGGGATATTTTTAGTGACAGGACTGGTATTAAAAATAAAATTAATTTTTTAGAAAAACATCAAGATTTGACCTCTTATACATTTACTACAAATGCATCTTTACTTGACGAAGAGAAAATTGATTTCTTAAAAAAAACAAAAAAATTAAATAATTTGAAAATAAGTATTTATGGTCATGATCAAGATAGCTTCGAGAAAATTACGCAAACAAAATTATATAAGAAAATGTTTAATAATTTATTACATATTAAGAAAAATATTGATGACTTAAATTTTAGGATGGAGTTTGGGATTAGATCTTACATGGATTTTAATTTATCTAAATCTAATACTGACCTAATTAATCTTATCAGATCAATACAAAAAATGAAAAATGTGTTTGTTAATTTTCATAGGCATTATACAAATTGGGGAGGTTATGTCACTGAAGAAGACCTAAAAGGTTTACCAATTATTCTAAAAGATGATAAAAAAGGTTATAAATCAGGTCCATGCGCAAGATTATTTAATTACATGATATTGTCTAATTGTGATGTTATACTCTGTGCATGTAGAGATGCAATGCGAGAAATGGTAGTAGGTAATTTAAAAGAAAATTCACTTAGCGAGATTATCTCTCCAAAAAATCCTAAATATCAGAAGTGGATCGATGATCAAGAAAACGACAAATTTTTAGGGCCTTGCAAAGACTGCGACATGTATAGACCAGTTTATGCTCTTCCCCATTACGAGCTAGGCAAAAGAAAAATTAGAGATTATGTCAATTACGATAGATTTTTTAAAGATAAAGTTTAATTAAATACATCTAAATTCTTACATTTGAAAAAATAATTGTTTTATATGGTTTTGAGTTTAAGTTTTGACCCAAATAACTTTGAATTTCTTTCAGTTCATTTTTAAAACTCATATATCTATATCTATATATTGAAGAAAGGAAGTTAAATAATTTTTCATCAGTAACATTGCCTTTCGACAATGACTTTATTTCTTGTTCATGAAAACTTAATAATAATTTAGGTTTATATTTTAGAAAAAAATCTCCTAAACCATTTGCTAAAGAAAATTCCCAACCCTCAATATCAATTTTCACACAATCATTTTCATTTAAATTAATCTTTGAAAGTTGCAGTATTTTCTCAAAAGAAACCCCTCTTGTTGAAGTCTTTGCGATCCATTCTGTGTGAGATATCTTGCCAGAACCTAAACCAATATTTAATATTTGAAATTTTTTCTTTAAATAATTATTTAGCTTTATATTGTTAATAATTGCGTTTTCATACTCTTTTATAATTTCGACACAAACAATTTTTTTAATTTTTTTTGAGTTATAAGCTGCTAAGGAATAAATTCCAACTTGTGCACCAATATCTATGAAAAATTCTGAATTTATAATTAAATTTTCAAAAACATCCATTTCTTCTTTTTCATAATATATTTCAATATCGTTTTCAGAAACTTTTTTATAATTGAAGGAATTCATACAAAATCTTATTAGGTTTCTATTAGCTAAATGAAGTTTGTCGATATTAATTCTGTTTTTTAAAAAGGTAACGTAAAAATTCTTGTCGGCAAGATTTTTATATTTTGGTAAAAATTTATGTTTAATAATATTTAATAAATTTTTTTTTGTAATCATTTATTAATCAATTCAAATGTTTTGAAATTATTTAAAAGCTTATGTTGTACTATTATAACCTTTACACAATTAATCTTTATTTTAAAAATTAAGTTACATAAGTCTATCGACAGGCTCTATTATTCATTATATCTTGACTATAGAAGTATAAACAACTATGTCTTCAAACAACAAACTTTATTAGGAATTCTTTCTTCAAAATTTTTATTTGTATCAGTATAATTAATTATATTAGTTTTTAAAATAATTCAAGAGTTTTTCATGAGCTTAATTCCTTCGCTTTCGTTTATTTTTTTAGCCTGTTTGGGTTTAAATTCTCTAATAATAGTAACACAAAAGTATCATGGTTTTTTGACTAACGATTACAATCACGGGCCACAAAAAATTCATACATCTTCCATACCACGAGTTGGTGGTGTTTCAATTTTCATAACACTAATTCTCACCTTTTTTGTTATTGATATTTTTTGGGGTCAAGAAAAAAAAAATTTCTCAGAGACTATTCTCATACTTATATTAATTTCGACTCCATCATTTTTTGTCGGTTTGCTAGAAGATCTATTAAAGGATATATCAATTTTTCTAAGATTTTTTGCAAGTATATGTGTAGGTTTAATTGCAATTTTTCTATTTGAAATAACATTACCAGTTACAAATATAGCTAAAATAGATTATTATATTGATTTCGTTCCAATAGTAGTTTTGTTTACTTTATTTTTTTTTACTGGTTTAATAAATTCTATTAACTTAATAGATGGTGTAAATGGTCTTTCTACATTTTTTGCAATTTTAACGTTGTTTGCAATATCAAGAATTACTATAAGTGTTGATGATTATTACAACTATATTTTTGTACTGATAATTATAGCAAATCTTTTTGGATTTCTATTTATAAATTGGTTTTCTGGGTTGATTTTTTTAGGTGACTCAGGAGCTTATTTAATAGGCGTAATCTTAGCATTTATAACAAGTAAAGTATTACTTGATAATAATTTATCTATGTTCAATATATTTACATTGTTTGTATATCCAATATGGGAAATCTCTTATTCAATTTTAAGAAGATTTCTTAATGGAGCAAATATTTTGAGACCTGATAAAGGACATCTTCATTCATTAATTTATATCTTTGTAAAAAAGAAAATTTGTAATACTCATATATTTGCTATGAATTTTTTGCCCACCTTATTTCTTATGCCCCTTATTATTTTAGGTCCTATTTTAACAATTTTTATTTATGAAAAACCAAAAATTTTAGCCTTTTCATTTTTCAGTATATATATATTTTATATAATTTTTTATAAAATTTTAGACAGAAAGATAAAAAACCTGTTCATTTAAATCTAATTAAATTATTGTATTCATTATGAATTATTTAAGAAGTTTTATTAAACAAAATTTTAGTAATCGTTCTATACTTAAAACAAAATATTTCTTGGGTTTAACTGGTATTCCAAAAACCTTGAGGATTGATATTACTGCTTTTTGTAACGCGAAATGTCCATTTTGTCCTAGAATTGCAATGCCTAACGAACGTGCAGCAGGCAAAATGTCAACAGCATCATTTATATCAATTGTTAAAGAAGCAAAAAATTATGGAATAAATATCATTAAACTTTACATAACTTCTGAACCATTATTACATCCACAATTTTCTGAATTTATAGATATAGCTTATGATCATGGAATAAATGTTCATATTTCAACTAATCTTTCAGTTCTGCAGCACCGCTTAAGTGATTTAAATAAAGTAGATAAATTACAATTATCCATCGAAGGGTGGGACAAAGATTCATATGAGAAGTATAGATTTCCACTCAAATTTGAAAGAGCTAGAGATAACTTTAATTTTTTAATAAATGATAAATCACTCAAAAACATATATAAAGAGATACATCTTCCGGTAACTAAAAAAACTAATCTGAAATCTTTTTTTAAATTGTGGGGAGATGTAAACACGATAAGAATAGATTTTATGCAGCCTTATAATGACTTTAATAAAATAAAAGAAGCTTTTGAGTCAAAATATCCTGATAAATTAAAAAGTGAAATTTATTACCTTGAGCAAACAAAAGACAAAACTTGTTATGATCCATTTGACGAAATAGTAATTGGTTTTGATGGAAAAATTCATCTTTGTTGTCTTGACTTTCATGCTAATCTCCCGCTAGGTAATATTAGTGATGGGTTTAGCAATGTTTTAAAAAACTTGAAGAGGAAAAGTATTCAAAAAGAGTTTTTGTCTGGCAATATTGATACATGTAAAGATTGTTCACAATTTAGAGTACCAAGTGACAGTCAGAAAAAACTTTTATCAGAAATAATTAGCAATGCTTGGCTAGAAACACGCCCTAAGGCTAGGATTATCTTTTTTGATAAAGTTTGGGAAAGATAATGCCCCATCCATTTACCTTTGTTTTAAAAAAAACTATCTTTAAAAAAAAGCTTAAACAAATAAATAATTCAATAGATTTATATAATTCAAATCTAAGTAAAAATCAGATTGTTCAAATACAATTAAAAAAATTTAACTTATTATGGGAAAAAATACAGACTGAAAACCCATTTTACATCTTATGGAAAGAAGAAAATAAATTACCTAGAAAAATTTTTTCTATCAAAGAAATTTCTGAGTTTCCAATCCTAAACAAAGAAATAATTAATGATAGAAAAGATTTAATTCTTAAAAAAAAATTTTCCAGGACTACTTATACAGGCGGAACAAGTGGAATAACAACTGTTTTTCCAACTAATAACATAGAATCATTTAATGCTTATGTTACTGCATATACTGGTAGAATGTGGTGGGGAATAAAACCATTATCTGACATTTTAATGTTGTGGGGTCATTCCCACCTTTTTGAGAGTGGATATAAAGGATATTTACAAAAATTTTTAAGAAAGATTAAAGATGGAATGATTAATACTTGTAGAATTAGTTCTTATGACTTGTCTGAAAATAATTTAATAAAGTTTTTTGATATAATTAACAAGCGTAATCCACCTACTATTATCTCTTATTCTGGAAATATATTTAAGTTAGCTAAGTATATGGATGAAAACAATTTAAGTTTTATTTTTGGTAAAATTAAAAATATCATTATCACCTCAGAAACACTTTTTGAAAAAGATGTTAAATTAGTAAAAAAAAAAATAGCACATAATGTTATTAATGAGTATGGAATGGCTGAGACTGGGGTAATTGGGTATTCAAGACAAAACACACAAGATATTAATATTTTTTGGAACAATTTTATAGTTACACATAATGAAAATAATAATTTATTTCTAAATACATTAACAAGCAGAGCTTTCCCCTTAATAAATTACGATACTGAAGATAAAATAGAACCTTTATTAATTAAGAACTCATCAATATTAAAAATAAAACAAATTTTAGGAAAAACTAGAAATAATTTACCAATTAAACTACTTAATGGAACTATAGTTATTATAAGTACAATTTTTTTTGATCATATATTAAAGTATTTACCACACATATACTCAGTACAATATTTGATTGAAGATGATATTATTACTATTATTTTAAACACTAACAAAATTGTAGATATAGAAAAAATAAGGATAAAATGTATAAATACAATAGCTGAGAACTTTGGCCTTCCTGATGAATCTAAAATAAAAATTAAAATTTATAAGTCATCAAAAACAATAGCAGGTAAACATTCAGTCTTTGTCTAAAGTGTTATAAATTTCAATAATTTTTTTACTGTAATTATTTTTGGATTTCATAAGTTTTTTGTAAAATTCATAAGAATTACTTGCCAAACCTTCTAATAAACTTTTATCTGAATAACATTTTAAAATATTTTCTGCTAAAAAATTAATATCTCTTTTTTCTCCAATAAGCCCTGTAACACCATTACTTATCATTTCACTTGCTCCAACATTTTTTGTTGTAATCACAGGTAAGCCACAGGCCATAGCCTCCAAAACCACCATACCAAAGCCATCATCTACAGAAGGAAGGCAAAACAAATCACAATTAACATAAAAATCCTCTATATCCTTTACGTATGGAATTATTTCTATAGTTTTATCATTTTTAATTTTATTATATAAATCATGATGTTTTTTTAGTTCATTCTCGCTAGATTTTATTAATAATTTTGCATCTAACAATTTAATACACTGCCAAGCATCGACTAAATATTTTATTCCTTTTCTTAAATGATTGCCTCCAATGGTGCCAACAATAAATTTAGTATTAATTTTGTTATAAATTTTTCTTTTTTTTGGGATAAAACTAGCATTTAGTCTTAAAATTTTAATTTTATCTTTTTTAAAGCCTTTATTTATAAAACTATTATATGAGTAGACTGATGGTACAATAATTTGATCCGCAAGATCATATTCTCTAATACACCTGTCAAGAAATTTTTTACTCACTCTATTATATTTGTAATTCACTAGATCAGCTTCTTCAAGTAATAAGCTTTCTTGGAATTCTATATGTGGACACGCTCTATCAAGAATGAAATATGTATTATGTTTTTTTTTATAAAGTTTTGCCGTATCTAAAGAAAATGAAGCCCAACCATGAAAAATGTCACATCTACGACTAGAAATTGATACTAATTTGTCAAAAATAATTGCATCTTTTTCACGCAATTCTCTGTTTCTATTTATTTTAGTTAAATACTCCAAAACTTTAAAAGGCATTGGGCGAAAAAAAACTCTATTCTGAGATTGGAAAGGCCATTTACTTTTTGGAGCTGAGGTATAAATATTAAAATCTATATCTAAGTCTAAAAGTGCTGAAGTTGTTATACTTGCATTAAATCTAAGACCTGGAGATAAATTAATTTTTAACATTTTTATTAACCAATTTAAAAAAAGATTGAAATTCTCCATAACTAAAAGCTATCTGCTCCAATGCCCAACAACCAGATAAACAAAAGATTTCAAAAATAATAAATCTTTTATTAGAAAATTTCGCGAGGTTGAAAGCATATATAATCATTGGTAATATAGAAATTAATTTTGCGATACGTAATAAAAGTTTAACGCAAATTACAATAAAGATTTTTTTATTATTCCATTTATCTACAAAACTACGTATTTGAGGAGTTCCTTGACCTCTTCCAACTCTAGTATTCCAATAATCTATAAATGTATCTGGCGCTTTATGTTTTACAATAATTTTTTCATCACTAATGCCTTTACATCCTATTTCTCTTAATTCATTAACAAAAGATACATCCTCGCCTGCAACAATTGGCATATAAGAATTTGTAGGAAACAAGTTGGTTTTCATTGCAATCTTCTTTTTAACTGAAAATCCTTCTGACCACCATATATCACTGAGATTTTTTTGTCTTTTTTTAAAAATATTTTTATTAATTTTTAAATAATGATGAAGTCCAACATATCTAGCATATATATTGTCTAAATTTTCAACCTCAGCGTATGGTGTTACAGATTGATATCCGTTATCATAGTGAATTTTTAGTTTCTTAGCAAAATCTGAGGGTAACCTTACGTCTGCATTTAAAATAATACAAACATCTCCTATTGCCATCTTTAATCCAATGTTCCTTGCTTCTGATCTTCCATATCTAACTTTAGGTCTTATTAACTTAACTGGAATCTTTTTATAATTGGCTATAATTTCAGGAGTATTGTCAGTTGAATCATCAACTATAATGGTTTCAGTAATTTTATACGTTTGATTAGATATTGAGTCTAAAGTTTTCACAATATCTAATGCTTCATTAAAAGTGGGAATTATTATTGAAAATTTCATAATTTTATATTTAAATTATTTTTAATTTTGTATAAATAAGTGCTTCGATAATTTTTATTCATTGTATCAACTGAAATGTAATTTCCATCAAATGAAATTTTAGGGTGCAAATCACATCTGAGTGGAGTTTCATCAAAATTTTCATTAGATTTTAATTCGTCTATTACCTGATAATTATTTTTTTTTATATTATATAATATAAGTCTAGCCAAATGATTATTGTTTTTTTTAGGATAAGTATCTGTAACAAATAGATTTTTGTTATTTGGGAAAAAACTTGGATGACCGTCTTCTAATCTTATATCTAGAGCTACTTTTTTAACATTACTTGTCTTGTCACGAATTAAAAAATAACAATCACCAGTCAATTGTTTTGATAATGAATTATTATCCTTTATAAAGAAGTGATAAATTGGTAATAAAGGTCTGAATAAAAATTTTACAAAATTTTTTTTTCTTCTAAGTTTATTTAATGGTGTAGGCAATCCACCATAAGCAAGTATTTCATTATTATTTCTCCAACAAAAATGGCTCATTCTTCCAGAATCTAAAAGTAAAAATAAATCTTTACCATCAATATTTGCTGTGAAAAATCTGCTATAAATTCCACCATCTTTCATTTTCCACCTATGAAGAAAACAAAATCTACTTCCCATTGGATTAAACATTAAATGCTCAACATAATGAACTGCATCTTTCATATTAGATAAAGGATAAAAATTTATTAAATCTTCAATTTTAATTATTTGCTTTAGCTTTTTTGTATTAAGATTCAAAATCCAGATACCATCTCCAACAACAACTTTTTTGTTTTTGTGACGATTTTCTATACCTGCATAACTATAACCTCTTCTACAAAAAAAATGTCTTTCTTGGTCCACACATATTGCATGTGTTCCTAAATAATTGACGTCATATATTGGAAAAGGGAAATAGTTTTTTTGCTTTGTTTTTACATTCATAATGATAGAACAAAATTTTTTATTGTAAATATCATTATAAATAATAGCTTTTTCAAAGCTTGGGCCAAGCCATTGCAGCATACATCCCTGTTGCCAGTTAAATATTTTTGACTTCGTCAGAAATATAAATTTTTTATTTCCAGAATTAATATCAAAATACCCAATATCAACTGTATCTCCTTCTTCTGGCATTCTGTTAAAAAAAGAAGTTTTTAAAGCCAATAATCTTTTGCTGTTAAAATCTAATTGTGATTTACCATAATACCCAAAGAAAAAATTTTCATTTCTAGGTGATTTAAAAATTAAAGTCATTTACTCTTTAACCTTCAAGATACTTTAGTGTTTTTTGTAAACCTAAAGCATTACTTTCAAGATTCCATTTTTTTACTAATGCTTCTGAGTTTTTGCTATACTTCTTCAAAAGATCTTTATCAAACAATGTTAAAATTTTTTCACTTATATCTGATATATTTCCTACCTCAGTTATAAAACCATTATAATTTTCAATTACTAAATCATTTGCTGTACCAACCATGTCAGATACAATTGGAACCAAACCAAAATTTAATGCCTCATTTAATGATTTTGGAGAAGCATCATAATCAGAAATAATTGCAACAATATCTGCAATTAAATAATATTTAGAAATTTTACCCTGATTAATAAAACCAGTAAATATAGACCTAAGCCCATAATCAGAACACTTTTTTTCCATTTCATTTCTATTAGGACCATCGCCAACAAAAAGTAAAATAATATTCTTGTTTTTAGTCAATTTTACTGCTTCTATTAAGTCAAACGGTCTTTTTCTATTAATAAATTTAGATGGAAAAATTATTACAAGATCATTTTTGTATATTTTGAATTTCTCTCTTATTGACTTTCTTTTTGATTTTAAATTAATTTTATTTTTAAGAAAAAATTTATTGTCAACTGCACATGGCATTGAAAAAAGCTTTTCTTTATTAACATTTAAGCTCAGCCAATACTGATAATTTCCAGAACATGAGTACATTACTGCATTTGAATGTTTAAGAAAGTATTTAATTGGCAATCTTGTAAAAATTCTGTGTAAATTGAATTTATTTTTTCTTAAAATTGATTCACCCCTAAATATAATTTTCATACCCTGCATTCTTGCAGCAATCATTATTAACCAGCATGTAAATGTTTGATACCCATGGATTAAAACATAATCAAAGTCTTTTTTATCAACATGAGAGAATATTGATAAATTTATTCGTGAAAAAAATCTTTTCACTGTAGCTATTATACTGAAACCGTCGACAGTAATTTGGCTTTTAGCTATATTTTTTAAAAAAAAGTTTTTGTAGCCATTTGTTAATGGTATGTCCCACTTAATTATTGTATTGAGACCAGGGCTATAAACTTCTTTTAAACCTATATCATCTCCAAACATTACTGTTAAATCTAATTCTTTATTCTTTGCTATTTCTCTAAAAATAGGTGCGTGATACTGAACAGGATGAGGAGCATAAACTAAAATTTTACCTATTTTTCTTTTCTTACAAATTGCAAAAAAGTTCCTGGTTAATACTTGTTTTCTATTGAAAACTCCGGTCTCAGGTAAAGACATAAGAAGTAGGATGTTTTTAACAATTAATGACCATAATAAATGTCTGAAAAGACTTTTAAAACCATGTATAATAGGTTTAACTTCAAATGTTTCTATATCTTCAAAACCATTACTTAAAAATAATTGAGAAATAGAACCTTTTGTAAATGCTTGTTCATGGGTAAAATCTCCGTATAATACGGTATTTACAAATGGACTTGCTCCATTTGGTTGATGAGATATAAATTTACCATGATATTTTAGAACTCTATGTATCTCAGAAACTAGCATTGATAAGTTTTCTTTATCAATGTGCTCAATTAAGTCAATGGCTGTTATAATATCTACTGAGTTTGACGGAGTTTTTTTTATATATGAAAAAACATTTTCTTTAATTAGATTCTTTATATTTAACCTTTGACCTTCTTTTATCATCCCAAGACTATTATCTACACCTATTACATCTTGGTAACCCTTTTTTTGCATTAACCATACAAAATCTCCAAAACCACAACCTAAATCAATAATCTTAATTTTTTTATTATTTGGAAAGAAATTTTTTATTACGTGATTAAAAAAAGGGATCCGTGGAAAATTATATGTAATTTTTTCTGGAACATTTTTTGAACTTAGTGAACCATAGTTTTTATAGATTTTTTCTTTATAATTCACTCTTCACGCCTTTTAATAATCTTAATTGATTTTTTTTAAATTTACTAAAAGTAAAGTTTTGGACAAAATGATAATATCCATTTTTACCTAATTTTTCGCTATATTTTTTATTTGAAATTATTTCGCATATAACTTTTATTAAACCCTTAATGTCATTAGGCTCAACTGAATATCCTGTTTTATTATTTAAAACCACATCTTCTGACCCACAGTTTGTAGAAGAAATACATACTTTTTTATATTGCATTGCTTCTAAATAAACAATTCCAAAACCTTCTATTGGACTAGTCAAAGTGAACACATCACAATGTTGAAGATACGGATTTGTATTAGAAACAAACCCTAACAAAGAAACTTCTTTTTGGAGATTATAATCTTTAATAACTTTAGATATTTTATTTTTGTAATTTCCATCTCCAATAATAGTAAAGTGTATATTTTTGTTGTGTTTTTTAATTTCAGATAATGCTTTCAACATTTCAAATACTGCATTTAACTTTTTTGACTTATCTAACCTAAGAATTGTCAATATATTATATTTTTTTTTGTATGGGTTTTTATAATAAAAATTTTCTTTATTATAATTTATACAACAAGGAAGTATTTTTAATTTATTCTCTTCAATATTAAATTTTTGAGAAACTTGCTTTGCAGTAAAATTACTAATGCACCAAAGTTGATCTGTTTTCATCAAACCAATTTTTTTAAAAATAGATAATTTTTTACCCCAAATTTCTGTACCGTAAAGGGTTAAAATATTACTTTTTGTTTTTTTTAAAACATTTAGAATTGGAAGGAAAGTTGTAAGTGTTACGTGTTGCCAAACATTTATGGTATTAGAGTTAGAGAGTTTTATTAAAAAATATAAAAATTTTAGATAATTTGAATTACATCCATATATATGACTTCCCTGTTTGTTTGTGTCATGAAGAGAAATAATAGAATATTGAATTTTATTCTCTTTAAGAGCATCATAAAAAAACTTATTAAAAGTTTGTATTCCACCAACTTTATCAAGTGCAGATAGACTGAGACATAAAACGCGCATTCCTACTACCTTTACTGGTTTAATATTTTTTTTAATTTTGATATATTCATAGAAGTATTTGGAGCTATTTTTACGTCATTTATAGAGTTTCTTGTAATTTCTTTAATATTAGGATTTTTTTCTTTAGCAAAATCGTATATAGATTTTGCATTACCACCTACATTAATTACTCCTTTTTTATGTAAAATTTTTAATATTATATTAGCAGCATCATCTGAATAAATATAACTCTTGATGACGTCTTTTGGCGCTTTGTCATGCGGAAAAGGCTTTGACGACATGCATAATCTAATGATTAGTGAATTATCGTATATTTTAACCGCACATTCCCCGCCTAGTTTTGACCATCCATATTTATATATTCCATCTTTATTACCTTCATAAGGCGATAACGGACTATTTTCATCATAATTTCCATCTAATCCAGGATATACATAATCCGTGGATATATATATCAATTTTATATTTTTTTTCATACACTCGATTACTACATTTGAAGTGCCAATGATATTAGTTTCTATACTTTTATTTGGTAGTAAATTGTGAAGTCGCATTGGTCTGGTAAATGCTGCAGCATGAATAAAAAAATTTGGTTTAATTTTGTTGATATATGAATTCAGACTATTTCTTTTAAGAATATCAAGTTCAGATCTATTAGGTACAAAAATATCAAACTCAATGTTATTTTTAAAAATGTTTTTAGCTAATTCTCCATTACCACCTGATATTAATACTCTAGTTTTTTTTTTCATAATAAACTCAACTTCTATAATTCCTTAGAAAATATGTTACGTTTCTAGTATCCTTTTTATCTAAAATTTCAAGTTTATTAATTTTGATATAAGATACAATTTTTCTAAAAATTGAATAAATTATTTTAAATTGACTATTTTTTAGTGAACTTTTAATCATCAACATTCTTGATTTTTTTGCAACTCGAGAGTTCCCAGTCAGATCAATACCATTAATGATCCAAGGTCGGAGAAACTCCTTTAATGACGTAATGAATATAGACCGAACTTCAAGAAACTCAACTTTATTTTTTCGGGATATTTCTTTACAGACTAAATTAATTATAATGTTTATATCTCTATGCCAATTGAACTTTATCGTTTCATCTAAAAAATCATTGCTCAAGCCTGCTGAATTGGTCTCTGCATGATCAAATTGTCTGTAATAATATGGTAAAGGTAAAATTTTTACTTTTCCACATGTCAAAAGATACAACTCTAAAAACATTTCTGTCATTCTACCATATGAAAAATTTTTCTTATTATTGATTAACCATACTTTCTCAAAAATATTTTTTCTATGAATACAATAATAGATACCTGTTGAACCTTTAAGGTAAAGTTTAATATTTTCAAATATGTCATCTTTCTCTAAAGACTTTTTGATTTGATGATTAAAAACGATTTTTTGACCTGACAAATTACCATCTAAGATTTTAAAATGAATAGTTTGACCACCACATGATACTAAACTCATATCATTATTAAGTGTGTCAACACATTTTTTTAAAGTTTCAAAATTGTAAAAGTCATCATCATCTGCAAGTAAAATATAAGGGGTTTTAATATTTTGAATAGAAAGAAGAATTTTTTCACAATAAATCTTCCAATTCCTATCATATTTTGTTTTAACATAGTGAATATCAAGTTTTTTGAATATTTTGTTTCTTGTTAAATAATTTTTGATATAGGTGTTAGAAGATCCATCCGCAATATATATTTTAAAGGGACATTCACTTTTCAAAGCATAATTTAACCATCTAATAGTATAAGGATGCCTATCTCTAATTTGAAGCACAATTGTAAGTTCTTGTTTTTCAGATATATACATAATTATTTAATTTTATTTTGAAAATTTATATTTTTAAGAGTCTGTATTGTCTCATAAATTCCTTTTTCTATATTTCCTTCAAATTTAAAACCGCATCTTATTATTTTTTTATTAAGGACATTGTATGAAAGTTGGTTCATTATCTCATTATCAACATATTGTATATTGATATTTTTGACACTTTTTTGAATATAACTTATGATATTTTTTACAGTTTCGTTGCATGTAACAACATTATAAATTTCACCACAAAAAAGATTGTTTTTAATCACGAATATAATTGAATTTATTGCATCATTTAGATCCAAATATGGTCTCTTCTGATTTAGTGCAGTTGACCATACTGTTAATGACTGACCTACAACTGCTTGCCAACAAAATTTGTTAACTGCAGTATGAAAACGCATACCTCGTGATATACCAAAAATGGTCCCAAATCGAAGAATTGTAAACTTTAGATTATTTGTTAAACCATAACTTTTTAAATAATTTTCTTCTTTTAATTTAATTGTAGCATATGGGCTTTGAGGTTTTAAATTAGTCAAATTACAATTTTCATCTACAGTATCTTTTTGTGTGCCATAAACACTGGTAGAGGATAAATAAATCATTTGAATTTGTCTTTTTGAACAAATATCAGCTAAAATTTTTGTTGAGTGAAAATTATTTTCTTCAATCAGTTTTTTGTTTTTAAAACTATTAGTTGCATCAGTAATTGCAGCCAAATGAATAACGACCAAAACATCTTCAAACAGTTCTTCAATGTTTTCTGTCACAATATCAACTGGAATAAACTTAAAATTTCCTTCATTAGGTAGATCAAATAGTGAACAATAACGTTGAGTTGACAAGTTATCTATTAAAATAATATCTAAATTAGGGAACGCAAATGGAAGATTCCTAATTAATTTAGAACCAATGTGACCTAATGCTCCTGTGACAATTATCTTCATATATAATCTTCATAAATGTAATCATTAATGTCATAATAGTGAGAAGCTAAGACTAATAGTATTGTATTTTTATCAAATTTGTACATTTTATGCCAGTCTTTAGGTTCTATAATCAAAATTTTATGGGGACTATCCATAATAAATTTCTTTTTACTTAATCCATTGTTACAATGAACTATACAAGAACCATTAATTGCTACAAGAGCTTGTTTACAAATCTTATGTCGATGACCTCCTCTTTCATCTCCAACTATATTATAAATGAAATAGGTTCTTTTCACTTCAAAGGGCAAACATTTTTCAATACTTATAAGTGAACCTCTATTATCAATATGTATCGGTAATTCAATAATTGCTGCCATTTTAATATTCCAAAAAACATGTACTTTTGTCTTTAATAAAAAAAGGAAAATTAGCATCTCTCTCTTTTAAGAATGGTTTATCGGATGGCCAATTAATATTAAGAGTTGGATCATTCCATTTAATTCCATAATCATCATTTGGATCATAAATTTCGCTAACTTTATAATGAATTGCAGCAAAAGATGATTTTACATAATATCCATGTGCGAAACCACAATCCATAAAAATTTGATTTGTTCCATTTGCAGATAACTCTATTGAATACCATTTACCAAATGTTTCTGATTCTCTCCTAAGATCAAGAACAACATCAAAAATTTTGCCCTCCAAAATAGTTAATAATTGAGCCTGTGGTTTAAATTTTCTGTAATGTAATCCACGCAAACAATTTTTTTTTGAAATAGAAAAATTGTCTTGAAGAAAATCAACTTTTATATCTTTTTTGTAATATAGATCTTTACGGAATATTTCTCCAAATTTTCCTCGTTGATCATTATAAAAATCAGATTTAATAAGTGTTATTCCTTTAAATTCAGTGGGAAAAAAAATCATTATTACATTCCAAAAAATTTATAAATTTCATTTACTACTCTAGCACATTTTTTTTCTTCTAAACCAGGATATATAGGTAAT